>Ga0257127_1002165_pt1 | contig 12533 bp, 20 predicted proteins | sample SI060_135mmetaG_FD_190152 | JGI IMG/M metagenome (GOLD analysis project Ga0257127, IMG submission 190152) | Marine microbial communities from Saanich Inlet, British Columbia, Canada - SI060_135m | ecosystem: Environmental > Aquatic > Marine > Inlet | place: Canada: British Columbia | collected...
GAAAGATTGCAAGGTTTTCCTGATGGATATACAAACATCAAAGAAAATTGTCCTGATGGTCATAGATATAAAGCAATGGGTAACAGTATGGCAGTACCTGTAATGAAATGGATTGGAGAGCGTATTAAAAACTATAGGGCTACAAAATGACATTAAAAGAATTTTATACAATGATCTGCGATGAGTTTAACAATGGTAACAACTTAGAGTATAAGTGGACGAGAGCAGATGGGTATTGGAAAATGACTAAGGGGTTTTTCAATGTCGGTAAAGAATGCTCTCTCCACGCCCTAGCACAAGCGTTGAGGTACGATAAGCAAGCAAAAGAAGGAAAGAAAAAGAAGGAAAGAAAAAGAAGAAGCAACAGCTAAGAAGTAAAAAGATTATTAATAAATACAAAGGAGATTAATATGAAAGATGAGAGATGACTATATATTAAAGAAAATAAAAACAAATATAAATAAGGAGATTAATATGAATGAGAAACAAAAACATAGAGTAGGCGTATTAGCTGTGGTAAGTATTTTTGCTGTATTGATATATAACGCATCGCAGGTAAAACAAGAAGCTGAGTTAGTTGCAACAGAAACAGAGACACTTCTCCCAGCCACCACACCTGTACAAGAAGTAGAATTGCCAGTTCTTTTAAATCAGGATTGGGAAGCTTTAATCCCTGATGGAATTCCTTTGCCTGAAATAGCGCCAAGAGAGGATATAGAATTACCTCCTTTAGAGGAGGACCTGTCATGAAGAGTGATTTAAAACCATTCCTAGTTAGACTAACACCGCAAAGCGTTAGCCTGTTATCAAGGGCAAGCAAGCAAGAGGAAAAAACCAAAGCCGCTTTGATTAATGAGTCAATTAAGGCGCATTTAACTAGAGACAACATTACTAGCCGGTTAAATAAGTTATGAGTCCAACAGTAAGGCTAGAGCTTCCTTATCCTCCGAGCGTTAATAGCTACTGGCGCGCTAATGGCCACCGTAGATTTATTAGCAAAGAAGGTGTTGCGTTTACTCGTGAAGTTGATCTTATTATAAAAATGAGTAAAGTAAAGTCTTTTGAGGGAAAACGTCTTGCTATTAGCGTAGTGATTCATCCAAGATCTAAACGTAAGTTCGATTTAGATAATACTTTAAAAGCGATATTAGATGCGTTGATGAAAGCTGGCATGTATAATGATGATAGTCAAATAGATTACATTGAGATTGCCAGAGGAGAAGCAGTAAAAAAAGGTAAGGCTGTTATTAATTTAAATGAATTTTATGGAGATACAAATGGCACAAGCAAATAAATTAGAATTAAAAGAGAACGAAGGAAAAGCTTTCTTGCAAGAAAAAACAGAAGACTGGCACGCTGATTTTCAAGGACAGATTCTTGGTCCAGACGGAGTTATCAGATACATTAATATCTATGAAAACACTGCACAATCTACTGGTAAAAGATGGCTTAAATTTAAATACGGTCCTGTTGTTGGAGAGAATCCCAGTTCTGGGACGCCCGCGCCAGTACAAAATAGTAAGCCGGCGAGTCCACCTGTGGACAACTTCGCAGGGGTTGAAGAGGATATTCCCTTTTAATGAGTGAAGTTAAAAACAAAAATAAACCAATCCCGTCACTAGCGGGGTATGGTGGAGTTAAAAGCCTACAAAGAAATTTGGAGAGAAGTACGACTATCGCTGCAAATAGAGAGGCTGTCGCGTACAGCCTTCTTTGCATGGCAAACACTAAAATAACAGACGTTATGGAATGGGATGACAAAGGTAATGTTAAAGTAAAAGCAAGTAAAGATATTCCTGAACATGCCTTACAAAGCATCAAGTCTATTAAAATAGATAAAGATGGTATGATAGCTTTAGAGTTCTGGGATAAAGTACAAACATTAAGGCTTCTTGCGAAAGCATCAGGCTTATTTGATAATCCAGAAGAATCCGATAAACCAAGTGTGATTGGAATTAATATTAAAGCACCAGAGGTATTAAACAATGAAGATTAAATGTCCTAAGTGTAACAAAGAAACAAGAATAGAATCTATTTATAGAGACGGGCCTAAGAATCTTTCTGAATGGTCTTGTGTCTGTGATGAGTGTGAGTTGACAATAAAAGTATCTTGGAGAGATAATGAGTCCTAAAGACCGCCAAGTGGGGGGTAATCATTACACTAAAATGAAAATTCAGCCAATGCAGTTTTCTATGGCCAATCAACTTAATGCAATGCAACATACAATTATTAAGTATGTCACAAGGGTAGATTTAAAAGGCAATGGCGATGAAGATATAGATAAAGCAATACACACACTACAACTTTGGAAGCAATGGAGAAAAGAGCATGGACATCAAACTACAGATTGACCAACTGCGGGAAGAATTTAGAATGGCTAATCAAAATAATTCAAGGGTTATGGAGATTATCGACTCGTTGTATGCAGAAAATATTAAACTCAATCAACTATTAGCTATGAAAATTCGTGATATAGACGATGAGCAATAAAAAGGTACGAAGTAAAAAAGAGATACATGGCCCAGGTATTGATTTAGATTTTAGTGAATCTCCCGTTATTTATGATTTCTTAAAATCAAATAAATTTGTTAGAGGATTAATGGGGCCTGTGGGGTCAGGCAAATCATATGCTTGTGCTGCTGAGATCATGATGCGTGCCGTTAAGCAAAAGCCTTCCCCTCAGGATGGCATTCGCTATACCCGTTTTGTCATCGTACGAAACTCGTATCCAGAACTTAAGACTACCACAATAAAGACATGGCAGGAATTATTTCCTGAAAATACTTTTGGGCATATGTTATATACACCTCCCATTACCCATCATATACGACTTCCTTCTCGCGGTGACGCTGCTGGAATAGACTGCGAAGTTATATTCTTAGCGCTAGACCAACCGAAAGACGTACGTAAACTTTTATCACTTGAACTTACAGGAGCATGGGTAAATGAAGCTAGAGAACTTCCTAAGGCAGTTATTGACGGGCTTACTCATCGTGTGGGTAGGTATCCTACTAAGCGTGATGGCGGTCCTACTTGGCATGGAGTATGGATGGATACCAATCCAATGGATGACGATCATTGGTGGCATCGTTTAGCAGAGAAGGAACCAATTAAAGGAAAGTGGGGATGGGATTTCTTTAGCCAACCGGGGGGTGTTGTTGAAGTCCCTATAGAAGATTTGCCAGAAAATCCAGAAGCTAATGACCATATATTTGCTAGTGGGCGTTGGTGGAAGTTAAATAATAAAGCAGAAAATGTCAAGAATTTACCATCAGGATATTATTCTCAAATGTTGGGGGGTAAGAATTTAGATTGGGTGCGTTGTTATGCAGAAGGTAAGTATACTTATGTTCAGGAAGGTAGACCTGTATGGCCTGAGTATGATGACCATCTTATGTCGGCAGATAATATTGAGTATGAACCGGGCATTCCATTACATATAGGTCTTGATTTTGGTTTAACACCAGCCGCAGCTATTGGTCAAAAGCTGGCTAATGGGAGATGGATTGTCCTTGATGAGATTGTTACTGAGGATATGGGTTTGGAGAGGTTTGGACAGCAGTTGCTAGGGGAGATTAATGCCAAATATCCCAAAGCTCAAATATTGGTGTGGGGTGATCCTGCTGGTATGCAGCGTGATGCCATATATGAGGTAACAGCATTTGACTATTTACGAACATTAGGATTGCGAGCGCAACCAACTGCATCTAATAATTTTAGAGTTAGGCGTGAAGGGGCAGCAGCGCCAATGCAAAGGCTCATTGCTGGAAAGCCAGGGGTACTTATACACACTAGGTGTAAGTTATTGCGTAAATCATTAGCTGGCGGGTATCATTTTAAACGTATAGCTGTTGGGGCAGGACATGAAAGGTTTAAAGATAGTCCTAATAAAAACGAACATTCTCACATTGGGGATGCTTTTGGATACTTAATGCTTGGCGGTGGTGAGCATAAGCGTATGACTAAAAGCCCACTATCTGCAAGCACATTAATAGCACCAACATTAGCAAAGACTGATTTCAATGTTTTTGATTGAACAAGCACATCTTGATGAGTATATGCCTAAAGTTAAAGGTGTATTTTATCGTAACTATCATCCAGACCATATTGAACTTTTTAAAGGATTTGAATCTTATGAACATTCTTCGTTATCTATCATGGGTAGAAAACAACATACTAACCATCAGTCTAAAACTGGTCCTACTATTACTGCTTTTATTGGAGAGAGTCCTATCGCTATTTTTGGTTGTTGCATGTTGTGGGGAGGTGTGGGTGAGGCGTGGTCTGTATTTAACGAGAAAGCTAGAAGATACCCAATAGCTATGACTAAGGGTGCATTTGCTTTCTTTGATATCTGCGAGATATTGTTTTCTTTACATAGACTCCAAATTACAGTAACATCCTCTGATAAACGCGCTATAGCTTGGGCGCATTGTTTAGGGTTTATTGTTGAAGGGTTAATGAAAAAATACAGTGTAGACCAAGAGGATACATTTATAATGAGGAGAAGTAATGGGGAGTAGGTTATGGCATTAGATTTTGGAATGGCACTAGCTAAAGGGCTAGTTGCTCCACAAAAAGAATTACAAAGCGAGCTAAGAAAGCTTGCTGGTAAACAGTTTAAATCAGAAGATTGGTGGAATAAGCAGCTTGATCGCCAGATAAAAGAAGGCGTAACAGAAACAAAAACTAAACAACAATACCTCGCTAAAATAGGGATAAGGCAACCTGAATGGGTAGATGGAAGCCCTCAAAGAAGGATAGGAAAGCCTACGGCTTATAGAAGAAGTATGTATGATAAACCACAAACTAGAACAGTTCAACATGAAGTACAAAGAGATTTAAATGTTGCTGAACTAAAGGCTATTGGGACACAAGCAGAAGAAAGCATAAGGAAGATGAAAAGAGCTGCTACCATAAGTAAAAAAGGTAAGCGTGCTGTAAGAGGTAGTGGAGGTTTGATGGGAAAGGCAACAAAAAGGGATGTAGGGTTATCATCAGGACTCCCTGAACTTGGAAGCTTGGGCCTTGGTGTTACAAAAGCTAAATTAGGGTAAAAAAGAAGTATGAAGCAAAGGGATTTTTTTGAAGATGGATTTACAATAAGGAGAAAATAATGGGCGGTTTGTTCGGATCAAAACCAGATACATCAGCAGCAGAGGCACAAATAGCAGAGCAACGCAAGGAAACAGCTAGAATGAAGAAAGAGGCTATGGATGAAAAAAAAGACCTTGCTGAGCAGATGTCTGGGGCAAAAAGGGCTAGAAGATTTGGTGGAAAACGTTCGTTATTGTCTGATACAAGGTTATCTCCAGAGCTTGGGGTGGAAGAAGAAGACGAGACTTTAGGTTCATAATAGATGATTGAGTGGAATGAAATATATTTTCCTCCTATTAATTTGTATAGCATGCCAAAAGCCTGATATGGATTTGAAAGATTATATAATAGAGGAAGAAGGTACTAAAAAAAAGCTGATTGACTGGAAGTGGAGACATGTTAGTTACTTGGACTCCTTGAAAAAACCAACTGGCGGAGTAGGACATTTACTAACCGCAGAAGAACAAAAGCTTTATCCAGAAGGAACTGTTATTCCAGACAAGGTTGTTAATGATTGGTTAGACAAAGACCTAATAAAAGCAAAAGAAGCAACAAAAGCGCAGATGCTCTTATTGAAAAGGACTCCAACAAAAAAATTTGAAATTGCATTAACTAGTGTGAACTTTCAGTTAGGCACGAGTTGGTATAAAGATGTTAAGCGTAAAAATGGGGAAATAAAAAAAGGGCATACAAAAACTTGGAATTATTTAATGAAAGGAAATTTTAAAGAAGCCTCTAAGGAAGTTTATGATTCGACGTGGAACGATCAAACTCCAGATAGAGTTGAGGCCTTTAGTGAGGCGATAGACGAATATGGGGTAGGCATTAATTCTCAACTGATAAACAAAAAAGAAAAAGAAAAAACACTTAGTTGGGATCAAGTAAAAAAGGTGGGGAAAAAGTACCTCACAAAAATAAAAGGTAATTAAATGACTGACAAGGTTATCACACAAACTCAAGTACAAAAAATTATCAGCAGAATGAACATTAATGTTGGTGGATATAGAAATGACAAGAAGACAACGGTTGTATATGGTTCAGCTTCTTATAAGCATCCGATTACAGACAGACTAAATGCGACTATTAAAGCTTCTGGGTGGAAGGCTGATGGTGAGTGGGGAGATGCAGAGGGATTGAATAATGTGGGTGTTGAATTTGAATATAAATTTTAAGGGACTATTATGGTAGCGATGATGAGGTTAAGTGCTGAAGATGTGTTAAAAAGACATGAAAAGGCACTAACAAAAAAAGAGGATTTCAGGTCACTTTATGATGAGGCGTATGAGTTTGCATTGCCTCAGAGAAATTTGTATGATGGGCATTATGATGGAGGAAGCACTGGTCAAAAGAAGATGGATCGCGTATTTGATTCAACTGCAATCCATTCTACTCAACGCTTTGCTAATAGGATGCAATCAGGTATTTTCCCTCCACAACGCAAATGGTGTCGTTTAGAACCAGGTCCGGACATTCCTAATGACCGTAAGCAAGAAGCGCAAGTTGCGTTAGATGTTTATTCTGACAAACTATTTTCAGCATTAAAGCAATCAAACTTTGATGTTGCTATCGGTGAATTTTTATTAGACCTCTCAGTTGGAACAGCAGTAATGATGGTTCAACCTGGTGACAGCGTTAATCCTCTTAATTTTATTCCTGTTCCCCAGTACCTTGTAGCTTTTGAGGAAGGGGCTAATGGACAAGTTGATAATGTCTACAGACGTATGAGGTTGAAAGGGGAAGCAATACAGGGACAATGGCCTAATGCAAAGATTCCTGCGGAGTTGAAAAAGAAAATTGACCAAAACCCTACAGATGATATTGAGTTGATAGAAGCAACAGTCTTTGACCAAAAGCGCGGAGATTATTGCTACCATGTTATTCATAAAGAATCTAAATCAGAGTTAGTATATCAACGTATGGGGCATAGCCCGTGGATTGTTTCTCGTTACGCAAAAGTTGCTGGAGAAATATATGGTCGAGGACCACTTATTACTGCATTGCCTGACATTAAAACATTAAATAAAACAAAAGAGCTTGTATTAAAAAATGCCTCATTAAATATTAGTGGTGTTTATACTGCTGCTGATGATGGGGTGTTAAATCCAAATACAGTGAAGATTCTTCCTGGTGCGATTATTCCTGTTGCTAGAAATGGTGGACCACAAGGTGAGTCTTTACGACCATTACCAAGAGCTGGAGACTTTAATTTATCACAAATTATTATAGATGATTTAGTTAAAAATATTAAACGTATCTTACTTGACGAAAGCTTACCGCCTGATAATATGAGTGCAAGAAGCGCAACAGAAGTAGTAGAACGCATGAAGGAATTATCACAGAACTTAGGTTCTGCATTTGGTCGTTTAATTAACGAAACAATGATTCCTTTAGTAACTAAGATTTTAGCAGTGATGGATGCTCAAGGTTCGATTGATTTGCCATTAAAAGTTAATGGACTAGAGATTAGGGTGACAGCAGAAGCACCATTAGCACAAGCACAAGCTATGGAGGAGGTTGAAAAGGTTATGCAATATATTCAAATTACTCAACAAATGGGGCAACAAGGGCAAATGGCTGTTAAAATGGATGAAGCATTAGATTATATTGCTGAAGAGCTTGGAATTCCACAAAGGATACTAACCTCTAAAGTAGAGAGAATGATGATGCAACAGCAAGCAGCAGAAATGGCACAACAAGTTGCACAAGAAAATCCAGAGGCTGTTCCTGCAATGGCTGAGGCTGCTATGGAGCAAGCACAACAACCACAAGGATAAATTATGGCTGGGTGGGATGAGTTAGAACAAGCATTACCATTAGATATTAGGGATGTAGCCCAAGCGAAAGAGGATATAGATCGCTTAGTGTTAAGAGTTATGGGAGATGAGGATGGAGCTAAGTTAATGTTATGGCTACGTCAAACTATTTTAGAGCAACCTGTAGCCTTGCCAGGTAGCGACTCTAGTTATGCGTTTTATCGAGAAGGGCAAAATTCAATAATTAGAGATTTAGAAGCAAGGATAATTAGAGCAAGGAAATCATAATGGAAGAAGTAATCGAACCTAGTACAACTGAGGAAACTCAGGAAGCGACTGGCCTACTCGATGGAGGCATGCCAGAATCTAAAGAGGAAGACGCAGTTGTAGAAGAGATGGATCATCGTGATCCAGCAGAAGTAGAAGCTGAGAATCAAGATGGTAAAAAAGCCGAAAAACCAGAATTTATTTCTAGTAATTTTTGGGACGAAGAAAAAGGCGAAGTAGATATTGAAGCGTTAGCAAAATCACAAGCTGACCTTAGAAAACAAATTTCTCAAGGAAAACATAAAGCGCCAAAAGATGGAATATATGATACAGCTTCATTTGGTGAGACTCCAGATGACGATCCCGTCAAATCTCATGTGTTATCTTGGGCTAAAGATAATGGGGTAAGTCAAGCTGCATTAGATGATTTAGTTGGTCAAGTTGTTGGGATAGGAGGCGATCAAATAGAGGCAGAAAGATTAGACCTTGAAGCAGAACGTAAAGCTCTAGGACCTAATGTTGATGCAAGAATTAATAGTATTAAACAATGGGGAAGAGGTTTAGTAGATAAAGGTGTTTGGGGAAAAGATGACTACCAAGAATTAACAGTTTGGGGTGGCACAGCTAAAGGAGTCGCTGCTTTAGAAAAATACATATCCGCTCATGAAGGAAGAATTCCTACAGATACAACTCCTATTGAAGGCGAGCCATCTGAGGCAGAAGTTCTTCAAATGGTAGGCGATCCTAGATATAATACAGATCCATCGTATCGAGAGAAAGTGGAAAGAGCATTCGCTCAAAAATTCAAATAGAATCCTTTCAATTGCCTTAGTTCTGTGTTAAGCTCTAGCTAAGGCACATTGTATTTCATACAACCCTAGACACAAGTAACCTTGTCGTGTGGCTATCGTAAATAGCAAGCACAGGCCCAGTAATTTTGGCATACCGTAGCGATTAATTTTATTAATTACTAAGGAGAATGACATGGCATTAGGATTATCTAACGCTTATGTGACCCTCTTTAATGCTGAAGTTAAACAGGCGTACCAAGGTAAAGCACAGTTAGTAGGTGCTACTCGCCAAAGACGAGGCGTTGAAGGGTCAACAGCTAAATTCCCTAAAGCAGGGAAAGGTGTGGCTACACTTCGTGTACCACAAACTGACGTAACTCCATTAAACGTGGACTTTAGTCAAGTAACATGTACTCTTGAAGATTGGAATGCTGCAGAGTATTCAGACATCTTCATGCAAAAGAAAGTTAATTTTGACGAAAAACAAGAGCTAGTTCAAGTAGTAGCGAACGCTGTTGGTCGTAGACAAGATCAACTTATCATTGACGCATTAACAGCATCTAGTACTTCATTAACAGTGTCTAACGATATTGGTGGTACTGATACTGATTTAAACACAACTAAACTTCGTGAAGCTAAGAAATTGCTTGATGCAAAGAACGTCCCACCTCAGGACCGTTGCGTTGTATTACATGGCAATAACTTATCATCATTACTCTCTGAAACAGCAGTTACTTCATCTGACTTTAATACAGTTAAGGCTTTAGTAGCTGGTGAAATCGATACATGGTTGGGCTTTAAGTTCATCGTGATGGGTGATAGAGCTGAAGGTGGTTTAACAATTGATGGTTCTTCAGATAGAACAATTTGGGCTTTTCATAAGTCTGCAATTGGATATGCTGAAGGTCTTGCACTGAAAACTGAAATCAACTACATCCCTGAAAAGACTTCACATTTAGTGAATTCATTACTTTCAGCAGGATCAGTAGCGATTGATGCGGAAGGTATTGTTCAACTTACTTGTCGTGAATCTTAATAAGGAGACTATGTAATGGCTTATAATAGCAACGGTCTATCAGCAGCAGGCGGACAGTCTAAAGCGGGGAACGCTCCCCAAATGTGGACATATTCATCTGCTGACGCGATAGCAACAGTAAACACATCTGGCTATTTTAATAATGCTTCTACTCTTCTAAAAGTAGGTGATGTTATATATGTATATGACACAGCAACACCTACCGCAAGCTGGGTAACAGTATTATCTAATGCTTCTGATGTAGTGGATGTGTCTGACGGCACAACAATCGCTATGACAGATAGTGACTAGGTGATGTAATTGTGGGTAAGGTAGGTATTTCATTTGAATACCTGCCTTATTTACTATTTGGAGAATATGAATGGCAACTGGAGATACTGCATTATCGATTTGTTCTGACGCATTATTAATGCTTGGAGCAACCCCAATCTCATCCTTTACAGAAGGGACTGATGAATCCAATATTTGTGATAGATTGTATCCTGATATTAGAGATAAAACATTAGCAAGTTATCCGTGGTCATTTTCATTTAAAAAGGTGCAACTAGCTAGGCTAGTAACAACACCGACAACAGAATACAAATACGAATATCAAATGCCAGCAGATATGCTTGGCGTTCCAAGGGCGCTCTACAATAGTAGTTCAGTTGGCGCACCTAAACTAAGGAACTATCGGTTGATGGGCAATAAAATATTAACTGATTATGAAGCGGTTTATGTTGATTATCAATATTCCGTAACTGAAAGTGTCATGCCTATTTATTTTATACAATGCCTTAAATATATGATGATATGGCATTTAGCTATGCCAATAACAGACCAAATAGAAAAGACTGATTACTGGAGAACGGTAGCACAGGGAACTCCAGGAGAGAATGGTCGAGGTGGTTATATGCGCCAAGCTATGAATATAGATGGACAAGGGCAACCAACCAACGCAATACAGGACTTTACACTTATTGATGTGAGGTATTAATGGCTCGCTTTGTTAATGTACAGACCAACTTTACCACAGGGGAGTTAGACCCTTTAGTTCGAGCTAGAGTTGATTTAAAGGCTTATGATAATGCCCTTGAAACAGCAAAGAATGTAGTATGCCAACCACAAGGTGGGGTTACTCGCAGACCTGGCTCTAAGTTTATTAATGAGTTAGGAGGGAGTCCTTCTGCTGGGGTAAGGTTAGTATCTTTTGAATTCTCAGTAAGTGATAGCTACATGTTATGTTTTACGAACACACGCATGTATGTCTATAAAAATAACGCCTTAGTAACTAATATTAACGGATCAGGTAATGACTACTTGACAGTATCAACTATTGTTAGTTCTATCTTAGACAATATGTGCTGGACTCAATCTGCTGATACATTAATTGTTGTAGAAGAAGGAATACAACCAGTAAAGATTGTTCGTGGGGCAAATGATGCTACATGGACAGCAACTAATTTAGCTTTTGATAGTATTCCGAAGTATGCCTTTACACCAACCACTTTTAATACAGCTTCAGCAGGAACTTTAACTCCTAGTGATGTTTCTGGGAAAGTGACCTTAACATCACAACATGCTGTTTTTACAGCAGCGCATGTTGGACAATACATTAATGTGTCTCCACAAGGGAGGGCTAAGATTGTAGAATACTTAACAACATCAACAGTCAATACTGTTACAGAGTTTCCATTCTTTGATACCACAGCCACTGCTAATGCTGATTGGGATTTAGAGATTGGATATGAAGATGTATGGTCAGCGACTAAGGGGTGGCCTAGAACTGTTACCTTTCATCAAGGAAGATTATTTTTTGGAGGAAGTCAATCAAGACCCTCTACTATTTGGGGATCTAAAGTTGGACTATATTTTGATTTTGAAGCAACAGAAGGATTAGATGATGATGGGGTTGAGGCTACTTTAGATACTAACACCTTTAATGCTATTACTGACCTTATTTCAGGTAGAGACTTACAGGTGTTTACTACCGGTGGAGAGTTCTATGTTCCGCAGGAGGGGCTTAGTCCTATTACGCCATCATCATTCTTTTTAGCAACCACATCGAGGAATGGTTCTAAAGAAGGAATACGCGTTAAACAATTAGAATCAGGTATATTGTTTGTGCAAAGACAAGGCAAAGCTTTATCTGAGATTGCTTATTCAGATACACAATTAACTTATGTAACTTCTAAAATATCCTTACTTGCAGGGCATTTACTTAAAGGTCCTAGTCGTATGGATTTACGTAGGGCAGTTGCAACTGATGAGAATGACTTATTATTAATAGTTAATTCTACTGATGGGACAATGGCTGCTTTTTCATTATTAAGGGCGCAAGATGTTATTGCTCCTAGTGAGTTTGTTACTGATGGATCATATATAGATGTAGGAGTAGATATTACTGATATTTATACCGTAGTAAAGAGGACTGATGACGGAACGGATAGATATTATATAGAGGTATTTGATAACACTTTACTGACTGATAGTGCTGTGGTAGGAACAACATCAACAACTGCTAGTATGGCGCATATCGAAGGAAAATCAGTAAATGTTATTTCTGATGGATACGTTGAGTTAGACCAGACAGTACCTTCTGGGGGAAC
>Ga0257127_1002204_pt1 | contig 12365 bp, 12 predicted proteins | sample SI060_135mmetaG_FD_190152 | JGI IMG/M metagenome (GOLD analysis project Ga0257127, IMG submission 190152) | Marine microbial communities from Saanich Inlet, British Columbia, Canada - SI060_135m | ecosystem: Environmental > Aquatic > Marine > Inlet | place: Canada: British Columbia | collected...
GATTTAAATTTTTCCATATATATATTATATAATACTTATTATTTCTTTATATAGTTTATTTACCACATACATCTGTTTCACCAAGAGGTAGTCTTGAAAGATCCGGTCCAATCGTTGTATTTAGCCATGGGCTAACTTGAACTCTTGGATTCGGTGGTTCGGCTCTCAAGTTAAGATTCGCATTTCTTAAACTTTGACCAACTGTATTTACACCAACATGGAAACCCGCATCTAAAAAGTTAACACCTTTAAGGATACCTTCCCCGGTTGGTTGATCTTTATCAAATTGTTGAATTTTATCTTTTTCACTTTCAGGAAGTAAATCTTCCGGTTTTAATGTATTCTGAGGATAACAAGAGGTAGTACTTGTTTTAATACCTTGAACACGCATGGGCATTTCATCATAGGCAATATTTTCCTCACTTGCGGCAACAACCATTGGTTGTGATTCAGGAACAGATTCAACTTTAGCTGGCATATTTAACCCTTTATTATCAGGAGCATTTTCTAATCCTTCAGGTTCCGGATAACATGTTTCTTTTAATACCATTAATCCAACGAGTAAAAGCAATCCATATACAATTAATTGTTGACAATCCATTTTTATATATATAAAACATAAAAAAAAATAAATTATTTTAATTTAATTGTTTCATTAATTCTTCCATTTCCATTTGTTTTTGTTTTATTTCTTCTTCTAATTTATTTTTTTTTTCTAATTTTTCTTTTTCTAATTTTTCTTTTTCTAATCTTTCTTTTTCTAATCTTTCTTCACTAAATGCGTTTAATATTTCTTCATCAAAAATATGTTTATATTCATCATTTACTTCATCTTCATCATCAATAATTGAATATTCAGGAATAATATTATATTTTTTTTCTTTATCTTGAAAAACTTTAATTTGAGAAATATAACAATCACAATAATAATATTGTTTTAATATTTTTAATCCACGAACATGTAAAATTAATATTAATTCAGTACCTTCCACAATTTCATTAATATCAATAAACACTTTCTGTTGATTATAAACTCCACATTGAAGTTTTCCTTTTACAACAGGTAATCTAAATCTTATAATTGGATTTTGATCTTTTTTACATGCTTTCGTTATTCGTTTATACATATCATCAATACCTTCCAATGGAATTCCTTTTCCGAACCATTCTTGACTTTTCTGAAATGTTGATTTTATATTTTTATCATCTATATTCAAAAAAAAATCATAAAAATCAAAATTTTTATTACAAATTTCAATATCTAAATAAGGATTTTTCTTATCAATGATATCTTTTATACTACTAAAAGCTTTTACAACCGGTGTTTGAATATATAAAGGATGTAATTCATCTCCATAACACATTGATCCAAAATAAGAATTACCAATTTTTTCTGGTTTTGAATAATTGATATTATCTAATTGAATATCATTATACTTTCTTACAGTTCCCATTTTATATGAATAATTTAGAAAGAATCTAAAATTAAATAACGCAATAATAATTTAAGGTATAATTTCTATTTTTCTTATTTTCCATTTACAAATAAATGAACCATTAAATGGCCAGATTTTATCAATATATATATCACATTTCACTTTACAAAAACGATGGATGTTATATATAGAACAACTACTATAATCACGATTATGTATGTCTACTTCAAAACGATTATATTTAAATGGAATCTTTGTTGATAATGTTGGATCATATTTATTTTCTTTATCATATCGTATCTGTGAAATATATAAATCACTATCATCTTCTGTTAACCCTAAAAATTTCATTTGTTGTAATTCTAGATTTTGAATAAATTCAAAAAAACTTTTCATTTCTGAATTTGTATTTACATTTGTAAACTGTAAAGGCATTTGTAATGTATCTTTATTAAATCCAAAAGGACAAACCATTACGGGAGTTGTTATGTATATTGGATATTTACCCACAAATATATCAATATATCCAAAATTCTTTAAAAGTTTGGGTATTTGTTTTGTATAATCTTTACAATATTCTTTCTTTTTTTTAGATGGATCATTACATACACTTACATTAAATGTAATTGGTTTATCTTCATATAAATTATGATGAATATTTTTTAAAAACGGTTGACTCATTTTATATGTATATTATTTATTTAATAATCTTTAACTATTGATTTTCTTCGTGTCATATTATTCCATAATGCATTTGTTCCACTGGGTGTTCCTGTTATAACTGTACATTTTTCTTTAATGGGTTTATGATAACCCGATTCAACATTTATATCTTTTGAATAAGGGAAAAAATCAGTTGATGGATTACATGTTGTTTTTTTTAAATCACTTGTAAATAAGACCCGTTTTATATTTGGAACATTTGATATTGTGAGTTTAGGTGTTTTAAAAAAAGGATTTGAATAACTCATATTTTTATATTATATATTATTATAATATAATTAATTATGAAAAAATTAGGTATTCTTATCGGAACAGATGATGAACCAATTTCAAATAAATATTCTAAAAAAAATAAATCATCTTTAAAAATACTTCAAGAATATGATTATTTTCTAGATTATATCCCCTATGATGCGGCTATTTTTGCTGAAATACATTCACAAGGTTTGAAAAAGAATATTGAAGTTGTTCCTTTATTTGGAACCCATTTAACACTTGAAGATTGTAATGAATGTTCAAGTATTTTTTGTATTTTTGAAGGTGTATATGCATTTATGAATAAAAAACAAGACGGATACAATGAATACATGAATATTCTTAAAAAAACTAAAGCCAAAGTATATCCTTCACAAAAAATACAACAATTTATTATTAATAAACATCAATACATGAATTATTTACAAAAAAAAGGTTATCAAATTGCCCCAACATCATTTATTAATCTTAAACATATCAATCTTAAAAAAGTAATGAAATTTATAGATACAAATGAATATAATACAGTCATTGTAAAACCTGAATTAGGTGCTTTTAAAACTGGATTTAAAAAAATACATAATCCAACACAAAAAAAAATTTCAGATAATCTTCAAAAACTTAAAAAACAAGGATATCAACATATTTTATTACAACCTTTCTTAGATGAATTTAATAAATTTGGTGAAATTAAAACTTATTGGATTGGTGGAAAGAATATTTATTCTTATCGTCAACAATGGGAAGATGGTGAAGGTGTCTTTCAAAATCAAGATAAAATAGATAAAGAATTATTAAATGAATGCTTACAAACAGGTAGAAAAATATTACAAGATATATGTAAAGATCATGAATCATTAGTTCAATGTCGTATTGATTTTGCTTGCTGTGTTAATAATAATAATCATTGTCGAGAATTTTTTATCAATGAAATTGAAATATGCCCCACAATTGGTGAACAAGAATCAAATGGACAAGCATATCAATTACTCGCCAAACATGTTCTTAAACAATGTTTATAAATTAATTTTCTCTAATATTTCTTTTTCTTCTTCTGTATATCCAAATAAAACAACTTCTCTCAAGGGGTTAACCACTCCATATATTATGTGGTTTGAAAAATCTTTTATCGCATTCACACCAATTATAATAATATCTTCTAATTCTCTTCCCCCTCTGAATATCCCAGATGATAATATTGGGAAACCTATATGGGTTATATCTTTGGATCTAGCCAAATACAAACATTCAATATAAGCCTTTCTAAGTTGTTTATCTGTTTCACGATAATTACCATCTTTCACTAATCTATAATCGGGTCCAACCACATGTATAACATGGGAAACATGTAATCTCCCATAAGGTATATTGTCAGAGGATACAGTAATACCCGCATTTCCTGTTTCAATACATGGATCCTTTCCAGCACACATTATCCGCATATCTTTAAGAAGAATATCACCACCAAGCTGGCCCAGTGAAATATCCTCCACACCGGCCCGATAGCCAATGTGGAGCAGACCTCGCGTCGTGGCGAAACGATCCTCATTTACTGCATTTACAATTGCTCCTCTCAGTATAATTCCATCACTATCAGGAACATTGGTATCCCACCCAGCACCTTTCCCTTAATCTAAAACACTACCACCTATTAAACGAAGGCTTACCATTTCCTTGACATCCAACCCATCACCTATTTTTTCTGATTTAATTTCTTCCCCCCATTCATTAGATTGTCTTTTCTCAGAACTTTGACTGTTAGTATTTTGAGATGATTCCATCTTAAGAGACTTTTTTAACTTTCTTAATAAATTTTTCCGAGCACCATTACTATATCTTCCCACTTTTTTAGCACCTATTTTTAAAAAACTTGATGAATATGGATCATCAGAGGTATTATCATTAAGACCATAAAGATCATCATATACTGGTTTTTCAAATAAACTATGTGAACTTTCATTTTTTCTTATTTGTGATTTTTCATTTGAATTTAATAAACTATGAATAAAAAACATCGAAAATATTGATAATGGAAATAAGAATAATAATGACATATTAAATGGAGTAAATATTCCACTTGATAATGATTCCAATGAACCTCCAGATTTTTCTTTTGGGTATTGTTTCTCCTTTTATGATTTCTTCGTGAATTTTTTTCTTTTTGTTGGTTTGTATTTTTTTACAAACATTATATATAATATTGTATATTTATTTTCGGGGTTTTCTCCTATTATATCTTTTTGATTGTTTATATTTTTTTTTTGTGTGTTTTTTATTTTTTAATTTACCTCCCATCTGTGATTGTGTAGACATACTTGTAGAATACAAAACTATCCCAGCTGTCATTGCAATCCCTAAAAGAGATGCAGGGGTAAAGGTTGCAAATTTCCCAAATATTTCTTTACTTTGATTTATGTATCTTGTTGCTTGTTGTGTGAAGGGGATTTTTATTTTTTTAATAATTTTTAATGAATTTAAATATGTTTCCATTAAATAATTTTCCTCAAAAAACCATGTTAATAAATTTGAATTTGCCATGAAATCTAAATTTATTCCTTTAATTTTCATAAATATTCCTGTAATATCAGTGGGAAATAATTGTCCGGGGTTTCCTTGAATTTCATTACCGTTAATTATATCTTCTCTTAGTATAATACTTGCTGATGAAGAATCTTGAGATTTTGAACCACCTTCTTTTATTGTTTGTAATTGTGATTGTGTGATATGATCAATCATTTCACTTTTTCTCATCTTTGAAGGGATTTCAATACCATTTGTTTTTGCATAAATTTTTATCTGTGTTTTTGTCAATTGTTTTAATTGTTCTTTTTCATATATAGGTATCTCTGAGGAACTCTCCGATGTATCGTAGGTTCTCCTTGCTTTTTCTTCTGAAAATGCTTGTTTAATTTTTTTATTTAAACTTTCATCAGACGTATGCTTTTGAGTGGAATATGTTTCAATTGCTTCATCTGATAGTTGTGATAATCTCTCCTGTATAGTTGATGGTTGTAATGGCCTCTTTTGGGGACTTCTGTGGTTTTGCCTAATTTCTTCAATAATTGATCCGGTAATCACGTCTACCATTTCCTTCCTAATTTCTTCGGGTCTTGCTTTTCTTGTTAAATATACAGGTATTTTAATTTCTTCTTCAAATTTTATTAATAATGTATCATCTTTTTTATTTAATGTATCATCTGTTCCCGATGATGATGAATCATATAAATAATCTAAATAAAATTGTAGAATAAATTCAGAGTCATCTTCATGTTCACCTCTATTATGAAACCATGCCGAATCAGATGATTCATCCCCAGCTTTTACAATCTCATTTAGTTTTTTATCATATCTTTCTTTAATCTCAATAAATATATTTGTTAATATTTCTTCTTGAGTATCTTCATCCATATCATTTAATCTATCTAACTGTGAAATATTAAAACTTGTTGATGAACTTCCACCACCTTGTGGATTACTCATTACAGTTTTAATACTTTTAATTAATTTTTGACGATAAAGACTTTTCCCGAAAACTTTTCTTAATTTTTGTATTCCTTTTCTTTCTTGATGGTTCCAACGAAATATTTGACTTTTTTTATTCACTGTATTCTGAAGTATTTGTAATGAATAATATTGACAGCTTATTTTTTCAGATTCATCTAGACCATTTATAATATTAGCTATCCCTTGTAAATGTTTAGTGACTTTATCATATCTTTTATTTACTAATTTAAAATGATCTATTTCTTGAGGATTCCATATTTTAGAAATATGGAGACTTCCACTGGTTGTTTTAGGATCAGGGTTAGATTTTTCTCCAAAAATCTTACATAATGTCCACATAATTGTTTTATGATTCACTGTTAACTTAAAACCACTTGTATGTGAATAGTCTATATCAAAAAATGGATAATCACTTTTTATAATATTACAACATGGATGAGCCCAATCAAATAGTAATACTAATAATATTGTTCTTGTAACAATTATTTGTTTAAATCGTTCTAATCTTTCAGCTTCATTTATATTTGTATCGTTTAAAATTAAATCAGCGATTGAATATATATATTCATTTTTGGGTATCGTTACAACTGTTGCTAGACTTGCAACTGGTATAATATGTTCACATTGTCCTCCTTCTGGGTGTTTTATTTGATGGGTCCCTGAGCGCTCTTTAATCTCAAACCCACAAATATAACATTTACAACCTTCTCCCGGTAAATGCTTTCTTCCTTGAGGATTCCATATTCCTTGATTTCTTGAATTTTTAATTGGATCACTATTTATTTTATCATTAACCATATCCCATAATCCATCTAATTGTTCGGATGATGATAATCGTTGACTTTTTATTTTACTTTTATTATGTCGTTTAACAATCGCTTTTAATGCTGATTTATGAAGTTTTTTAAATTTTTTCATATCTTGTAATTGATGAACATGCCAACATTGAGAACTTGCATCAATCCCTCTTGTTTCTTTATATAAAGAAAAAGAAATTCCATCCCCTGTCATATCTTTTGTTTGTATGGGTGAGGGTGTTGGTCTATATTTTCCTAAAAAATTTTTAATTTCTTTATTACTTTTAAGGTCCTGTATTTCCTGTGACATTTTATAGATAATATATATCTATTATATTAAAAAAATATAATATTGAAAAATGTATTATTAATAAAAATTACTTTAATAATCTAAAGAATTATGAATCATAGTTCAATAAATACATTTTGAAAGGACAACTCACACAAATTCATAAATGAATTAGGGGTATCTTATCACATAAGGTATGTATTTATCATCGTATGATTATATATAAAGCATTATTATCTAAAAAATACTTTATCAGTTTCCTCAAAAAAAATTCATGCCACGATTTATGGTTGTAGCCACCAATAAGTATTAAGTTATTTTTTTTCTTTATCAACCGCGCGTCTTTGAATTAACTTCGCATATTTTAAAATTGTATCTTTTTCTTTTTTATCAACCTTCATATACGTAAAGTTTTTTTTATGATATTTCTGGATAAATTTTTGGATATCTTCGGGATGATTATATTTATCATTTGCTATTTTTGTTAAAAGATCTAAATTTTGCTCAAATATAATATTTCTTAAAATAACACTCATTTATAATTTATGATAGTATCAATAATAATCTATTAATTATTCAAATTTTATAATATTATACATATATATATAATATTATGAAAAGAAATACATCAAGAAGAAATACATCAAGAAGAAATACATCAAGAAGAAATACACCTAGAAGAAATACACCTAGAAGAAATAATAGATCCCCTCAAAGAAGAAATACACCTAGAAGAAATACACCTAGAAGAAATAATAGATCCCCTCAAAGAAGAAATACACCTAGAAGAAATAATAGATCTCCTCAAAGAAGAAATACACCTAGAAGAAATACATCAAATAGATCTCCTCAAAGAACAACAAGAAGGAATAATAGAACCTCAAATAGAACAAACAGGAAAAATAATAGAACTCCTCAAAGAAGAAATAATAGAACCCCTAAAAAAACTCCTAAAAAACCATTCATTAACCATGCCATACTGAGTGCGTTTATATCAACGATTGAAGACACTCATATGAAAAAAGGTAAATTATTTAAAATGATAGATGGCCATATGGTTATTGATCCACCAATTGCTGAAAAAAAACATGTAGGTTCATGTGCGTCTGAAAAAAATCATTATCAACATTATACTGGTTCATTAAATTTCATACGATTTTTCAAAAAAATATCTAAAAAACTTCCCAATAAATTACTTTGTTTCCCCGAATTAACAGGACCTACTAAATTATCTTATCAAATTGAGATAGTTTATGATACATATTTAGATTATAAAGCTGCAAATATAAATTTACCCGATTTTTATTTTATTAAACATTACTATCATAAATTAAATATAAAAAAAGAAATAGATTTATGTATTAAAAAGGGTTGTCGATTTATATGTTTAGATATTGATTTAGAACTAAATGTCGGAGGCCTGGCCCATGCTAATTTAATATTAATTGATACAAAAGAAAAAACAATAGAACTATTTGAACCCCATGGTGGAAGAGATCGTTTAAAAGGGGGATGGTATAAAGATATATCTAATATTTTCAAAAGTTATTTTGAAACATTTTACCCTAATTTTAAATATATTCCTCCTCATAAAATATTACCAAAAGATGGACCCCAATCCCGTATACATGGTAAATTTTGTATTTCTTGGTGTTCCTTATACCTCCACTATAAATTATTAAATAAAGATGTTCCTTCAAAAACAATTATAAAACGAATTTTACAATTAAATAAAACATTTTTATTAAGGTATGTTCAGTATGTTGAAGATATGATTAAAGGAAATATAAAAGATTATCAGTCCCCAATAATTGTATCTGAAAATGATTTAACAGGTACTGTAAAAAATAAAAAGAAAGATAAAAAAAATAAATCATTTTAAACATAGATAATAGAATATCAATGAACTAATCAATATAAAGATATAATTTATATCTAATAACCTTACATTCCATAGTAATTGATTATGAAGTGGTTCTAATAAATAAAATAAAATACTGAATGGATGTAATGAATAATTTCCATCACTATTTGTTCTGTAAAATACATTACCAACAGAATATTCTACATACAATAAAAATAAAATTGTAATTATAAAAATATACAAATATATATTCATTATCTTTTTTAATATAATTATTTTTTTTTAAATAATAAATAAAATAAGATAGGGATTAATAATAATCCAACTATCATTGAAACTTCCCCTGAAAATCTAGATAAACGACAATAAAATGTCTGATCATCAGGCATACATACTGTTCCTCCTAAAGTATTATAATAAACCATTTGTTATAAATATAATATATATTTTAATTATCATCCCTTTAATGATTCCATTACATTTGACCAGGCAGCAGTAGTTCCCGGATTAATAATAGTTAGGTAATGGTTGTTTCCATTTTCATTCTCCTTATATAATAAACTTATTTCTCCCCAACCAGTTGAATCAACAGTCACAGGTACATAGGACTTTCCAAATAATTCACAGGGGGATTTTGTCAATAAGCATTTCCGATCTTTGAGGCGGTAAGTAACTATTTTTTTTCGTAAATGTTCAGATAAAATCCCTATTTCTATTTGATCTGAGTATGTTTTGGAATCTTTTAATTTTTTTAACCAATTTTCAAAAGTACCATATTTTTTATAACCTCCTTCATCTTGCCCCGACCCCTCTGCTGTCTGCTGCCTAACTGCATTATTAAACAGATCCTCATATTTAACTTTGTCTCCATTAATTATTCTAATTACTTCATCACGATATTCACGACTTTTTCCTACAGTAAAATACCCTGTACTTCCCATTGATTGATTATCGTCTAACTTTTTACGTAATTCTGAATAACTATACGGAAATTCTTCAGGTTTTTCAGATAATCCCATAAAAACATTTACAGCATGGTAAAAACAAGAGCCATCCCCAGGAACATCTATTATAATTTTGTCATCTGTTGTCTTATAATAATTTGTTGTTCTTTTTAATGAAGATATTGAAATATCGGAGTCGAATCCAGGATTACTTTCTTTAAACCATAGCGCTGCGAGGGCGGCGTCATTCAGTCCCGGGGTGCGAGCCTTGAAACGTTTTTGTTCGTGTTGTAATAATTGATCAAATGTTATTCCTTTATTCTGGTACTTATCGATCAGATTTTTTAGACTTATTTTTTTAGGATTTGACCGACTTTCAGAAGGATTTACAGTTGTTAATTTTTTTCGTGTCCTTCTCTCACGTTTCATTGGTTTATCTGGAAGAGTATTTTCTGATATATTATCTTGTAATTCATCTTGTGATTCATCTTTTAATTCAGATAATTCTAAATCTTTATCTTTGCCGCACATTTTAATAAGTTTTTTATTCTTTCTTCCTAAATCATCAATATATTTTATTCCTTTTTCAAAAGTAATTACATGATTTAATACATTAGGTTTATCTATTTCTACCCAAATATTACCTAAAGGGAAATTTCCATTATAAATTTCTTCATCATAATAATAATTGTAATAATAATTTATAATCATTTTTTTTTCATATAGATCGTTAATTATTTCTTCATAATAATTATAACTTTTAGATTCTTCAACTTCTTCTTTATCCTCTTCCTCATCCTCTCCTTCATCCTCTCCGGAAGAGGATGGAGGAGATATCTGATTTCTTCTTATAAATCCCGCGCCACCGCCCAGCCCAGCCCCACCACTACCTACCGCGACCGGTTCCTCAGCGAATTTTAACGCTTCATCTTTTTCCGCAGTCGCATGTGGTGTATCTAAAAAATATGAACAAGTTTCATCATTTCTCCATAATTCCATTTGTTTAAATCTTGGGTGTTCTTCATAATCTTTAAATCTATAAAAGAACTTACAATCATATGTTCTTTCCTTTCCACTTAATTCTACAATTCCCTTTTTAAATGTAAGTGTGAATTTCACTTGTCTGGGGTTTCTGGAAAAAACCTCATCATATCTGTTTCCATATTTATCAGTAAATTCAAAATCCCTTTGAAGTGTTTCTTCAACTTCTAAAAATAAAAATGAGAACATAAATAAATCTTGTAGAAAATGTATGTCAGATGGTTCTGTTACATCTTTGAATTTATCTACCAAATGTTCGTTATTATCAAATAAATAATTTGCTTTTTTCTGACTAAACCCCGTTATAACTTTTAAAACTGTCTCTTTCCGATCACTATAAATATTTGATAAAATATCTATAATAGCATAATAAACTTGTCTTGTAATACGATCTTCTTGTTCAATTAACTTTGTTTTTTCACATAAACTAAACCATTTTTTCATTTCTGTTTGATTATTGGTTCCCCATCTTTTCACAATTTCTTTCCAATGTAGTTTATTTCTTTCTTCACCTTTTGAATCATTGTATAATTTATACATATGTTTTTCATAATAGAAATCATGAATATCCTTATATTTTCTTCTAATAATCTCCTCTTTCTGATCATATTTGTCAGGAAAAAATTTCTTTAACGCCATCAGGCCGATCGTGGGCGCGGCGAGGGCGGTGGCGGCGAAAGGGCCAGCAGAAAACACGCCGGCGGTGGCGGCAGCGGTGGCACCAGTGGTAAATATTGGATAATTCTTAGCTCCCTTTCGCATCCATTCAGGCATTTTTAATAGTACTGCTCTAGCTGTATTTGCTGTATTTGTTTTTATGGTTTTTTTTGCTGCTTTTTTTGCTGTTTTTTTTGCTAAATGTTTTATATAATATTCATTTCTTGTTTTTATTTTTAATTGTGAAATAGATATTCTTTGTTCTATTTTTATAGAATCATCTAAAACCAAATCACATTTATTATCAAAAATATTATCAATTTTTCCAGGTTTCCATTGTTTATCTTTATAATAATAGATTTCATCACCATTTTTTAATTCTGGAATGTTGAATAAAATTTTATTAAGATATAAATTTATGATATTGTCAATTCTTAACATTTTCTTATCTTTATCTATCTCTGATAAATATTCAATTGAAAGATTATTTAATAATTTTTTAACATTTGTTAATTTTTTTAAATTTTCATGATCATATATATTTATAATTTCAATTAATTTTTTATATACTTCTGTTTTTGATGTATTGGTAAAACCGCCACCGCCGCTCCCAGGTTTTGTATGGGTTTGAAAGGTGCCCCGGTAGTCTATTTTTGGTCCAGCAGTCTTCCTACCGATCTTGCCTTTCAGATATCTGACCCACTCAAAATGTCCCATGGGTCTGTTTGTGGCGGGCGTCAATTCATTAATGGGCTTGAGGGTCGGATTACCTTTTTCTCTTTCTACGGCTTCCAAAATATATTGTAACGCTTTTGAACCTGGATTATTGCCTTCTGTTATTTCTAAGGCCTTATA
>Ga0257127_1002213_pt1 | contig 12329 bp, 9 predicted proteins | sample SI060_135mmetaG_FD_190152 | JGI IMG/M metagenome (GOLD analysis project Ga0257127, IMG submission 190152) | Marine microbial communities from Saanich Inlet, British Columbia, Canada - SI060_135m | ecosystem: Environmental > Aquatic > Marine > Inlet | place: Canada: British Columbia | collected...
CCCCTTTGATAACAATAATTTGGCTTTGAAAATTGCCCCTATAATTTAATACACAATTGCATACACTTTCATTTTCTCCACCGTCTTCGGTCCAATTCCATTTATCTTCTGTAAATCGTCCAAGGATCTGAAAGAACCATAAGTATTCCGGTAAGCTAGAATCTTGTCAGCCGTTACTGGACCTATACGGGGTAGTTTCATCAATTCACTTCTGGTTGCAGTATTGATATTAATCTTCGCCTGACCTTCAAGCTTTTCCTGTTTGGTTTTGTTAGATGAACTGCCAGAAGACCTTGACGAACTTTTAAAACTCCATTTACTAATATCTATGTTTGATTCTATTTGTTCTTCAATTTTATCCGGAAGTTCATGATAAAAATTTATACCAGATCTCCTTTCTACTTCATCTATTGTAACAGCAAACGACTGAATTGAACTGCTTGATTTCTGATGTGGAAGTATAAACCCGATCCCCTTTAATTCGGGTTCTTTATAATCCAATATCACTTTATAATAATAATCAGGGATAGATACCTGATTAGATCCGATGGAAGAATAGCTTCCAGTAAGTATTGGGCCGGTAACTACATAAATTTCACCATTGTCTGATGCCCAGTTTCTTACATTACTTTCTAACTTTTTCCAGATACCACGATTGAATCCCGGCTTTTGCGGTGACATATTTGACATGTAGAATGATTCACTCATGGCGGTGGATGACCATTTCATATCGCCGGCAGGAGCAAGGTGTCCCCGGTCATAGCCTGACCCTTTGTAATCTGATAAACTGGCAGAGCCAGTTTTGACTTTATAATCTACTCTAAAATCGTTTGTTCTGCCGATAGACCCTGAAATATGGCCGGATGTAAGTCTATTATGCCACCCAACTTGCTTGTTCGTGTTGCTCGCTGTATTTTAGAGTATATGCGGTGTGAGAAATGACTTGGTCGGGTTGGGTGTAATATGGCAAACCAATGTTCTGGGACCAAAGGGAGCAGAGAAAAATTTTGAATATGAATAAATAATTAATGCGTTTTGTTATCCCAAAATGACTATTCCTTTAAAAATTTCTTTAAATCGTAATTTATACTTCATGGACACTCCACCTTTGTGTATTTTCACATTGAAATGGATTAATTTCATACTGAAGTTTTTTTGAATCTTCATCAAGTGGATCTGATAACTCGACCAACTCAAATTCACCATTAGTTGGTTCATATATTCTATATAAATAATACTTTTCTTTTGATTCTCGTGCTCTTTTATACTCATTCCCTTTTAATGTAATTGAACCTGTAGCACTACTGCTTCCTTTTACTTCTATAAATCGATCAACTAAGGAATAATTAATGTTACCTTGAACACTCGATATAAAACTTTCTTGATCTTGATTTTTTGAAAAGGAAAGAATATCACATCCCGGAGTTAAATCCCCTCGAAGGTGTGATACTAATAATGGGAATCGATTTTGCTCTTCTTCAAATTTATATGCTAGCTCCTCTGCACGATCAGGATCAACACGCAGATGATTACTATGCTTTCTTTTCCCACCTGATTTTCTAACAACAGCTATTGGAATCGTTGATGATTGCGTAGGAGTATGTTCTTCTTCTTCAACAATTACGCCTGTGATGGAGTCCGATTCTTCCACATCTTCAATCTCAGTATCAGTTTCATTACTTTCTTCTGAATCAACACCTTGGGCATGTTGTCCATTTTCAATATTTAATTCACCAGACCAATCGAATTCTGGCTCTTCTTCAATGTCTTGTATCTCAAATAATATTTTTGCTCTGGCAAGATATTCATCACCGTCACCTCCAAGGATTGTATTTAATAAATCGTCCCTATTACTGCTTTTACAACTCAACAATCTTGCTATATCGCCACCAATATCGACTTTTAATTGATTAGTAATTATTTCACCAACTGCACTTGCGATTAATTCGTCCTTCAATAAATTTGGTTGATGGTCTTTATCTGTTACCAAATAAGCAATGTCACCTTGTTGCAAAGATTTTCCGGATTTAATTGATATTGAAATGGATTTTTCATTTACTACAATTGTGCACTTCAAAGACTTACATAATAATAATTTTAGTCTTTTTATCTTTCTCAATTCAGCTTGGTTGGAATCATGATCAATTCGCAATGCATATACATACGGTCTTAATCTGTCGAGATCACTATTGAATTGAGTATTCATTGGATGGAGATTGTGGTCGGTTATCTCTGCCTGAATTACATCTGTATTAAGATGTTCAATGCCAAATAAGGTATTTACTTTTTTTGCCCCTCTTCTTCTATCAATTTCAACAACAGGATAATGTTCAGCGATATGGTCTGGAATTGTATTATTTTCAACATAAAATAAGTCTCCGATTGGATAATAATCTATTTCACCATCTTTTTTCCCAGCCATTTTACCTTCACTCATAAATTCTTCATAGTCTGGCCCGTTTGGTGCTGGATCATCTAAATTACTTCGAGTAATCAATGATCTATATAAAGATTTAGCTTTTTTAGCTTTAGGATCTATATCAGGTAAATGATATAGTATTTTGTAAAATGTTGACCATGGTAAATCCTCAAAATCAGCCACAACACCACTTCTTGCAAGTGCAGTTGTTACTGCAGTTTTATCAATTTCATATTTTTCAAATAATTCGTGATCCATATTAATTGCAGGGTAACCAATTGCAGGTGATAAATCTTTTGCTACTTTCGTAGTTGAACATGTATTTGGAGGGATTTTTTCAGTTGAACTATTTGTTATCATCCATGGAAATGTATTGATTAGCCAGACTGGGTATGATGGGATAATTTCTTCTAAAGGTCGGTGTTTTCTATGGTTTGGAGGTGTATAACAAAATTTCCCATTTACATCACCTGCTCTTCTCCAGTTTTCAATTTCATAACTATTACCAATCCAGGTCAGTATTGCATGATGATCCGCATGCTCAAGAATTTCTTCTAAATGGTCAATGGATTGAATATCCCTAAAGGTAAAGTACCAATTATTTTCAGAAAGTAATTCATCCTTTGTAATGGTTATATCTGAAAATTTTGCTGGGTTAGTAATAGTGGTCTTAACAAAAATTTTAAAATCAGGATTATTCAATTTTTCGATTATTACCTCCCGCGGAGAATCTGAAATCCCAAGCCATTTAAAAAACTCTTCAATTTTTTCATTTGATTCATCAAAACCCATTTTATCTGGGGATCCTAACAAAATATCTGCTTCGATATTTTGATACAAGTAATCTGTTAATAAACCACAATCATATTCTTTACCAAAATATAATTTATCAGCATCATTAATACTGCCATTTCTGGTTTGTAGTGGAACTGTGATGCGTTCTTGAAAATTCCCTGGATTTTCCATTGAGCAATATAGGTCCCATAAGGCCTTTACCAGTTCTATTCTTAATTCATTTTCTTTTTTAGGATATTTTTTTATTCTTTTATTTGAAGCTGCAATAATGTTTGAAACAATTGTGGTTAAATTATATTCTTGAACCCCAAACAATCTTAATTCATAACGAACATCGCGTGTATTTTCAACATCAAATAGATTCTTTAGATATTCTATTAACTGGGCATTTAAAATCTTTACAGGTACCCATTTAGGTAATTGAAATTTCTGCCTTTCAGCAGGAAAGGTTGTACGATCAGTCCCCGGTATAATGTTATCATTATTATCAATCAATAAATCAGGAGGTGTATCTATATTTTGGTTTTTGTAATTATTGCAAAATATATAAATAAAATGAGATCTATTTCCTACGGATAATGTATCAGAAATAATGTTTATTCTCGATATAAAATCTTCAGATGATAGGTGGTCAATTTCTAAATACTCAAATAAATAATCTTCATCAGAATATTTTGTTATATCCGAGAAATTTTCTTTTTCGAGTAAGTCATCAAAATCTCCTCTGAGTCTAAATAATTCATTTGCAGAATAAAAATTACAATTAATGTTTGGTACAATCTTTTGTGTCATTAATTGGTCTCGAAGATTTTCTAAAAATCCAAATTCATCTAATGCCATACTAATATGTTCACTCTGTGGTACAAATGACGTAAGCGCAAACCATGGGTCATTCGGACGAACAATTTTTGATGCTGCATCTGCCATTAACAAAGCTAATTCATTTGAAATGTATTGATTGATTTCGCTTTCATTAATATGCTGTCTATTCGCAGATAATTCAAATGTGGCATGGGCAATTACAGAAAAAGGGAATTCCTCTTTAGTAGGGAAATAAACAAAGATACGTCCGGGGGATTCAGAAACTTGATCTGGTACCGCTATTTTAATTTCATATTTATTTTCAATTTGATCCTCATCTAATAACTTATCCGGTATTTCTCCATATTTCGAATAAAGATTCCAAATATAGCTTTCTTTATCTCCAGTAGTTATTTCTACAACATTTTCATCCCTTTCAACATTCCAAGAATTTTCAAAATCAGGAATTTCTATTTTTAACTCTGAAATATTTTGTAAGAAAAGAAGGGTCTCACTACTTATGGAATTAATTTGTTTTTCGATTTGATCATATATTTCTTCAGAGTGAAATGAAATACAAATTGATGTGTTGTAGTCGTCAGCAATAAAAGCATCGCCATGTTTCACCAGATTGATAAATTCCTTATCATCTACATTTCCATTAAGACACACCGGTGCATCTAGAACAGATACAGGCATTTTTTTCTGTGTTTTGTCTGTATACAATTTTACTCTTGTCGCAATCGACTCATGACTCCCCATTAAGTGTGACAACCACTTATTCGCACCAGCCCTGCTAAAACCAACTTTTGCGTTACCACTAATAATGGCTACTGAAGATGCCCAGCCTAAAATAGACCTAAACCCAAGTCCTTTATACCCTATATATTTTTCACCCAATGCTTCTTTTGGACTGATATCACTTACCATTAAAGATTTAATACCTTCAGGACTAAATGGGATTCCGGTATTGGCTATATATAATTCATTTTTTAATAATTTAATTTTAAGTTTTGATTCTCCTGTAAAATTTATACCCGCATCATCTGCATTTTGAATTAATTCTAACAGCTCTCTGCCATGATAATCTTTAATATGGCTCTGTTCACGGTTATAACTTGAAATTAATCGATCAGGATCCTCTTTATATACATTTTCAGCTTTGGTCAATTCACTGTTTAACCAATATTCCCAATCTTCCAAGCTTTTAACTTTCCATGTATTTATATTTTCAGTCATGGGAACATTTATTTATTGAGGATAACCTGTTTAATATTTTCATTTTAAATACCTCTCCATCTCATCAAACTTATTTAATATTGCTTCAACAAGTTCTTGTTTTGAAATGATATATTTTGCCCATTTACTATTTTTAGGATTTAAGATATTGGTTGTAATTCTATACCGTTGATCACCCTGTGAGTTTATTACAGTTCCCTTCTTTTTTACATCTTCAGAAGGGATAAAAAGTAGATTGTTATCTATTTCAAAGGTGCTGGAGTTAAAATATGCTCCTACAATAAAATAAGTATGATGAGCATTAAATGTCTTCATTCTTACATCAGAAATGAAATTGCTATTATTATGCAATTTGAAACGACCTTTAACTTGAATAAACAAAGGTTGAAAAACACCATTTTTTACAACTATTAAATCGATCCCTTCGCTATCCGAAACAGGCTTGTAAACACTTAAACTTCCCTGTCCATAGCACCATAGCCAACTCTGATTTTAGGAACCCTGATTACTGGGCCCATCAATTAAATAACCAAGAATAGAGCATTAAGCTGAACAGAACTAAAACTATTACTAGCAAGTGTCCATCTTTAATATAATTTGGAGGGATAACTTTTTCTTCTGAGGCTTTTTTAATTTTTTTATGCCCTTTTGCAGCACCCGTCATTGCCTGTTTCATTTCGTCACATGACTGAAATCTGTCTTTTGGGTCTTTGGCGATGCTTTTGAATATTACATCCACAAGTTTGTCTGGTATATGCGGGTAAAAATCTCTGGGGTCCTGCGGTGTTTCCCGCACATGGAATTCCATAATAGAAAACTCCGTTTGGGCTTCAATGGGTAAACGTCCTGCCAATGTTTCATAGAGTGTAATACCCAAACAGTAAATATCCGAACGATGATCCACTTCCTGACCCATGACCTGTTCCGGTGACATATAGATAGGTGTCCCAATTTTCTGTCCTGTTTGTGTTAAACCAACGTCACCTATTATTTTAGCAATCCCAAAATCAGTCACCTTTACTTTATCTTGATCCGTAACCAATAAATTAGCCGGCTTGGCATCCCTGTGTACAATTTTGTTTTCATGGGCATAAGCAAACGCATCTAATACCTGGGAGAAAAGTTTTATTGCTCTGTCAGATGCCATGGGACCAATTTCTTTCCCGATAATATCTGAAAGAGGTCTGCCTTCAACTAATTCCATAATAAGAAAAAGATTGTTTTGTACTTCTAAAAAATCATATAGAGTTACGAGACCGGGGTGAATCAATGAAGCCTGGAGTTTTGCTTCAGAATAAAACCTTTCTTTAATATCTTTATCAGAATAGAGTTGGGGATTTAACATCTTCACAGCAACATTCCGACCTAATACATCGTGTGTCCCTCTGTAAACAACACCCATACCTCCACGACCAATTTCTTCTGATACTGTATAGGAACCTAGTGTGTAGGGTAAGTTTATCATGCCTGCACTCCGGTTATTCCATCGGGTTGAATGATCTGAAATTTCTTTATCCTGGATGTGGTTACATGATTCCCAAATTCCAAAAATAATCCTTCAACAATAGTATTCATAACCACGCTTGTTCCGCCAAAAGTTGAGCCGGCTATGGTTGTTGAGAGTGGGGAATTGCCCTTTCTGTCAAAATGACCACCGGTAACAGAGACAACAGATTGTACAGGATTTACTAACCTAATTTCGTAAAGGGAGTTTTCTGTCCAAACCTTTATAATCCAGTTTTTCGGTATTTCAGAAATAAGCAGTTTTGCCCGTTTTTTTATTGATGGAGCTAATTCATCAAAATTAATTTTCTTTTGTTTTTTTATCATCTTTCTCTTTATCGTTGAGTTGTTTAGATCCTATGGGGTTTTTCTTATCGTTTTGTTCATGCTCCGTGGAATCTGGTTTTTCATGACTAATTGTATTATCTTTATCATTTTCATTGTTCGTAGAATCACCAGAACCTTTTACTTCGGATTCTTCTGGTGTCGCAGTAAATGGAATATCATCATTCCAGAATTTTTTAATTCTGTTCGTTGCATCTTGTACTGCTAATGTAAGAATAATACCAATAAATAATCCAGCAAGCAATATACCCCATTTTCTAATAGTCATTTGTGGTAAGATATCTTTCATATCTCTTTTTGGTTTTTGGGGTTGCGGTGGCCTTGGACCTTTTTTCACTTTAATAACAATGGTTGTAATATTATCATGTCCACCGCGGTTATTTGCAATTTCTACCAATTCTTTTGATGCCTCCATGGCAGAATATTTACCAATTATTTTAAGGATATCTCCATCGTCAGCCAAACCGGTTAAACCGTCTGAACATAACAAAAGAGTATCTCCCTTGTATAGCTTTTCAGTAGAGTAATCAGGCGTGATATTCTCTATTCCTACTGCCTGAAGAATCCTGTTTTTTTCTGGATGTGTTTCAGCTTCTTTTTCAGTAATAATCCCCTGATCAACCAATTGCTGAACAAAGGAATGGTCTTTTGTGAGTTGTTTGCTTTTATGTTGGCGAAAGAGATAAATCCTACTATCGCCAACATGGGCATAATAAGCATCCCCGTCATAAATGATAACAGCAACAATCGTTGTTCCCATTCCTTTAAGAGTTGGGTCTTCTTCAGCCTTTGCAAGGACCTGTTGATTGACTTCCATGATGCCGTTTTGAAGAAATTGAAGCGGGTTATCATGGAAGGATTCCTTAAATGATTTACAAAGACTATTCACCGTCATTTGAGATGCAATTTCTCCGCCTTGATGTCCGCCCATTCCATCAGCGACAACGTATAAATCGCCCCGGGCGTTTGAGGCAGACCCAAACTGGTCTTGGTTTATTTTTCTAACTTGTCCAACATCAGAATGGTTTCCAATCTCAACTTTCAGTTTTATTTGTTTTTTCATGAGTTTCCTCTATCCTTGTACTGATATTTTAATAGCGCCTAACTGTAATAACGAACCGGAAGAAAGTGGTGCCTGAGCAATGCCTGAACCATTTACTTTTGTTCCATTTGTTGAGTTTAAATCTTCAACAACATAGTTATTCCCAACGACCATTATTTTACAATGGTGTCCGGAAACAGTAGCTTCATTAATTACAATATTATTATCGGATGCTCTACCAATACTTGTTTCTGTCAAAATCGTTTTCGTTTGTCCTGTCAACGGCCCCGTTTCAAATGTCAATTGAAGACCCGCCGATATGGGCTCGCGACCCATGATTACCGTTTTTCGAGGATCAACGGGTGCGTGTACCACTTCTGTTTTCTTTATTACCGGCTTTTCATCATTTGCTGCCGCTTCAACATTTGTTTGTTCTTTTTCTAATCTTTCCTGTTCTGCAATCTGACGCTGTTTTTCTTCTTCAAGGCGAGCCTCCTTTTCCCGGTTCTTCTTTTGTCTTCGTAAGATCAGAAGCACAATAAGCAATATTATCACTGCTGCAATTGTGCCCAACACCCACCAATTTATTTCAGCTTCGATTGGCCCGGTTGCAATTGCGGCTGGGGAACGAAACCTAAAATTTGCATTACCTGAATCATTGTCTTTTGCCACCGACACGCTTATCGTATGCTCCAAACTATCCGCTATAAAAACATTAGCGTTAAAACAAAGAATTGTCCGCTCCTGAATCTGTTCAAATGTTTGGACATAAAGATTTGCTAATTCATTAACCGTGGGTGCATCATTGTATATGCCACCGGTTTTATCTGACATTCTTTCCAATATTCGTCGATATTGAATGCCAACGGATGTGTGATAGCCAATGGAATAAACCGGTATGCCAAATCTCTTCGCTTTACTTACGCAATCATCAAAAGTGTATGCTTCGCCTTCATCCTTACCATCGGAAAGGACAATAAGAATACGGGTTGCAGGGATGTCCGATGCATCATGAAGCATATCCAATCCTTTATCAACTCCATAATAAAGTTCTGTGATCCTGCCGATGGCTTGAATATTATTACTGAATGCTACCAGTGAATCCTTATTATTTATAAATGTTGATATCACATCTATTCGATCATGAAAAGAAATGATGCCCAGTTTATCACCATCTCGGAGATGCTCAGCTAAACTTTTGATGGCTGCTTTTACACTATCAATGGGTTCGCCTCGCATACTTAAGGAAGCATCCACCGCCAATAGGATGGCAATATTTTCCCCTCGTTCCCGAAGTGTTTCAATCTCTACAGAACTGTTTAGAACTGTATCTTCATAGACACTTACCAATTCTTTCGTCAGCCCGGTAATTGTATTGCCACTGGCATCTTGGACAGAAATAGGTACGCATATTTTGGGGAAATCTGCTACATCTGTATTTCCGATGGTAATTGTCAGGTCACCTCCCGTAAGACCGGCAAACATAAATAAGACCAACATTAATATTATGATGTTACTTTTCTTGATTTTCATTGTTCTTTTCCTTTTTTGTTTTGTTAATGATTTATTCACACAATTATCAACTACCCATTTAAGCACTACTTATTATTACTACGATTACAATAATAATCAATCCCAACCACGGAGCGGCATATCCGATTGATCCACCGATTAAAAGCCCTATAAAACTGCCAAACCCCTGAGCAATGAAACTACCCATGGCTAAACCAATAATAATGCCTACGATTGCACCAAAGGTGCGAAACCCTTTGCTGTATTCTTCCGAATCGTTTGTTGATACTGCTTGGTTTTCTTTAATCAAATCGTCTTCTAGTGCATCATCTTCATCGAGCCAATCTTCTTCCTCAAGCAAATCATCCAATGCATCAACTTCTGCATTTGAGCTATCCGTGTTATATCGTTCCCAATCCGTATCATAGAGAGCATTCTTAAATTCATTGCAGTCTGTAAAACGATGCTTTGGCTTCTTACTCAATGCTGTGAGAACAACTTCTTCAATATAATCTGGAATATGAGGATAAATGTCGCTGGGGTAGGGTGGAACTTCATTGACATGCATCTCAATAAAACCAAACATAGTATCGGCCAAAAAGGGTAATTTACCCGTGAGCATTTCAAAAAGTGTAATACCCAATGAATAAATATCAGATTGTGTTACTTGCTTTTTCCCCTTAACCGCTTCCGGAGACATATAGGCATATGTTCCAACGGGTGTTCCTCTTGCTGTCATAGTCTTGTTCCCCAAAACTTTTGCAACACCAAAATCTGTGAGTTTTGCTACATCACCATGCCCTAAAAGAATATTAGAAGGTTTAATATCTCTGTGAATAATCCCTTGGCTGTGAGCGAATTGCAGGGCATCTAATATCTGGCTGAAAATACCCACAGCCCGCCGATAAGGGAAAAGCCCTGTCTTACTTTCCATTATCGTTTCCAAACTCTCGCCAAAATATTCCTCGGCAATAACGATGGTATTATGCCACTCAAAATGCTCATAAGCCCGTACAATATTGGGGTGCTTCAAATTCCGAAGGATTTCTGCTTCCTGGATGAATCGTACTTTGGAAGAGGGGTCATCTGCAAATACATCCCGATGCATTACTTTTAAGGCGACAGAATTGCCATGTCGCAAATGTTCCGCTCGGAATACCTTGCTGTAGGCACCTTCACCAATAATTTTGGTAACACGGTAATGTTTTAATGTTTCACCTGGCTTTAGCATTATTTTAATTTATTAACCAATTTTTGTACGAAAAACAATTCTTCTGTTTCTTTTCTTTTACTCATGGTTGTATTATACCAAAAATATTTTCGATCCACAGGATAAATAGCCAAATAGTCAACACAAATTAATCCCTAACACAACGGACCGAGAACCCGTACTCCTTATTCAATACGTTCTGGCCCACGTCTGAATAATCGTAATACAGTGTCCGGTACCACGCGCTATAACTATTGAGCCCCGTAGAAGCCCAGAAGTAACCGAGGAATCCCTGAAGACTGTAACTACCATTGTGGCCGCTGTAACCACCCGGAAGGGCCGTAAAGCCGCTGCTGCCAAATTCTGTATTATTCTCGTAATCCCCGTCGTTCCATAAATCAGCGTTGCCTGCAAGCTTACTTCCTTCGTTTGTTCCTCTCCAACCCGGGTCATCAGCTTCACTTTGGCTCATGCCCAATGCCATTTCCAGTTCCTTCCATTCATCATCCGTTGGCACATGCCAACCATCCGGAGCTATGTTTCTATTGCCATCCACACTTGTTTACCTATTTTAATTGTTTTGTAAGTATTGCCATCTACATCTTTAAGCTTGCCAGTATTTTTTTGAATTCGCATTTGGTAAATCTGTTGTTTTTCAGAAAAAATATAAATAAAAGAGTTCATTGCATAAGCTTCATCCACCTTCCCCAACGCTTCTACCCATTTTTCTTCTAACGCAAAGATATCTGCTTCATCCAACTTTGATCCAGCCCACAATTCTTTTATTTCATCTCTTTTAATTGAAATCTCGTCTGAAGGTTTTATCAAGTGAGCCTCATCTATCTTTTTCAAGGCCAAATTATATTTTTTATACCTAACTAAATAATCAGCTGCATCCAACCTATTTGATATTTTCACATTGTCAATAATGGCCGGCAAAAGAAACAATAAAATGACTGTAAGAATACTTGCAATATTTTGTATCCATAATATCTTAAAAGCTTTGTTATAATTTTTTCCTCTCTTTTTATCGTCTCGAAATCGATTATCGGTAGGAGTATAGTGATGTTTGGACGAAGATTCTGGACCTGAAACAAGATTACATAATTTGCGCCACTTTTTTAATTCATAGAGCCGGTCAAATTCCTTTTGAAAGGATTGTAATTTTTCATTTTCATTTTCAATCTCATCTTGTTTTTTTATCTCTATTTCTGCAATCTGAAGAATTTTCTTAATATGGCATCTTTTACTCCAAAAGTTAATTCCAATATTTGGTTTATTTTCTTTTTGCTTTAATATTTCTATCCAGGACTTTTCTTTTAATAATTTATTTAGTGTGTGTAAAAATTCATTGCATTCGCTTTTGGCTTTTTTGACTTCTATTAGTTTTCTATCCAGTTCGGGTACGTTCTCATTCAAGTATATTTTATAATGGATGGGAGCTTTCTTCACTAAACTTAAAA
>Ga0257127_1002218_pt1 | contig 12308 bp, 9 predicted proteins | sample SI060_135mmetaG_FD_190152 | JGI IMG/M metagenome (GOLD analysis project Ga0257127, IMG submission 190152) | Marine microbial communities from Saanich Inlet, British Columbia, Canada - SI060_135m | ecosystem: Environmental > Aquatic > Marine > Inlet | place: Canada: British Columbia | collected...
AGACAACAACGTAGTTCAGCCGTCGGCAGACACAGACACAGACAACAACGTAGTTCAGCCGTCGGCAGACACAGACAACAACGTAGTTCAGCCGTCGGCAGACACAGACAACAACGTAGTTCAGCCGTCGGCAGACACAGACAACAACGTAGTTCAGCCGTCGGCAGACACAGACATAATGATTTCCGAACGATTAAAATATTCTTTAGAATAATTTGTTATTATAATGATATTAAATAAATAATATAAAAAAAAATTGACAAGGTATAGTATAATGGAGGAGCCCCATACTTTGGTTAATTCCGCAATGCAACAACAGCAACAACAACCTTCAGTTGAGCAAGAGAAACTTACAGAAAAACACGATCTATCTGATGAATGGTGTTTTTGGGCTCATTTACCACATGATACTGACTGGTCATTGAATAGTTACAAAAATATTTACAATCTAAAGACCGCTGAAGATACTATTGCTTTGAATGAAGCATTACCTTCTGGGTTAGTAAATAATTGTATGTTGTTTGTAATGCGTAAAGGAATTACACCACTATGGGAGGATCCGAAAAATAGGGGGGGGGGATGTTTTTCATATAAAGTAAGTAATAAAATTGTATATGATTGTTGGAAAAGCTTAACATATAGTTTAGTAGGCGAAAGTTTATCAGACAATAAAAAACTACAAAATGATATTAATGGTATCACCATTTCTCCAAAAAAAAACTTTTGTATAATAAAAATTTGGCTAGCAACCTGTAATTTTCAAAATGCTTCACTTATTAACTGTAATAGTGGAATAGACGCTCATGGATGTCTCTTTAAAAAACATGCACCCGAATATTAATATATCGTAAATAAACGATAAAAACGTGAAGTATTATATTGTATATCAATATAAAATATAATGTTCTAAACGCTACTAAGCATTAAAATGTAAATAATATATTACAATCGCATTCATTATTTTATTATACTTATAATATATAATAAAATAAATGTCTTTACATTTAAGTGATTTGAATATATCTGGAATGACCAATAATGGTGAAAGAATATCATTTTCGATATCCGGTCACACGGATCGCGCGGATGAATCAATGTTAAATATAACAGCATTTAACGAGGAAAGTTTCAATTTTTTGAATAATAGTAACGGTTCGCTTCATTTGAGTGACTTGAATGTTTCGTCATCATCTAACGGAATTATGGCTGATCATTCTGATAATTATTCAGAGGGTCATACATCCATGGAAGGTGATAGTAGTTTTATGAATAGATCTGAAGATTCTATATTGCCGGTTGAACATTCTGACGAAAACCATGAAATATATATGGATCACAGTATTGATTTATCAGGAGGACGACGTAAAACACGCAAAACAAGAAAACGAAAGGGTCGCAAGAAACGCACTGTTAAAAAATCTAGAAAGAACCGCAGAAAGCATACATGATAATGTATTTGTTATATTGACAAATGAAATAGTTCATATATGATATGATATGATATCTTCATCACAACACCATCGAATCCGCTAATTATTTTAGTAAATTAGGCATTATTCTTAGAGGGAAGAGGACTCAAGCATAGCTTAATTGTACCTAGACTGGCAACATAGTACTTGACGACTAGAGGCAAATCATTTTCCAAATACATTTCAATTTGACTACATAGATTTGTACATTTGATGAAATAACCGAGATTCTTTAGGGAAAATTCGCCTTGAATGATTTTACTCGCATCTTGTTTTTCAATAAATTCCATTCCACCACTCGATTCTTCACGCTTCACTTCAGCTGTAGCAAATTGTCCTTCACATCTAAAAATGAGCTCATTTCCGACCGATTTAATTTCCAGTCTCTCCGAAATACAGGACAAGTCACGAATAATCTTTTGAAAATCGGAAGAAGGAAGATTAATAACGGAAGAAAAATGAACATTGGGTTCTTCAAATTCATCCGAATCAGGTTCGATCAATCTTAATTTTTGGGTTTTACATTGTTTAATATCACCATTCTCAAATTTTAATCCCAAAAAGGAAACAATACCGTCGTGATAATCATTATTTTCAATGTAAATAGTCAATGTATCGTCATTGTCAATCGAATTAATTAGCTTGAACAAATGAAACATATTTACACCGACGACGATTTTGTCCTTCTTACATTCATAGTGTTCGAAATTCTCAGCAGCCAAGAACAAATGAGCCAACATTGTATGCGATTTATCCATATTAATAATACGAATCCCATCTTTCTTAAAGGTAATATTCGTTTCCAATAAAATATCCTTTAGAGCAGTCATCAATGTTCGAAATGGGGCAATTTGCACCGTTTTAATTGTTAAAACATTGTTTTCATTATTCATACCTATAATTAATTTTTAGGCAAAAATCTTTAAATAGTTATGCGTTTATATTTAATTTTCTGCGCTATTTATGATAATTATATTTATATTTATATTTAGATGTGTGAAAAATCTCTCAATAAAATAATGCGATTAATTATATTGTAGTCATAATGTATATACATACCAATATGAAGGTAAAAAATGGGTTTAAATATAAAAAAAATGGATGGACTTATATATCTATTAAAGGTGAATGTTATGAAAGAGGGCTCGCTCATGGAACATTATTAAAAGAGGAAATCAAAAAATGTCTTACCACCATGGAATGGAATCTATACGATTCACATGGATTAAAAATGGATTTTTTCAAGGAAATCAGCAATTTCTTTTTCAAAAAGACAATCGAGGAAAATTTTCCAGAATTTTTCAAAGAATTAAGGGGAATTGCAAAAGGAGCCAAAGTAGATTTAGAGGAATTAATCTTATGGAATAATATTGCTTCTCTCGATTATGCTTTGCCCAAGCTATCACTCTATTTAGACGAAATGCCTCATTTGAAAGAAAAATACGGTCATTTGTTGGAGACTCTCCCATCAGGTGGTCAAATGGAAGGAGGCTCTACATTGTTGAATAAAACGAAAGGTTCAAAAGACAAATGTTCCGCTTTTATGGCTCTTGGTGATTACACAAGTGATGGGAAAATTTGCTGTGCCCATAATTCTTTTGATAATTTCATCGATGGTCAAAGCTTCAATATTGTGTTTTATATTAAACCCAATAAAGGACATCGTATGTTGTTTCAAGGAGCACCTGGATACATCTCTAGTCAGACTGATTTTTTCATCAATAGTAAAGGATTTATCGGCACCGAAACAACCATGGGTGGATTCAATGCTTATAAACATGGTGATCCAATTACTTGCAGAATACGAAAATGTATGCAATATGCCAATACTTTAGACGATTATGTCGCTTTTTTAAAAAAGGAGAATTCTGGCGATTATGCCAATTCGTGGTTAATTGGTGATACAACACACAATGAAATAATGCGAATAGAATTAGGTCTTGAATATGTAAATGTAGAGAGAAAAAAGAATGGTTATTTCATTGGATTTAATGCACCCTATGACGCACGCATTCGAAATTTAGAATGCGTGAATAGTGGATTTGACGATATTCGAAGACACCAAGGCGCTAGAAAAGTACGTCTTGAAGAATTAATGGATAAAAACAAGGGGAAAATAAATATTCAAATAGCGCAAGCCATAATCGCTGACCATTATGATGTCTATTTAAAAAAGATAAATCTCTGTTCTAGGACAGTATGCTCTCATTATGAATTGGATGACAGAGCATTTATGAGTCAATCAGATAGACCATTGCCTTATCAGCCTAGAGGAGCAGTTGATGGATGTGTAGCAGATACAGAATCATGTAAGAAAATGGCATTTTACGGACGTTGGGGTTCATCCTGTGGTACTCCATTTGTAGTGAAGGACTTTATAGAAAAAAATATGCAATGGAAACGATATGCTCCTTATTTGGTCGATAGACCATCTCAACCATGGACTTATTTTATAGCAACTGATAAACCCATCAATACTAGTAGCAATACTAAAACAATAAAGCGAATAAAAAGAAAAACAAAAGGAAAAACAAAACAAAACAAAACAAAACGTAGAAAATCAGTTCGATCAAAAAAGTAAAAATAGATGAATGATAATTTTAGTTTTTTTAACTAAAATTATTTAATATACCTAAAAACATTTTATAGTATTACATAAATAATGCCGGATTACACTGTCAATGTCAATAATAAACACAATGATTATTTATGTAATATCCATAAATTATATGATCTCGCTGCTATTTTTCCACTAAGTCCATGTCGTGCGCATTGTGTAGAGTGTAAAAAGAAAAATGTACATGGTTATACAAATCCAAATCACGCATCCAATCCGTTCGGATATTGTTATCTTTATCCAATGATTTGTATTTCGTGTTCTATTACACATAAAAAATGTATGTGGTGTAAATAAATTATACTAGGTATTATAATACTAGGTATTATAATATGGTAAAACCATTTAAAATGATTTCGCTTAATATAATAAACATGAGTGACAAATTGACGCAAATAGTAAGTGATTTATATACCAAATATGAAACCAATCCAGTTATTCTGAGCAAACTGGTACAAAATATAGAAAATATGCCGACTATGCTAGAAACGACCAACAATACGATTATCGAACGCGCCGAAAGAAAAAGCAAATTAGAAAGCGAATCTGAAACATTTATATACAAATTTTTACATAATCACAAGTATTATTACCATTCAACAAGTGAATTGTTTTTTGAATACAAGAACGACACTTATTTATTGGTGAAAGAGGACGATGTTCAACATATGATTTTGACTACCATTAGCGCAAACAAGACTTTGATGGATTGGAAACATAGGTTGAAAATAACTATATTGAAAAAAATCAAGGAACGTGATATTTTTTCATGTATTCCAGAATCAGAAACGATTCAATCTGTTATTAATCGTTTATCTCCATCTATATGCGATTCAAGAGAAAAAGCCAAATATTTCTTGACTATTATAGGTGATATTCTATTAAAGAAATGTAATCTAATTTACTTTACTAGTCCAAAAATCAAACCGTTCTTGAAAGAATTAAACAATCTATCATGTATGTTATTTGGTTCGCCAAATTTATTGAATATTTTTAAATTCAAATATTACGAGCATAATTTCAACGAATGTCGTATTGTGGATATACACGATGCGACTAATTTAGATAGTTGGAATACCTATTTCAAACAGAGAAGTGCTCTTGATCTGTTTTGTGTAGCTGCTCATTATTCGTCAAGATATGATAGTGCGGATAATTTTTTACAAGAGCATTGTAAAGACGAAGACGTCAAGAAATATGCTCAGTATCTTAAAAACAATAACGAGAAACAAATTATCAACCATTTTTGTGAGAAAAACATTGAGTCAAGTGACGACTGTTCTATTTCTTGGAAGAATATGCAATATTTATGGAAACAATTTATTGAGACGGAAAAATTACCCAATGTCTTTTTTACGTCCGTATTAAAGACGAGATTAATAGAGAAATTAAAATACGACGGACATTCAGATGTATTTACGGACTGTACAAGTAAATTATTACCGACTGTTAGTAAATTTATTCAGTTTTGGACGGACAGTATTGTTATAAATACATTACAGGATGATACTAGCAGTGATCACGATAATGAAGAATTGGAAATAGATGAGCTATGTTCTTTATTTACACATCATATGAAGCATACTATGACTGAAAAAAATATGCTGGATTTAATAAAGCATTATTATCCAGATACCTATATCGAAGACGACAAATACTTGGTCCATACAAGGTGTAATATGTGGGATAAAAAACAAGATATTATTCAATCTTTAAAAAAGTATAAGAATGTTCATCCGGATCATGAGATACTATCAGATGTAGATGAAATTCCAATCAATGAATTATATCAGTTTTATTGCAAAGGAAAGAACAAATTTATTACTAGTAAGAGATACTTTGAAAGATTCATTAAAGAAGAATATGAATTGTATATTGTAGAGGATAGTTTTATTAAAGTTCAATCTTTTGATAATATGTAATTTTTCAATGGTATAAAAAAGGACTCCTAATCTAGTATAGTTTATCAATATATAAAAGTGATATAGATATAATATTATTAATATTAATAATATTATTATGGTAGATAGTGATGAGAGTTCAACCGGTTCAACTGGTATGCTAGATAGTTTAAAAATGAGCATTTTATTAAATATGAAAACAGGTGATCCTATGTATGATATGATTCTTTCGTTTATGCTTACGTCATTTATAGCAATTTTATTTACTCAGTTTCAAAATATATTTGAAATATTTAATTATCGAAGAATAGGTAATTATATTAAAACATCATTTTCTACAAAAATTACGATTGAAGGAAAACGCACATTTAGAAATAGTCATTGGTCTGCGAAATATAATAATGTATGGAGTAAGCGATTTGATGCTATATGGGATCATATTAACAATCACTCTGGGTATGAAGGTATTAGCTGTTTGAAGGAAATGATGGGTTCAGGTAATTATGGTGATGACTGTTTTGAATCTACTAATAATACTAAAAAAAAACTGGCAGGTGATATTTATGTGGTAGATCAAGGATATGTTTCGTTTCCTCTAGATAATATGAAAACAATATATGCGACTGTTAATTTTTCTAATAATAATACTGATTCAGAAAAAATGATCGAAATGGTTGGAAAATTAGAAACAATTACAATTGAAATTTATAGTTTTTCTAAGTCAATAAAAGAGTTGAAAGAATATGTAGATGAATTAACTCTCACGTATATGAAAAAGATTGAGGATAAACGTCATAATAAAATATTTATTTATACTCTTCAAAATATGAAGACGGATGATGATGGTGGTAAATATCAATGGATAGAGAGACCGTTTAAATCGAATAGAACATTTGACAATTTATATTTCGACGGAAAACGCGAATTAATTGACAAGATCGATTTTTTTGTTAATAATAATGAATGGTACGAAAAAGAAGGTCATCCATATACACTTGGTATAGGTTTATCTGGTCTTCCTGGTACTGGAAAAACATCAATTATTAAAAGCATTGCCAATAAATTAGGTCGTCATTTGATTCAGATCCCTTTGAATAAAATAAAGTGTGAGGATGATTTCTATAAATATTATTTTGAATCGACCTACAATCATCATAACGATACGAATTCTATTGATTTCGATAAGAAGATTATAGTGTTGGAAGACCTTGATTGTATGAGTGATTTAGTGTTAGATCGAAGTAAAAAAAACATAGAACCGGTTGACACTCTCGCTATAGATGGATTAGCTAATAGTACTGATATGCTTGAAACACTTGTAAATGCTGTTAATGTAGCTAACAACAATGATCCTGACAAAACGTTAGGTCAAACGTCAAAACCACCCACGTGTAAAAATCTATTCACAAAAGAGAATAAATTGACATTGTCGTTTATTTTGAACATATTAGACGGACTAGATGAAAACTATGGAAGAATTTTAATTATAACCAGCAATTTTTACGAAAATATTGACAAAGCGCTTGTTCGCCCAGGTAGAATAGATTTAAGGGTAGAAATGAAAAATGCGAGTATTCAAACGATTAAAGATATGTACTTACATTATTATGGAACCAAAATACCTCGTCAATATAATAGTATCTTAAAAGATGACGTTATTAGTCCTGCTGAAATCGTGAATATGTATAGAACGACTAATTCATCTAAAGAATTTATTGAGACCATGGTTTCAAAATTCCAAAGTTCCTAAATGTATATTTTTTTATAAAAATGTATAAGAAATATTGTATAAATAAGTAAGAAAAATTTACTTATTTATTTAGATAATTAGTTAGTTTATTAAATGATTATATAATCTACTTTCTGCGAGAACCCTTTCTCTTACGTGTTCCACGCTTTCTTCCTTTTTTGGTAACAGTACCGAAAACACCACTACCTTTGGGTTGAAGGTGACCCTTAAGGTGTTTTTGCGTCTTGGCAAGATCACTCTTCTTTCTAGAAACAAGACGACCATTAGCCATCTTAAGATCTGACTTCTTTAATCCACCTGGTGTTTGGTGAGCAGTACTGTGCCATACTTGGGCACGAGATCCCTCTAACATATCGTATTTTTGATTTCCAATGTGGTATTTGCCATCAGGCTTTCTATCGTGTCTCTTAACCATTATAAAAATTAGAGAGAAAAAAATATATTTCTAAAGTATTATAACGCAATTCGTTCGTACAATTAAAAAGTATTTTTTGGTGATTGTCCATATCCACTTGGACCTCCACTACGCTGTCCATATCCATTTACAGAAATATTTTCACGCACCCAGCTAGCATTTCGTAAATGTGGTTGGATGTTAATTAAATCTGTTAGCCTTTGTGCTCGCGTAGCACGATGATTTATCACAACCCCATTAGAAAATCCTGTCATTTTGGTAATATTACAACCTGCCAACCTTGAACCGCAACGTGTTTTTGTTGTTGTAATTGGCAGTATTGAATTATCAGGTTCCGGTTCAGGTTCCGGTTCCGGTTCAGGCTCAGGCTCAGGTTCAGGCTCAGGCTCAGGCTCAGGTTCAGGTTCAGGTTCAGGTTCAGGTTCAGGTTCTAGTTCTAAATTTGTAGGATATATCCCCATAGGGGGAAACAAATACCTAAAAAAAGTATAAACAGGTGTTTGGAAAACACCATCATCTTGATATTTATCTATAAACGCATTAGTATCCAAAAACATGTTATACAAGTTTGTGTCCTCGGATACAAACCATATGCGAATATCTTGATCAAAAACGATGGCATCATAAAACATATTGGCCATATTTGTTACCTTATCTGTATTCCATTTTGTTATGTCATCATTGAATTCTCTTTTATCATAAAACAACATACTCATATCATCTATTTCACTCGTATCCCAATCACTGATGTGTCCAAAGTATGGACTGTTTGTAGTATTTGTAAATATAGATCCACTCGAATCCTTGATCCATTGATCTACAACTGTATATATATTGGTAATTGATTCATAATCATTCGTCAATTTTGTTTTTATATTGATCATTCTACTAATATAATATTATATATAATCTATATTATTATCTTTGACATCGTAACCTACCCCATTCTTAAATAAAATCAATAAAAATTGAAAGGATTTAATGATAAAAATATATCATACATTATACACGAATCATGGCGGAACAATCTACTCTTTCTAAATATCAAAAATTAACGGACAAGGAACATATCCTTAAAAAACCGGATACCTATATTGGCTCTATTGAAAATACGGAACATGAAGGATACATCTTTGAGAATGACAAGGTTATATCTAAAGAGTTTCAATATATCCCAGGTCTATATAAATTATTCGATGAAGGCATTGTTAATTGTCGTGATCATGTAATCAGGCAAGCGCAAGCAGTCAAAGACAAGGTTACAAATGCTTTACCTGTATGCAATATCGATATTTCCATTGATCCAGACGGAACAATTCATATGTATAACGATGGCAATGGTATTGATGTAGCAGAACATCCTGAATATAAAATTTGGATTCCTGAGATGATTTTCGGTCATCTCAGAACATCTACGAATTATGATGAAAAAAAGAAGGAGAAGATTGTCGGTGGAAAGAATGGTTTTGGTTTCAAGTTGGTATTAATTTGGTCGACATGGGGAAGAGTCGAAACAGTAGATCATGTAAGAGGATTAAAATATGTACAAGAATTCAAGAATAATTTAAATGAGATTGGCAAACCGTCTATTACCAAATGCAAAAATAAACCTTATACCAAGGTGTCCTTCAGACCTGATTATCAGCGTCTAGGTATTGAAGGATTGTCAGAAGATATATTAGCACTCTTTAAGAAGCGTGTCTATGATGTATCAGCAGTCACGGATAAATCAATCAAGGTGAAATTCAATGGTCAGATTGTACCATGTAAGAATTTTGAACAATATATTGACTTGTATGTTGGTTCCAAGGTAGATACAAAGCGTATTTACGAGTGCGCTAATGAACGCTGGGAATATGCTATTTGTTTGGCACCAAAGGATGAATTCCAGCAAATCAGTTTTGTAAATGGTATTTATACGTCAAATGGTGGCAAGCACGTGGAATATATTATGAATCAAATTATCCGCAAGTTGTGCGCTTATATCAAAACTAAAAAGAAGGTAGATGTGAAACCCAATACGATCAAGGAGCAGTTACTACTGTTCTTGCGGTGCGACATTGAAAATCCATCATTCAATAGTCAAACCAAGGACGAATTGGGAACAGCTGTTGGTTCATTTGGTTCTTCATGTACAGTGAGTGATGGATTTATTGAAAAGATTGCCAAGATGGGTGTCATGAATGCTGCTTGTGCTCTGACTCAGGTCAAGGAAGACAAGGTTGCTAAGAAAACCGATGGTTCTAAGAGCAAGAGTATTCGTGGTATTCCAAAGCTCATTGACGCCAATTATGCCGGTACAGCCAAGTCAGGACAATGTACTCTCATCTTATGTGAGGGTGATTCAGCAAAAGCAGGAATTGTATCTGGCTTGTCAAAAGACGATAGAAATACAATTGGTGTTTATCCAATGAAGGGGAAGATTTTCAACACGAGAGGAGAAACATTGAAGCGTATTGGTGAGAATAAAGAAATTGTTGAATTGAAGCAAATCTTGGGGCTAGAATCAGGTAAGAAATATACCAAGGATTTGGTAGAAAAGACGCTTCGTTATAATTCGGTCCTATTTATGACAGACCAAGATTTGGATGGTTCGCATATCAAGGGTCTAGGATTGAATTTGTTTCAAGATCAATGGAATACCTTATCGACGTTGGAGAATTTCATCGGTTTCATGAATACACCCATTCTAAAGGCAAAAAAGGGAGGAAAGGAATTATTGTTTTATAATGATGGTGAATATAATAAATGGAAAGAGGAGAATGATGTGAAAGGATGGAATGTCAAATATTACAAGGGTTTGGGTACAAGTACAAGCAAAGAATTCAAGGAATATTTTGCGAATAAAAAGATTGTCTATTTTACACATGAAGGTGTGACAAGTGACAATGTAGTCGATATGGTTTTCAACAAGAAGCGTTCCGATGAGCGAAAGGATTGGCTGACCAATTATGACAGAAATAGTTATCTAGATACCAACAATGAGAAAGTTAGTTATACCGATTTTGTAAATAAAGAGCTCATTCACTTTTCAAAATATGATTGCGAACGTTCTATTCCGAATATGATGGATGGTCTAAAGATCAGTTTGAGGAAAATTCTGTATAGCGCTTTTAAAAAGAACTTGACGAATGAACTCAAGGTAGCACAGTTTAGTGGTTATGTATCTGAGCAATCCGGTTATCATCATGGTGAAGCAAGTTTGAATGCCGCAATTGTCGGTATGGCACAAGATTATGTTGGAAGTAATAATATCAATCTACTTTTGCCTAATGGTCAATTTGGCACGAGACTCCAAGGTGGAAAAGATTCAGCAAGTGAAAGATATATCTTTACACAATTGAATCAAATAACCAGATATATTTATAGAAAAGAAGATGATGCTGTTCTAGAATATTTGGAAGATGATGGATTTCCAGTAGAACCGTTGTTTTATGTTCCGATTATTCCTATGATTTTGGTGAATGGTGGCAAGGGTATTGGTACAGGTTTCAGTACAGATATATTGTCCTATTCTCCTGCGAAGCTGATTGATTATTTACAGGCGAAACTGAACAATGTATCGCTAGGACACGGAGACGTAAAGTTCGAGCCTTATTATCGTGGATTTACAGGAAGTTGTCAATCGCTAGACGAAAAAAGATATATTGTAAAGGGCAAATATACCAAACTGAGTGATAAGAAAGTGAGAGTAACCGAATTGCCAATTGGTCATTGGACAGACGATTTCAAACAACATATTGAGAATCTGATGGAGGCAGATAAGAACAAGAAGAACAAGGCAATTGTAAAGGATTACAATGATATGAGTACAGATACAACCGTCGATATTGAAATTACTATGAACGAGCCTATTGATGAAACTGTACAAGGAGATAATTTATACAATAATTTTGAGAAGGTGATGAAGTTGTATGCTTCTCAAAGCACGAATAATATGCATCTATTTACAGACGAAGAAAAGCTCACTAAATTTAATACTGAAACGGAGATTATTGAAAGGTACTTTCCGGTCAGATTGAAGTATTACCAAAAGAGAAAGGATTATATGATTGCTGCTTTGGAAAAGGAATTGCGACTACTTTCCAACAAGGCTAGATATATTCAATCAACCTTACAAGGTGAAATCGACTTGAGAAATATGAAAAAGAGTGAT
>Ga0257127_1002221_pt1 | contig 12289 bp, 16 predicted proteins | sample SI060_135mmetaG_FD_190152 | JGI IMG/M metagenome (GOLD analysis project Ga0257127, IMG submission 190152) | Marine microbial communities from Saanich Inlet, British Columbia, Canada - SI060_135m | ecosystem: Environmental > Aquatic > Marine > Inlet | place: Canada: British Columbia | collected...
TGTTTAAAATATTTTTGAATCATATATTCATGACCTCTTGGAGGCTCTACATTTGGAACACCATCTGTTAATACAAAGATACTTTTCATTCGGTTTTGTGGTGAATTATCTTTTAATATATCAAATGATATTTTGATTCCATCCCATAAATTTGTCATTGATAAAGGTTTTAATTCATCTAATTGTGTTTCAATAAGTTTTTTATTTTCATTTGAACAAGACATATGGTTAACAATACATTTTGCTGTATCTGTATATGTTACAATTGATAAATTATCATTTTCATTTAAACTATGTAATATTGTTTTGGCAGCAGATACAGTTAATGATAATACAGAAATCCCATGACTTACATTTTTTCCATCATCACCTTTTAATACAGCTTCACTACCCATGGATCCCGAGACATCAATACATAAAACAACATCTACAGATTGTCTATTTTCAATATCAGGTGTATGAATACTTACAAGTAATTGATTATCTTTGTAATATTGATTGATAGTTATATTTTCATGACATATTTGAAAAGGTTTATTTATATGTGTTTGTAGTTTTGATTTTTTTATTAATTGATCTTGTGTTAATTTATCACGAATTGATTCTATACTTTTTTTTAAAGATAAATTATTTGTAAGGTCTTCAGGTTGAAGAGTATTTCTCGTAAGAGGAGATGTATGGTTGGTTTGTAACCATTGTAAAATCGCTTTTTTTTCATAAGAAAACCCTTCATTATCAGATACAGGTTCTTTCATTAATTCTCCGGTAATTGGACAATAGAAATCATCGGGAACAAAGATAGTAGACATTTAAATTTATTTTACTGAAAATTACTTAAATAATTTCAAATTTATATAGTATAAAACAATGAAAATGTTTAAACATATGATAGATAAACCCTATAAAAAATTTAAATTACCATTTATGAATTTATATATCTTTCAATGGGCACCACTATCTTCAAGCCGGATACATTCTCATCCAAATGTAAATTGTAATTTATTTGTATTAAAAGGGGAATTACAAGAAAATATTTATCAACAATTAAATGAAAATGGATATTATATGACAAATTCAAAAACCCTTGAAAAACATCAATCATCGTTTATTAGAGATGATATAGGTGAACATTCTATAAAGAATTTATCAGATAAATATTCATGGTCTCTTCATTATTATTCTTAATGTTTTTTACAAGAAATATTACATTGGATTTTTGATAAACGTCCATCATAATGTAAAGCTTCATATTCATTATATTCATTGACTTTTTGAATAGGTGATTGTAATTCAGAACGTTCATTCATTAATTCTTCATCAATTATAGGACTTGTATCAATATCATCACATAATACAAAATCATTATCATTATCATTATAAACATATGGGTTCATATATTCGATATATTCTTTTTGGGATTTATGACGATATGATTTTTGTTTAACAACTAAATCTTTTTGTTTGGGATAAATGACACCTGGGCGAAATGTAATTGTAATTGTAAAATTTAATTCTTTTATATTATTTTTTAAATGATTTCCCATTTTTTGAATATAAGTGAATGGTTTTTCATGATTGACTGGTTTACATAGTGTAATAGTTTCTTTCGGAATAATACGAAATAAACCCATTTCTTTTTTATTGATCATTATATTTGCATCAATAATCATTGCATTATGATTGGTTATTTGTATTGAAAATTTTGTTTCATCTGCTAAAAATATCTTATATTCGTTACGATTTTTTTTAATTTGTTTGGGGTTATTTTTAACAAGAAATAATACATCAAAATTATTTTCACATATTTTTGTAATCTTTTCCATAATATTATATTATTTAAAATTATTATTTAAATAATATGTTATAAATTTAATGTCTGCTTATCAACGTTTAATATCTTTAATTGATGAATTTCATCAGGATATGTATGATGAACATGTTCATAATTGTATATTATTGGATGATATAAAAGAATATCGTAAATTATTACAATTGATTTATAATCTTTGTAATTTAGATGAAAATAAAGAAAATCCACTTTCAATACAAATAAATTACAATTTTGAATTAGCCAAAGATTTTGTTGGAAACTTTAACAATAATAATGATTAAAATTATATATTTTATTATATTATATGAGTAATTTTAATCTTAAAACAGGTGATGTATTATTATTTGATTATGGAGGCGGAGGTATCAGTGGTTTTTTTTCAAGTATTATTAAATATTTTACAAAAAGTAATATTTCTCATGTTGCCATGGTTTTGAAAGACCCATATTTTATACATCCAACCTTAAAAGGATATTATGTATGGGAATCAAATTGGGAAGGAACACCTGATCCTCAAGATGGCCATACAAAATTTGGTGTTCAAATCACCCCGTTCCAGGAAATATATAAAAAATATAAAGATACTTATGGACGAATTTATGTTCGTAGAATTAATTGTATGCGTTCCACATTTAGTGATCAAAAACTTCAAGACATACATAATGTTGTTTATCATAAACCCTATGATATTATTCCCAGTGATTGGTTAGAAGCCTTATGGAGAAAAGATTTACATCCACAAAAAATCGATCGATTTTGGTGTAGTGCATTATTAGGATATATATATGTTAAATGTGGGATATTATTAAATACAACTGATTGGAGTATCTTAAGACCGAGTGATTTTTCAGATCAATATCATATGTTACCTTTTTTTCCCGGAATTTATTTAGGAAATCAAGAAGAATTAAAATAATAAAAACACTTAACTTTATTTTATAAAGATAATGATAAAATGAAAACAATTTATTATTATCAAACATTTGTTGGATTAGATCAATTATTATCTCATGTTCAAGATATTGATGTTATTATTGTATCTTCCATACATTTTGATAGAGATAAACAAGGAAATAAATATATTTATTTAAATGATAATAAACCCAATGATCCATGTTTTGATACATTGTGGACAGATGTTCAAAAAGCTTATAGTCAGGGTGTATGTATTACATTAATGATTGGTGGGGCAGGTGGTGCCTATCAGGAATTATTTAGTGATTTTGATACTTATTATCCTCAACTTGTATCTTTATTAAATGAAAAAAATTTTATTTGTGGAATTGATTTGGATATTGAAGAAGAAGTTGATATCAATCAGGTCAAAATGTTAATCAATTGTTTAATCCGTGATTTTGGTGAACAATTTATTATTACAATGGCACCCATTGCACCTTCTTTAATGAATGATCAAATCGGAATGGGTGGATTTGTATATAAAGAATTATATAATTCACCTGAAGGAAAATATATTCAATGGTTTAATACACAATGTTATGAATCATTTTCTTATGATACGTATAAACGTATTATTGATAATGGATATCCACCTGAAAAAATTGTTATGGGAATGATGTCAGGTCAATTTAATAAACAAACATTTAAAAATGCCATACATGAATGTGTGAAAATAAAACAAACGTATCCTGAATTTCCGGGTGTTTATGATTGGGAATATTTAAATGCTCCACCTGATAAATCAGATCCATCACAATGGTGTAAATTATTAAAAAATATAAGAATATAAAAAATGAAGTTTATTTAAATATTACATTTTTTGAATATTTTTTTATAATTTCATTAATAATATTTTTTTCTCTTTGTGTATCAAAAAATTGTAACACATACAATCTGGAATTAAAAGCTATTTCTTCACATTTATCTATATTATTTATACACCATTCCATTTGTGTTTCTAAATTATTAAAATCATTGTCAACCGGGATATAATGTTCATATTCAATTAAATAGCTTTCTAATTTCCATGTTTCGACTGAACATTTCGGCATTATTGGGACTGAATTTGATAACATTATCCATGCTAAATTTGTGGCGAAATCATTTCCTTCAACACTTATAATAAATTTATATTGTAATTGTTCTTTTATTGATAATTTATTTTTTACAGGATATTCATTTTTCGTTTTATAATTCGAATAGGATAAACCAATATTAAATGATTTATGATTTGAATATTTATAAACTAAATCATATCTACTTGCCTTTTTTTTGTGATTACAATTGAAATTTCCACTATTAGCCCCTCTCCAAACACAATTATCTAATTTATTATGAAAAGGAATATCATCTAATAAAATATTTCCATAGAATGATGGAATATATAAATCTTCTAATGGCAAAATAACACTTTTTTCAGGTAAAATTATATTTCTAGATTTAACAAATGTTGGTGTATTTAAGGACTTTGATAAATCGGTGTGTTTAAATAAAAAATTAAAATTAAGATTACCTATAAAATTATGAAAATTATGATAATGTTTAAATTTCCATTCAGTTTCTTTTATTTTTTTTAATGTTTCAAAAAATGTAATCTTGTCAAAAACATGATCACTTTTATAAATATTTTTTTCATTAATTCCTATTGTATATCTGTTAATTCTATCTAAATTATTTATGTAATATTTTAATTTAATATTATATATATACATTTTTGCATCTTTTACATAAACTATATTTTTTATACAATCTTTATATGATTCTTTTCTATAATAAACAATATTTTTATATATAATAAATATATGGATACCTTCTTCTTCACATATTTCAATACATTTATCTAAACTTTCAAAAACATGTTTTTTATAATTTTTATATCTAAAACAATCTAAATTGTCAAATGTAATTAACATTTTATATTATGATTATTTTTTATTTCATATTATATCCAAATTCTTCAAAATCTTGTTTATATACGTTATTAATTAAATGTATTAACTCATCTGAAAAATCACTTACTTTAAAATGTTTATCTATACCTTTATTTTTATGTTTATTTAATTTTATATCTAAATTATATTGTTTCATTAATTCATTGAATTCATGCTCTATATTCTCAAATTTTAATATATTAATTTTGTATGTTTTATCTAAATATAAATATTGTTCTGTATAATGATCGCCCTTTTTACTTCTATTTTTAATTTTATCTATTAAAAATGTATTAAAATATTCAATTGTATTATCTTCTATTCTCCCTTTCCCACCCCATTTACAATAATATTCGGATAATATTCTATCATAAGGCCCCCTTACAACCATAAACCAATCATATTTATCTTTTAATTGCTTACTTTTATTTGGAAATAACCCATGCCATGGCCCATATTCTTTATTATATTTACCCCACCATATTTTATTATCTCTCCCAACTTCTTCAATAGATGAACCAGCACATTTAGTTATATGTATGAATTTTAGCTCTTTTATTTTATTATGATTCATAATATAAATAAAATAATTATTTTTTATAAATAAATTTGAAAATTTAGTAAACTTATAATAATAATAAAACTATAGAATGGAACAATTACAAAAAGAAAACAATGAATTACGTTCTGAACTTGAATTTATGAAAAAAATATTTGATCATCCGAGTGCGTGCGTATATCAAATGGAACGAGCCAGTAAAGATAATAAACCTGTATGGATAAATGTTCAAATGATAAGTGTTTCTGAATTAGAAGCCTTGGATCCAAGTGAAAGAATTGATGAATTAATAAATGAAAAAAAATATACAAGATATTCTGATAAATGGTAAATAATATTTAAAAGATATTCATAAATAATATGTAAAAATGAATAAATTTTTAGAATTATTCCAAACACAATTAAATAATGGATTATTACAATCAAACATGCCCGATGTAATGAAAGATATATTAAATAAACCAATCAATGAAATTATTTTTAATTTTCCTGTGAAATTAACGGATACTTCGATAAAAATGTTTAAAGGATATCGTATTCAGCACAATAATATATTAGGACCATATAAAGGAGGATTACGTTATCATGAAGATGTTCATTTAGATGAAGTCAAAGCATTAGCAAGTTTAATGTCCATTAAATGTGCGTTACAAGACTTACCTTTTGGTGGAGCAAAGGGTGGTATAAAATTTAATCCAAGATTATATGGTCAAAAAGATCTTGAATTAATTACGCGTGAATATACACGATCAATTAATAAATTTATTGGATTAAATATTGATATACCTGCTCCCGATGTTGGAACAAATTCTCATACAATGGATTGGATAATGGATGAATATAATATTATTAATAATAGTAATCATATCAAAAGTATTATTACCGGAAAATCACCAGAATGTGGTGGAAGTTTGGGACGTAAACAAGCAACGGGAAGAGGAATTGGTATTTTGATTGAACATATTATGGATAAATTTTTTACGGAATCAATATATTCTTTAAAATTGGAGGGATTTGGAAATGTTGGATCTCATGTATTGGATTATATAAATATTATTAATAAAAAGGATACATCATTAAATTTTAGAATTGATTATATATGTGATCATACAGGATGTTATAAGATTTGTTATGGTGAGAATAATACAAATATTGATAATATAGAAGTCATTGATTATTTATTAACTTATCAGTATGTGAATAATTCATTAAGTTGTATTGAACAATCTGAATTTTCATTACCAATTCAAAAAATATCAAGAGATGAATATATCCAGGGAAAAACAAATATATTTATTCCAGCGGCTCTTGAATTAAGTATTCAAGAAAAAGAAGCAAATGATCTTCAATGTGATATTATATTTGAAGGATCGAATGGTCCAATTTCAGATAAAGCGGAAGAAATTTTAAAAGAAAAAAAGATACCTATTATTCCTGATATTATGTGTAATTCAGGGGGAGTGGTTGTGAGTTATTTTGAGTGGTTACAAAATAGATCGAATGAAGTATGGTTATTAAATACAGTTTATCATAAATTAGATAAACAGATGATAAATTGTTTTGAAAAAATATATAATATGGATCATGATTTATTAAATTTACGAAATCATTGTTATAAATATTCCATTGAAAAAATATACAATGTGTATAAATTACGAAAAACTAATTTATTTTGAAGGATGAATTATAGGAATACTTGGATCCATTGCAATTCCACATTGACCAATTGAATTATTAATATCTTTCGCCATTCTCATATAACCTTTTTCTCCCCATGATTCTCCCCAACTATTTTTTATAATCCAATATTTCATTTTATATGTTTCATCATATCCATAACCAATGAGTAATACACCATGGTCTAAATCACTTGAACAATTTGTATCATTATAAATACCTGATTTATATAATTGAAATGTTTGAAGATTTGCTTGAATGGCAACTGAAACAGGTTGTATTTGGACTGCTTTTTCTAATTGTGATTCACTATTTTTTATAATTCCGGAATAATTTGTAATATGAACAATATGATTACAAGTATTATTCATACATATATTATCTGAGGCATTATAAGGATATGATTTATTTGAACATATACCATTATCCATAATATAATGGAATGCATTTTTCATTAAACCACCTTCACAACCATTATTTCCGAGATATCCAGAACAATCAACTAATTCTTGTTCAGATAAGTTATATAAATGATTATATTTAATCGCCCATTCACTTTCAACGGCTTCTGTTGCAGAAAATGCCCAACATGAACCACACATACCTTGATTTTTTACAGATGAAACAACCTGTTTATTCCTCCAATCAATCTTTTTTTTATGATTTTTATCACTATAAATAGTAACCATGGGATAATTTCTATCAGGGACATAGGGATTGGTATGGTTATATTTACCATGGATATAAGTTCTATTTATGAATTGATTTTCACCGACATCATAGGATAGATGTTTTGAATTATGAGTTTGAATAAATTCCATATTTCCATGGAAATCACTTGAAACAACATTTACAAATGAAAATAATAATGAAATAATAAATTTTAACATTTATATTATATTCAATATATATAAATTTTACGGATTTACTTCTTGTAATTGTATTTCTTCTAATTGAAGGTTTTCTGATTGATTTTCTAATTCTTTTTGTTTTTTTTCAACATAGTCTTTATCAAGGACATTAAAAGAAACAAATTCATTCATGTAGGCACTCATCATTTTATCATTATTAACAGATTCTCTAGCAACAACAATTGAATTAAATAATTTCATTAACACTAATAAAACAAAAGAAGCAAAACAGGATAATGTAGAGGAACTATGATATGTATCTTTTACAAGTTTTGCTGTAAATCCTATGTTAATAATGTAAACCCCGCAATTAAAAATAAGAGTGTTATAATAATATTTATTTAAACGATCCATTCGTTTATCTAACAGAGGTTCTGCTCTTATAATTTCTTTTAAACTATTATCTGGTTTATTATTATCAATATCTAAATATTTAATAGCCCATTCTTCCCGACGAAGTTCAATTAAATAATATGTGAAAAAGGTAACCATTGCAAAACAGTTCCAATAAAATACAGTTTTATGGTAAGGGTCTTTATTATGATAATTTTGAGATAATGTACATATTTTATTATTTTCACACGCTTGAGGAATAAATAAGGATAACATCGTTCCGGTTGTTACTTTATAAACTTGAAGAAGAAATATTGCTCCGACTTTTATTCTTTGAACAATATCTTCATTTATATGAAACATTTTATTATAATAATAGATAATAATTTTATACATGAATCCTTGATTCTAATTGTTTAATATGTTCTTTTAATTCACGGATATATTTTTCTTGTTCTAACATACGTTTTCTATACAATCTTTCATTTGTCATTTTACCCCCCGATTGTATTTTATCTTTAATATTATGATTACTATGGTCTTGATTATTTAAATTTTCGGATACATTATTTTCTTTTATATTTTTTGTATTGTATAAATTTAGTTCATTCATTTTATATTATTTAAATAAAAAAATATAAATTTATGTAACTTATGGATATTTATAATCGTAAATTTGTCGCTTCTTCAAATATATTTTCTGGGTTTACAACTGAAATTAATATTGTATTTATCTCATCTATAAATGATTTATGTAAACAATTCAAAGAAAATTTAAAAGAAATATTACAAACTCATCATTTAGAGGTTTTACTTAAAAAATTAGAGGAATGTAAATTCCATATTCATAGTCATACGATTGAAGATATATTAACATCCAAAAAAAATGATATTTTTTATATTTGTGAACATTAATATTATATTTAAACACAATAGATATATTTATTTATAGAATGGATATCTATCCTATTTATAAATCTGATAAAAGAAAATCAGGATATACAAATTATATTCGTGAAAAAGCATTTGATTTACAACTTCTTAATATTAATATTCATAAACCGGTTGAAATAAAATCAATATTACCTGAAAAACGAAGTAAACATGATTATTATAAAATTATTTTATGTCTTCAAGAAGTAAATATTAATTATGATTGTATTCAACAAATTATAAAAACAATTATTCAATATGAACCATTATCAACACGAGAATGGTATATTCAATTATATGGATTATTAAGGGAAAGTAAAGTTGTTCAAGTATTTTGTTCATGGTATGGTTCTTATTTAGGACAATTTTATCGTCCTAGAGATTGTTATCACATGATTTTTAAACATTTTAGGAAAAATATGATTGAAGCACCAGGACCAACGGAACATAATCAGATATATAAATTCAATAGTAGTCATTATGATCGTATTATGAAAAGTAATCCAATTTATTATCCCTGTAAATATCATTGGACAGAAGATATATCTAACCATGGTTGGATAAGAAAAAAATCTTTAAAAATATATGTACCTTATACAATCATTTGGGGTAATTTAAGACATAAATGGTCAAATGAATTTATTGAAACAAGACGTAGAAAACAAACATTGAAAAGATATATTCCCTTAAATCCAATGAGTTTATGGTTACGAATTGAATGTGGGAATCGTTATTATTATAAGAATAAAGAAACTGGTAAACGGGTTCGGGAAATATCTAAGGAAATTGGGTTTTATGATATTAATATAACAGATATATATTACTTTGATGAACAATATCCATTATTATAATGATCCATGAATGTAATATTTAAAAATTTGAAAAATAACTATCTCAATAAATAGTATAAAATATATGCCAAATATATTCAAAGATGGTGTTTATTATTTTACAGAAGATATTTTTAAACAATTATTACATACATTTCAAGGGAAAACATTAGGTAAAGATGTTACATTTGATCTATTAATGAATACATTCTTTGAAAATAGTAATATGGATATAGTTATTAAAGAAAAGGAAATAAAACCAAAAATTATAAACGCGATTAGTTTATTTTCGGGTATGGGTGGTGATTCATTAGGAATACATAATTCTGGTATAAATTTAATTGCTTATTCAGAAATTGAAAAAGAATTTCAAAAAACACATACACTTAATTTTCCTGAATCAAAATTAATTGGAAATGGAGATATTATAAACACATCTGATGATGAATTAAATATATATAAGGATAAAGTAGATCTTATATTTGCTGGATTTCCTTGTCAAGGATTTAGTAATGCGGGTAATAAAGATCCAAATGATCCAAGAAATACATTATTCAGAGAGTTTGTTAGAAGTACTAAATTAATTAATCCGAAATATATTATTGGTGAAAATGTAAAAGGTTTATTACAAAGAAAAACATCTAATAATGAACAATATATGGATATTATTAAATCTGAATTTCATAAAATTGGTTATAATATTTATTATAAAGTTTATATGTGTAGTAAATTAGATATAGGCGTTCCTCAAAATAGAGAACGTTTAATAATTGTAGGTATAAGAAATGATTTAAATATTTCATTTAAATTCCCAGAAGAAAATGATACAAAAATAGGTAATCTCAAACATATTATTAAATTCACAATGGAAGGTACATTAAAAATTAAACCTGAATACTTAGATTTTAATTTTAATGATATACCCGATGAATGTATCATATCTAATATGGAAAATGATGAAGAAGAAACAAACCCACATCCAAATTTGGTTCAATATGCCACAAAAAGAGATTATGAAAGAAAAGGTATAAAAAGACCATATAGACTTCATTTTGGTAGGCGATTAGATGTAGGAGGGGAAATTATTGATATTCGTAAACCAATTAATACAATTATATGTTCATATGCCCATTGTCCAAGATTCTTTATTCCACAAAAAAATAAAAATGGTAATTATTTAAGATGTTTAACACCTGATGAATTAAAACAAATACAAGGATTTCCATTAAATTATAAAATATCAGGTGATACAGGGAAAAAAATTAAACAAATAGGAAATGCGGTTCCTCCACCATTAATTGAAATGATTATTAAACATTTACTTTAATAACTCATAAGAATATTCTGAATTTAATAAATAACCGATATCAGTTTTATATGTTGGCCTTGGATAAACACTGAAATGCTTTAATTTTTTCGCATTTTGATTACTTTTTTTTCTTGCCCATTTATCTTTAAATTCATTTAATTCTTTTTTATATTCTAGTAATTGATATATATCTGGTTTAACTAAGTCATAACCATTGATAAATATTATTGTAGGTATTATATCATCTTTTGTTTTATATTCACGACCTGTAAATATTATAATATAAAATGTATCAACCGATGGAAGAGTATCATTAAAATATACAGTTAAACTATCTGTTTTTTTAACTTCAATATGTAAACCTATGTTTTTAATATTTCTAAAATCTTTTGATTGTTGAGAACCAGCTTCTTCATAATAATAATTTAATTTTTCAAGACATTTTTTTATAATATCAATTGATAATCTTTCTGTTATTTGAGTATTTCCATTACTTGTCTTTATATTTTTTATATCTGATATTGAAATGTTTAATAATAAACATTCTTTTATAAGATTAAAAATTTTACATTTTATATTGTATTTTATTTTCTGTATGGCTAAAATTTTCATGTTATTTTTAGAAATGATTGAACCATCTATATTTTTTTCTTTTATATCTACTTCATTTTCTTTATTATCACCAAAGAATGTATTCATTATATGATTGATTGTAATATCTTTACCAATTATTTTTCCTTGAAATGTATGTAATAATTGTTTGAATATATCTTCTGTGGAATAATAAACACTGTCTTGTAAAGCGTCAGCCATATGTTATTTGTATGTATTATATACTCGTAAATATATTTTCAAATTTATTTTTTTTCTTTTTATGTTTTTTCTTTTTATGTTTTTTCTTTTTTGTTTTTTTCCGATTTTTTTTGGTGGGAGATGAACGTTTCTTTTTAGAAACTAAAAACATATCATATTCTTCATGTTTACCTTGAAATAAATATTTTTCCCATATACCTTCTGT
>Ga0257127_1002242_pt1 | contig 12214 bp, 13 predicted proteins | sample SI060_135mmetaG_FD_190152 | JGI IMG/M metagenome (GOLD analysis project Ga0257127, IMG submission 190152) | Marine microbial communities from Saanich Inlet, British Columbia, Canada - SI060_135m | ecosystem: Environmental > Aquatic > Marine > Inlet | place: Canada: British Columbia | collected...
CGTGTATGGGTTCACGAGCTAGTTAATGGCGCTTATCAGATAAGAGTCTTTGAAAAGCCCGAAAAAGATACTAAAGAAGTTGTTAATGGGCGCGGCATCGATAAGGCTGATGGCCCACTTATGGAGTTAGTAGAGACAGTTACAAACATCATAATGAATGGTAAACGTCTAGGTATGATTCCGGCATGGCCGCTAGATGGGTCAATCGATCCTAAAGACCCCTTTATCACTACAATTGTGAATAAGGAAGTTAACCTATACAACAAATTAAGTAGACGTAATCACCTTTTGTATGGCGCATCTACATTTACACCTGTACTAGCTTCAGATATGACAGACGAAAGATTTGAAGATATTGTAAGTGCTGGTCTTGGATCTTGGCTAAAAATCGATCCAGATGATAAGATCTCTGTGCTTGACACGCCTACGGCTGCACTCGCCGACATGGATAGAGCTATTGCTGCAGGTATTGAAGAGATGGCCAAGCTTGGCATTAGGATGCTTACACCGGAAACAGCACAGTCAGGTGTTGCACTAGAAATCCGAAATGCAGCGCAGACAGCACAGCTAGGCACATTAAACACTAAGATATCTAACACATTGCGAAAAGTAATTGTATTTATGATTAACTGGCGTTACGATAAAGGTCTTGACGAAGATGATGTAACTTTTACGCTATCTTCAGACTTTAACCCCGCGCCTATTGGCCATGAATGGTTACGTCTAGTTACTGAATGGTATGAGGCCGGTCTACTCCCTAGAGAGGTCTGGCTGTTACTTGCTAGACAGAATGACCTAGTGCCTTATGATTATGATGATGAAGAGGGTAGGGCATCAATTAATAGTGACGAAATTGTAACAAAATTAGCGGAAAGTAATTCTAGTTACGCTGACAATTTTAGTGATGCGTAGTTTGTAAAAGTTTAGTAGTTTGTAAAAGTTTAGTAGTTTAGAGTAGATCATACACTGTCCTCCTCCACGGTTGTATGATTCTCTAAACTACTTTTTAATTAAATAGCTATAAGGATTAACATGATAAAGAATGCTAACACGCTGATATATGACAAAGTCATTGATCGAGCAGCGATGGTTAGGCTCTTTGAAAGAAGGATAAATGAAAAAGTAGAATTAGTACTTGGCGAGCATAGAATTCGAGTTGATAGTCTTATATCAAAAGCTAAAAATGTGAAGCAGTTACATAGGCTTTTAGATAAAGAGATTTCGAAAACTATGAAAGAGGCTTACCGTACAAGTAAAGATTCACTTATAGGTTTAGCGAAAGATCAAATCTCATTCGCTTATCAGAATCTAGACGCTTCTTTGAAAGATGTTTGGAGAACTAGACGCCCTCAGCAGAGAGTTGCTGAAGAGTTGGTTCTTTCAAAGCCTTTAATAGAAAACAAATTATTGGAGCCAGGTTGGTATGGTATTGGGCTAGGTGAGCGTAAAAGACTTGAGCAAGTTATACGTAAAGGTCTAGCTGATGGTAAAAGTCTTGACGTAATAGCAGTAGATGTCAGACGTGGAAATACCCATAAAATAACCAGAAACCAGTCAAGGGCTTTGGTTGTTACAGCGACCACCTCTGTGTTTGCTCAAGCTGACCATGCCGTGTATCAGGCGAATAGCCAAGCGTTGCAAGGCTGGCAATACGTGGCAGTTCTAGACAGCCGTACCACACCAATATGTTCACACCGTGATGGAGAAATTTATAGAATGGATGAAACAGAATTTCTTCCTCCTGCTCATTATAATTGCCGTTCTACCACTACACCTGTTGTTAAGTCCTGGGACGACCTATCGAAACTTGAAGGAATCGATCAAATCCGCAAAAGGAACTTAGGTAAGCTGACCCCTAAGCAAGTACAGTTTTATGATGGGCAATTGCCGTTAAAGGAATCATACCATGAATGGCTTCTTAGACAAACTTCGGAAGTGCAGTATAGGCATCTTGGAGACATGGGACGAGTCACGCTATTTCAGGCCGGAAAACTACATCTTAGTAAATTTACTAACAACGATGGTAATTCTATTGGTCTACGAGATCTTCGGAGGTTAACTGATGCCGAATATACAGTTCCAGGAGATACAAGACGATTTGCCTTGGCTAAAGAGAAACTAGACAAGCTTAAATTATGGGCTAGTACTCCTGACGATTTTATTGGTGACGCATCTCTCACTACAGACCTTAGAGAGTACTACCTTCTTCAAGCTGGCGAACTCGACGGAACACTCTCTCTTACTAATTTTAGGGGCATCACTATTGGCTCAAAGCGAAATAATCGTAGACGTGTTCTCTCAGCACCCCCGAGAGAAGATCAGCTTATCTTCAATCCAATTAGTGGACGTTATGAGGATTCTCGTCGTTATCTCCCTGAACCTGCTGTGCTTAGTAATAATCTCCGGCTTGTACACGAAAGCGATACTCTTAAGTTAAAAGATAGAGAGTTTATAGAGGGTTTTGCGAAGTCGCTAGAGAATAAAATGTCAGCAAATGAAATTGCTGTTATTGTGGACAACTTAAGAATTACATTTTCTAGATTCAGAAAAGAAGGAAAGATTTGGCAAAATTTTAAAGCAGTCTCTCAGGCACAAATAAAATTTGATGTCATGAATATCTCTGATTCACTTGAGACTCGTCTACGTTCAAAAGGTAATACGTTGAGAAAGTTATTGGATGAATCCTATATTGATCCTGTTTTAGGAGCTACTCAGCTGGATTCATTACATGACAGCTTGATAGATAATATCGTAGCTAGAAATAAGTGGGAAGATAGTACTGCTCCTAAGCTGGCTAGAAAGCTTCGTGAAGCCTTTGACTTGTCAATACCGCCTAAAATTAAATTAAGGCTGGCTGAGAGCGATATTCAGCAGTTCTATCTAAGATTTTCACATAGATTGTCTTTAGCGGATACACCTGATAAGGATCAGTTCGCTGTTGCGCTTGGACGGGATTTATTTAATCTAGCTAATCTTAATGGTAGTAGAAACCAGTGGTTTAATCTTGGCAATAAGATTCTGGAAAAGAATAACTCATTTTTCAAGTTAGAGACTTTTGGTGTTCAAAAACGCAGAATGAAATCTCGTATGTCAGGTCAGTTGTTTGGTCCTTACTATGACACATTCTCACAAAATATTAGGGTAACTGATAAAAGAATTCAAAAATATTCAAAGCTGCAACGAAAGATTGATATTGGCTTACGGATCCCCTACACAGGGGCGGGTCAACGACTACTCTTCAGAGAAGGTTACAAAACCTACTTTATCAAAAGTGATAGAGGAGTGTATACAGATACGCGAATCCCTATTACTTCAACTTCATCGTTCTCAGATTTCCCCGAGGAATTTGTAGACAAAGATCTTACTCAGGCTCTTAACTGGGCATCTAAGTCAAAATATAAAGTGGACGGTGATTACCATGACTTCGTCACAAAGCTTCTGTACTTCAAAGACGACAAAGGCAAGGCTAAGTATTATGATGATCTTAACGAATATAAGCATTATATTGCTGGTCGTGATGACTCTTATGAACGCTTCAAAACTATGCAGTGGCTTAGGTCTAACGATTCTGCTTTTAGTAATAATGCTTTTATTGATCATCGAGGGCGCGTCTATGAGCGTGGATTTATCGGACCTCAAGCAGGAGAGACTTTCAGACCTTTCTTAAACACAGCAAAGGAGATGCCTCTTGGAAAAGATGGATACCAAAATCTACAAGACACCATTGGTGCTTTCTTGGGTGGATTGGATGACTACTTTGAAGGCCGATTCGATTCACTTACATTTCCTGGAAGGCAAAAGATCGCTGAGAGATGGCGGGAAGATCTTGTCAGGATTGGAACCTTGGCACTCAGAGGGAAGCCAAACGACATACGCAAAATTCTTGAGAGTCCGTTAGCAGGAAGAATTGAGGGAGAAGAGCTTGGAAAGTTTTTTAGGTTAGCTATTGAGCAAGCAAAGATTGATATATTCCTAAAAGGTAACTACCGTAAGCTTAGCCACCTTGATAATTACTACACTGGTCTTGCTTTAGAACAAGACGCATCATCGTCAGGTGCTCAGATTATTGCATTGACTACTCGAAATAAGCAGCTTGCTGCAATGTCTAATGTAGTGCCTACGCAGCAAAAGCGTAGATTGTATGATGAGATTGCTGCTGAGACTTATAATGACCCTCGTTTTAGGGAAATGAATAAGAAGTTTAATCTGACTGAGAAGGATTTGAGGAAAGCTGCTAAAGCGCAGAACATGGTGACGTTTAACCAAACATAGGACGTCACCTTAATAAATCCCGTGAATTCAGGGGAACTCCAGAACGGACAATCCTGAGCCAAGCCTCGGCTGTGAAGCCTTGGAAGGTGCAACGATCAAAGCATACCGCCTCAATTGAGGAGATGAAGCTTGTAGGAGTCTAGTGACTTCGAAGCGCGGGAGTGTACAATCCTGAAAAGGTGTCGACACATGATATGATCTACTCTGTATAGGAATATGCAGGAAGGAAATTTATAAATGAATTATGAAAAGCACTATATCGCTCTTCTTGAAAAATATGGTTATGAAAGCAAGCCTATTGAATATGCTGAAAGGCATCACATCATTCCTAAGTGCGTAGGTGGGGGCAACGAAGCGTCGAATCTTATATACTTGACACCAAGATGCCATCTACTAGCACACTGGTTTTTAAAAAATATGTTCGATGAGCCGAAATTAAATATCGCATTTGCAACCATGTGTACAAGAGAAGGTATAAAACTTACACCCAAATTATACGAAATTGCTAGAAAGGCTGTTACAGGCAGAAACTCACCAAGAGCTCGACCTGTCCATACTCCATTAGGAGATTTTGATACAGTTGCTGAGGCAGCTACAGCCCATAAGGTTAGCAAAGCTATAATCTCGAAGAAAGCAAAAAGTAAGAGTGTATTACATAAAGGCTATTATCACCTAGATGAGAAGATCATCGGAGAAGAAGCTTCAGGCCACGGAAAGCATTTGAGAAAAGGGGTTCAAACCCCTCTTGGCGTTTTCCCCTCGGTCAGGGCAGCTGGGAAGGCGTATGAAATACACCATTCCACAATTTCGAAGAGACTCAAACGAGGTGATTCTGGCTATTCATATCTTTCCTCTTGACAGACTAACGCCCTGTTGAAAATGTAAGAGCTATGGTGCAGGTGAGCGTACAGGCATTATGAATGTTGAGACTAAATTGTCTAAGATTCTTGGAAGAGCGGAAGGGACACTTGTAGTGAAAGCTTCAGATCGGGATACAGTATTGTCTGAGATTTCTGCAAGAGCTGCACGTTATAAAAAGCTAGATCCTGACACTTATAATGAATTGATGCTTTTAAGGAAGAATGTGAAGGATATCTTTGATAAGGGCTTAAATCCTGGTCAAGACATCTTAGAGCAACTATATTTTCTTGATGCTAAAACTAAGGATTTTGTAGACAAGCTTTCTGGTAGCTACGCTAGAGTGATTACACCTAATGATTTTAAGAAAATTGCAAACATTATGAGTGACCACCTTGCTATTCAAGTACCTATTTTGAAAGATTTTACAAAGTTCTTCGGGCGACTTGCCCAAGACTTTCTTGAGAATGCTAAACCTTCGACCGCTGCTTTTGATTGGAAGAGTGTTGCTAAAGGTAAAATCCTAGGTGACAAGAAACGTGGCTATGTTCTGCCAGATAGAGTTAGTGAAATCCTTGGCATTAAATCAGGCGAGGCCGTATCAGAAAAGTTCTTAAAAGCTTTAGGTACTCCAAGAAGTTTACATGAGCTTATCTACGGCGCTGATACACCTGCCCATAGACGTACAGGTGCTAAGTTTCTTGGGGTTGATGTGCCTATGTTTTGGCCGTCATGGAAACGTAAGGCTTTAGGAAAAGATGTTACACTGATTCCTGATATAGAGATATTGAAAGCTAATAAGCTACCTAAGTCTTGGACTAATGTACCTTGGGCGAACTTTGATGGAAAAATTATTGAGCAGAATTTTACTCAGCAATTTGAAGAGCGTTTAAAGTACAAGGATAAAGATGGTAATTGGATCACTAATATGGTGCAAGTCCCTCAAAAGACTGAAGCTTCTTGGTGGGAACAAGCCATAAATAAAGATGGAAAAATTAATGATATTGCTGATGTAACAAAAGCCAGAACTGCTTTTGCAGTAAATGGAAACCACTCTTCAGATGCAGTAATTGTTAAGCGTTTTCATATTTGGGGTGCTGAAAATGGCGTGGCTACATCTACGATCCATGATGCGTTTTTTACTAATATTGGAGACATGTTGGAAGCTAAGCGTGCGCTAAAACAAGCGTATGCCAATGCTTTGGATAAGAATTCGATTAAGATTACATTAGATGAAATGCGGAAGAGAGGCTTGCCAAAGGAGCTTTATGATAAGTACCTTGCTGAAGCGATTGAGATTGGGCTGATACCTGTAGTAGGTAAGTCCAGAGTGAACGGTCGTTTACTAACTGATGCTGATATTCTCTCAAGAGAAGATATTTTAGAACAGATAGACGAGAAGTTTGATAACAGGCGTGGATGGTATGGGATTGGCCCATAATTGTTGAAATGTGAAATGGGCGCGGAAATTCCGCAGAAAGGCTACGGAATTAAATAGCCTGGCCCATAAACATAAATGATAATTTATGGGTTAATCTAACAGTTTCGCGTCAACAGTTATCTTACGTATATAAGCGCCGGAAAATTTTTCCTTCTTTAAGGTGCCTGAAAATGACTGTTAAGTTAACCCGTGAGGGATATTTAAGAACGAAGTCTGTGACTTCACCAAGAGCTGTGCTCAAGGAAACGAACAAAATGGCGGATGATAATACAGATAGTATAGATGGAAATAGCGACAGCGACAACTCTGACAGTACCCCACTTGCGGATATCGAAGCCCAGATTGCAGCTGCCGTAGAAGCAAAATTAACACCTATTAAGACGAAACTAGATGCAGCTTACGCATCTAGAGACCAAGCTCTGGAGAAGTTGGCTGAACGAGATCAGTCCGACAAAGACGCAGAGCTAAAGCGTTTGCAAGATGAAGGCAAAGTCGAGGAAGCTTTAAAGCTTCAGATTGCTGAACTTGAAGCAAAAAATAAAGTTCTTGAGTCAAACAATGTTACATTGACGCGAGATATCTCAGTTAAAGACGCTTTAGGTGCTGTTGAATTTCGAAACGATAAAGCTAAAGAGATGGCTTTTTCAGAAGTTGTCGGCGATCTTCATCAGGACGAAAATGGTAGTTGGACCCCTAAAGACGGTTCCAATCTTAATGACTTTGTAGCTAGTTTTGCTTCAAATGAGGCTAATTCTTTCTTAATGAAACCTAAAGAGAATAATGGGCCTGGTGATGCTACAGTACCATCCGGCAATTCTGCATCCGATACTCCTAAATCATTATTTGAGATGTCTCAGGATGAAGTAATACAAAAGGCTGCTGAAGGTTCTTTACGAACACAGCAAGAATAGTAAATTTTTAATAAAGGGTAATAGAACATGGGCGTACGTACCGATGTGGCAGGTGCCACTAATGAAGTCCTTCAGGAAGCTATTTCAGCTTATTCTGATGAGGCATATACCAATGCTCGGAAACTCTCCGGCACTGGTATCGTAGGAACTAATGAGAAGATTGACCGTAATACTGAGACCTTCATTGGTCAGGTTCGTTGGGATAAACCTCTGAATCCAGCAATTAATGTCGCTTCTTTGACTGACAATTCTGATGGTACTAAGACTACCACTTCAACTGACTACCTTCGTTATGTTAAAACTGTCCGTACTCATGGTGCAGAGAAGGTTAACATGAAAGAAGTTGTTACTCAGCGTGATGGTCTGGCTAAGATTGGCCGTGACTTTGGTGAGACTCGTGCACAAGATGAGCATAATGCTCTGTTGTCTGTGCTTAAGGGTGTCGCCATCTCTGAGGCTATTAACGGCGCTGCAGCAGGTTCTGGCGCTACCGGTCTTGGTGGTCAGACTTTCGAGAATGATCCGACTGACAGTAAGTACGGCTTCTATGTAGATCTAGGCGCTAGTATTAAGCCTATTCTTGCATATGATAACACTAAAGCTTCTATGGAGCAGGGTGCTCAACGTGCAGAAGCTTTCTTGCAGGCTCTCGGAAAAGGTTGGAAGGATTATGAACTTCCATATTACTATCTGATCACTTCTCCATCAATGATGGCTTCTTTCCGCTCCGCGAACCTGGTTGATCAAGATCGTGTGCGTGATGGTAACGTTGATTTCCAGACTATCTTTGATGGTAAGTTCCGTTTGATCAGTACTCGTGCTACCCAGAGCCTCTCTGCTGCAGAGATGACCAAGCTTAACACCGGTGCTGGTGTTGATATTGGCGGCACTAAGATCTCCTTTATTGTTGCTCCTGGAGCGGTTGCAATGGAGCCTCTGAATGTCCCAGTTCCTACTGAAATCGACCGTGATGCTTCTGCTTACCAAGGTGGCGGCACTACTGAGATCTGGTCTCGTTGGGGTTACATTCTTCTGCCTGCTGGCTACAGCTGGATAGGTTCTGAAGATGAGTTCCCAAGTGATGTTAAGTACCAGTATGCGGTAGAGGGCGGCACAGCTAAAGCGCTGACTTCTGTTGGATCTGGAACTCTAGCCTCCACCACTGGAACATTTGATCGGAAGTTTACTTCTGCTCTAAGCTTGGGAATTCTGCCGATTTTCCACGGCTAATTGTTGAGGTAGTATTATGGCACTTATTAAAGGTACAAATTCGTATGTTGATGCTTCTGAAGCGGATGCATATTTCGAGACTAGATTAGACGTAGCTGCGTGGGATGACGCTGGCGTTAGTGAGCGAGAAAAAGCACTTGTTACGGCTACAACACTCTTGGATTCTCTTACTTGGACTGGAATTGCCTCTGATGCTACCCAAAATTTAGCTTTTCCTAGAACTGGAAGCTACTTTGATCCGAAACTCGGCATCGTGAAGGAGTTATCCGGCACGCCTACTCGTATTATGAACGGGTGCTACGAATTAGCGTATCACCTACTTAATAACGATGGGCTGCTGGATAACTCTGGCGATGTTAGCAGTTTGAAATTAGGCACTGCTCTAGATCTTAAGCAGATTTCTAACCCAGATATTTTTCCTGGGATTGTTCGCAGTTTTATTAAGCCTTTGTTAGCCAATGCTGGCGCAAGAGCTTGGTTTCGCGCTAATTAAAGACAGGAGGCTATGATATGGGGTATAATACTCTAATTGATCGTAACCTTGTGAAAGCTTTTAATTTGGCAAAAGACCAAGCTGTGAGCGCTACGCTGGTGCGTAAAAGCAATCTTGATTTTAATTTCTCTTCTGGAGAGGCTTCGTCAACAGACACCTCACTGCCTATAAAGGTAATAATCATTGAGAAAGAACAAGAGAGCAAAGAGCATAATGCAGTAAAGCAGACTGTAATGATGAAATCTAAAGAGATTGGAGCACTTACTCAACATGATGAACTTCAGTTGGGTGGTGTGACATGGAGTATCGGGCCTAAGATTAAAGACAGTGGAATTATTTATGTCGTAGAAGTTTTTAAGGAGTCATAAAATGGGTAAATACCAGACTCTTGAATCTGACATCTTCTCAGTATTTGCTAGTGCTGAGTGGGTTGCAGAGAGCATTAAGACGTACCCCTCAAACTTTCTAGCTGTCAGCCCAGGTAATGAGTTTATTAGAATTAGTATCCTCCCTTCTGGGGGTGGTGTTAATTTAAACTCAGTATCTGGTGTTTTGATAGCAGAGCTCTTTATTGAGGGCGGTAAGGGTACTAAGCGATTTAATATTCTTGCAGATAAGCTTGATGAATATTTGTCAGGCAAGACTCTGTCGTCAGGTCCAGCTTCTACGCAGTTCCTATCCAGTTCTTTGAAAGTTCGAGGAAAAGATAAAGATAACCCAGCTTTGTTTCACGCAAGCTATTCAATACCATTTAATTATTTTGGAGTTATGTAAATATGGCACATATTAGTTCTATCGGTGCAGGAATCTATTCGCACCTATCCGTCACTCGTGAAGATGTTTCTGTAAGTGGCTCTGAGGCTCTTACCGCATTTGGCACACTGTCTGAGACTGATCTCGGCGCAGCTTTTGCCGAAGAGGTTGCTCTTGGAACCGCTGTTGCGACTACTGCAGGATCTTTCACACGTATTTCTAATGTTCGTGAGTTCCCTTCTATGGGTACACCACCTAACATTGTGAATGTCCCTGTTTATGGCCAGTCTACGTCTCAGCAGATTCAGGGTCAGTCAGACGCACCTACAATGGAGCTGACGATTAACTATGTCGGCACCGATTGGCAGGATACTGCTGACTACTTTGGTGATATGGTTGGTGATGGTAAACAGTATATCTTCCGCTTTGCTCTCCTGAACTCAGATCCTACTGGCACCAGCGCTACTCAGCATGCGTCTAGCGCTGGTGGTCTAGGTACCGTCGACAATACTCAGTACTTCTGGGTAGGTAAGCTGGAAGCGTTGCAGGTTAATCCTCAGCTGACTGACTCCAACACCGCTACACTGACTATCTCTGTTCAGTCTGCGTTTGTTGGTGCTTTCACTGACTAATTAGTCGATTAGGATGGGGAGCAGCCGTAAAGCTAGTTTTTAAACAATCTACAGATGCCCTTACTATCAAAATGAAAACACGTCCATTTACTAAAGAGTACGTACTCGAAGCTGCAAAAGTTAACTTAGAACGTAGTATAGATTTTTCTATACGAAAGACTACGGATAGATTGCCCGAACTGGTAAACGATCCTGAGAAGTCTAGGGAGATTTTTGAAGTCTTGATGCAGCTCAATAATGCAAGGAAGAAACTCGATGGTCTCTTCGAATAATATCAAAATTAAAAATACAAAAGGAAATAGAATGTCTTTTAAAGAGTTAGTTGGTAAGAAAATTAGTAAGAAAGTAAAATTCATGGAAGCTGATGTTGAAATCGTAAAGCTGACTAAGGGTCAGGTTACTGAAATGCAAGCCATGATTAAATCACAAGAGGGTAGCGAGGATGAAGAAGCAAATCTCGAGATCCTAATTAGCATTATTAAAATGGGCGCACCAGATTCTGAAGAGCTTACTGCTGAAGATTTTGAATCATTCCCACTTGACGAGCTTAATACTTTGTCTAAAGACATTATGAGCTTCTCAGGGATGGCCGCTGATGTGGAAAAGTAAAGTTAACTGAACAGGAACTAGCGGTTTATGAGCTAGCCTACAACCTACAGATGCCGGTGTTCGTTATTGAAGAACAAATGTCTTATGAGGAGTTTCTCAAATGGCAAGATTACTTCAAACAGCGGCCTGTAGGTTGGCGCGGTGATTATCGAGCGTATCAATTTTTACTAACGCAAGGTGTTAAAGAAAAAGCTTGGGATATTTTCAACTCTCTCGACCCGATATTAAATGCTAAAGGGCCAGATGACGGTAAGTCTATGAATATGGCACAATTTAGAAAATCAAGTATGTTCTCTAGAATGCTGGGAGCAACTGGTGGCGAGGAGGTGGCCTTTGAAGATCTTGAGTGATTTACTTGAAGCTGAAGTTAAGAAACAAAAGAAACTTTTGATGAAAGAGATGGTAAAATCTCTTAAAGAAAATACACCTGTTGACACAGGCGAAGCTCAAAGTGGCTGGCAAATTGATCAAAATAATATAACTAATGATGTTGAATATCTTAGTGCTCTGAATGCTGGGTCTTCTCAGCAAGCTCCAGAACACTTTATTGAAAAGACACTATTATCATTCCCAGGCGTAAAGCCTAAAGGAACAATTGTTTGATTACTGCCCCTCTAATTGAGGGGCTATTTAACGCAAATGTAAGGAATTTAATATGTCTGGAATCGTTATACCGGTAGAGGCTAATACTAAGTCTGCCAGAGCTGATCTTGAAGCTCTGAATAAGAAGTTAGCAGACATGATAAAAAGTTCTAAAATCACTTCTGCAAATCTTAAGAGTATTAAGATTGGAAAGACAGGTGATTTAGGAAAGACTAAAAAGGATATAGATAGTTTTAAACGAAGTTCTGTTAAAGCTAACACTGATATTGCTAAATCCACCAATAAGGCGACAAAGTCTTTTACAGGTCTACGTAATGCAGTATTGTTAGCAGGAACAGCTTTTGCAGCTCTTAAGAGCGTAAGTGTTTTTCACAGAGCCGCTGACGACTTGACAAGACTTTCAAACAGATTG
>Ga0257127_1002248_pt1 | contig 12177 bp, 12 predicted proteins | sample SI060_135mmetaG_FD_190152 | JGI IMG/M metagenome (GOLD analysis project Ga0257127, IMG submission 190152) | Marine microbial communities from Saanich Inlet, British Columbia, Canada - SI060_135m | ecosystem: Environmental > Aquatic > Marine > Inlet | place: Canada: British Columbia | collected...
TTCGGCACTAACTCTTAACCCAAACATCATGTTAATAATTGACCAAACAATCAAACTAACAATGAATGTCCATAAGAAAATTACAAGAGTTCCATAGATTTGAGCGCCTAATGTGCCACCTGTTAAAGTAACTGCCATTAAGCCCCAAATACCGCAGGTTCCATGTGCAGATATTGCCCCCACAGGGTCATCTATTTTCATTTTATCTAACATGACGATAGAGAAAACAACTAAAATTCCTCCTATAAAACCAATCATCAAGGCTAGGCCAGGTGTTGGCGCCAAAGGCTCAGCTGTTATTGATACAAGTCCACCAATTGCTCCATTTAGAGCCATTGTAAGATCTGACTTACCAAACATTAGTTTCGCTAAAATAAGAGCTCCCATTACACCACCAGCTGCTGCTAAGTTAGTGTTAACAAAAATCATAGCTACTGCATTGGCTTCTGCAACATTAGAAATAATTAACTCAGATCCACCGTTGAATCCAAACCATCCTAACCAAAGAATAAAAGTACCTAAAGTTGCCAAGGGTAAATTAGCACCCGGCATTGCCTGAGGTTTTCCATCTTTGTATTTACCTCTTCTTGAACCAAGTACCATAACTCCAGCTAATGCTGCTGCTGCGCCACATAAATGAACAACGCCTGATCCTGCAAAATCCATAAATCCTGCTTCATCTAAGAATCCACCGCCCCATTTCCAATATCCTTGTACTGGATAAATTATACTAGTCATGAAGACACAGAATAATAAAAATGGCCATAGTTTCATTCGCTCAGCTACTGCTCCAGAAATAATAGAACAAGCTGTTGCAACAAATACTACTTGAAAAAAGTGATCTGAGATCCCTGAATAGTAAATCTCTCCACCACTTTTAATAACATCTGCTGTTGCATTATCACTGCCCAAAAAGAATGCTAAGTCAGGCATGAAACCTGATCCTCCTGCTGGGTACATTAAGTTATACCCAACTACCATATACATGATGGTAGCTATAGAATATAACGAAATATTTTTAGTAAGTATCTCTGCTGTGTTTTTTGCTCTGACAAGTCCAGATTCAAGCATTGTAAATCCAGCTGCCATCCACATGACAAATGCACCCATTACTAGAAAGTAAAAAGTATCTAGGGCATAAGCCAACTCAATGAGTTGATTTTCCATGATTAGGGTCTCCTAATTAATAATGTTTATTAACTAAAGAGCCTCTTTTCCTTTTTCGCCAGTCCTTACACGTATTGCTTCTTGAAGTTCAAGAACAAAGATTTTTCCATCTCCAATTTTACCTGTACTTGCTGTTTTTAGAATAGTCTCTATTGTGTTGTCAACCAGTTCATCACTAACAGCAATTTCAAGTTTAATTTTCGGCAAAAAATCAACTACGTATTCAGCACCACGATAAAGTTCAGTATGGCCCTTTTGTCTCCCAAACCCTTTAACCTCAGTCGCTGTAATACCTTGCACACCTATAGCGGATAGTGCTTCTCTTACTTCGTCGAGCTTAAATGGCTTGATCACTGCTATTACTAATTTCATTGATAAACGTCTCCCTAAAAATTTAATTATAACTTAAAATATTGTTAGAAACTATAGCCTAAAGTAAAGACAGCAAATGTTGTGTCTTTATATTTAGCTGCAGATGCAGTTATACCTTCACTGTTTTTACCAACCTGAAGACCAACGTCTACTCCAGAAAGAGTAGTACTATAATCTACTGTCCAAACATTACCTTTGAGTGTATCGCCACCCCATGCACCTACTGCAAGAGTTAAAGGCAAGCCAACTCCATCTAAAGCTAATGATACAGAAGTATATTGATAAGAGTCATTAGTAGCAGTTTTATATTTACCAGTAGAATGATCTACTGAAACTGCACCCATAGCAATTCCCATATTAACTTCTTCATAATCACTATCAAAGTTATCAGTATAATAGTACCCGGTAGCACCAAAATACAAATCAGCGCCCATAGCGCTAAAACCATAGCCTGCATAGTAATCATGCTCAAGACCAGTATCTACATCAGCCCACCATGTGCCAAGATAAAAACCTCCATTTTCATAGTCAGCTCCAAAGCTAACGGCTGATTCGCTTTGAAAAACACCTCTATACCAGTAATCTGACATATACCCAACATTGTAACTAACCGAAGATCCTTCTTCAGCAACCGCTGATTCAGATGCAACGGCGAAAGGTACAGACATCGTGATTACCATGACTGCCGGTAAAAATTTACTCATTAGTTTTTTTATCATAATTTTCTCCATTTATATTATTATCGTTTTAAGTTTTAAATTTCAGTTCGACGCTTATCAGTGATAAAAGTCTAGCTTCGGTATACATAATGCATATACCGTGCCAACATAACTTTATTCATATAATTAATGCCCATATATGTATTAGGCAAGCCAAATGGTATAATATAAGACTAATAAAAATAGCTAATAAAGCAATATTATTACAATATCATAGTGCACATTGTGCGCGGAAAAGGTGCAAAGAATATGAATTCAAAAAAAATTTTAGAACTGGTTGGTAAGATAGAAAAATTAATTCCATCAAGTGATGATGGTATTAAAGATGATATAAAATCAAACATTAAAATATTGATAGAAGATTATTTGCATAAATTAAATATAGTGACCAGAGAAGAATTTGATATACAACAAGAAGTGCTCATTAAGACAAGACTTAAAATAGAAGAATTAGAGAAAAAATTAAAAATTAATTAGACTCAGATAAAATATAATCTACTGCTAGTTTAATTTCATTATCGGATAAACTACTGACTCCACCCTTAGCAGGCATAATCCCTATTCCATTTATAGCATTGGCATATAGTACATCTTTGCCCTTTGATAGCCTATCTGACCATTGATTATTATTACCAATTACTGGTGCCCCAGCTGCTCCACTAGTGTGACATGACATACAAACAGTATTATAAACCTTTTCTCCAGAAAGAGTTTCAGTTTTGCTGACACTAGCCACCATGACTTCCTGCTTAATAGTAGGGTTACTAGCTAAATTTGTTTTACCAGATGGTTCGATTCTTTGGTTAGTATTATTTTGTATTTCAGCCTTGTAATTTTCACTTGGACTGGCTGAGTATCCGGCAAAAATATTAGCAATAATAGCTATAAAAATGGCTAATACTATAATTATCACTGATACTATTGAAAAGACTTTATAAAATTCTGCGTCTGTTACTTTGTGTTCCATATTAGAGATTTTTCCATGTTTTCTTTCTTGTGTAGATTATACTAAAAGAAATAATAAATTCATCATAAATTTGCGTCTGTAGCTCAGTTGGATAGAGCATTAGCTTCCGAAGCTAAAGGTCAGAAGTTCGAATCTTCTCAGGCGCTAACCAATTCTCTCAGCTGCAATTATTGTATTCTCGATTAAAGCACAAACTGTCATAGGCCCAACACCACCAGGAACAGGTGTTATAGCCGAAGCTTTTTGTGATGCAGAGTCAAAATCAACATCTCCACATAATTTTCCATCTATATTATGAATACCTACATCAATAACTATTGAACCTTTCGGTATCTGGTCTCCATTAATAAATTTGGGTATGCCCACAGCAACTATTATGACATCAGCATCAGCAAGTTTAGAGTTAAGATCTTTTGTACGAGAATGGCACATTGTTACAGTAGCATTTTGCTGTAAACATAAAATTGCAACTGGTTTACCTACAATATTTGATCTACCCACAACTGTTACATTCTTACCACTTAAATCTGTACCCGTAGATGCTAGCATCTGCATAATCCCTTTAGGAGTGCATGACACTAATGTTTCCTCGCCTAAAAATAGTTTACCAACATTCGTTGGAGTAAAACCATCAACATCTTTTGATGGATCAATTCTATTTAGAACCTTTGTGACAGAGATATGATCAGGTAGTGGTAATTGAACTATAACCCCATGAATGCTTTTATCATTATTAATATTATCAATCTGACTTAGAATTTCTTTTTCAGTAACATTGGCTTCAAATCTCATAATATTAGATTCTATACCTGCTTTTACTGCAAACTTTTCTTTCTGTGCGACATAGCTAGCTGATGCCTTCATGTCACCTACCAACATAACTATTAATTTAGGTTTAATATTCTTCTTATTAAGCTCCAAAACTTTGTTTTTCAGATCAGTTGTTAATATTGTTTCTGCAACTTCTCTACCGCTTATAACTTTAGCACTCATTTTTTATCTCCTATCAGATCAATTTAACCTTTCTTTGTCTATTAATAATTGCACAACATCATATAATTCTTGATATGAGCTCACATGTGAACCACTAGTTTTATATTTACCATTTATAATTAATGCAGGGACAGATTTTATCTGGTACTGATTAGCTAGTCTGGATGCTTTTTTAATACGAATTTCAGTTCCAAAAGAATTTAAAATACTTAGAAACTTATCAGCATCATAACCTTCTGTTTTTATAAAATCAGCTAACTTTTCTTGTGTATCTAATCTATTGCCATTTACATGTATCTCGGCAAATACCTTTTCATGCAAATTATCATCTAACTTCATTTGTTGCAGAGTGTAATAAACTTTGGCATGAAGTTCCCAAGAATCTCTGAGTGCAACTGGTATCTTAACTAAAATCGTATCTTTATCTAAATTAGACTCTATATCATTTATTGTAGGCTCCATGCTGTAACAATGTGGGCAACCGTACCAAAAAAACTCATATATAACTATTTTGTCACTTTCGGTTTGTGCCTGATTTGATATTTGAGTATATTTATGTAGTGAATCGGACGATATAGCTATATTACTAATGGACAATGCTAAAGCTATCGGTATAAATGATAAAATTCGCATTAATGTAATCCTTGAATATACTGCGAGACCGCCTTCATTTCTTCGTCAGTCATACGATGAACAATGTTTCTCATCATTTTATTTGAATCATTTGATCGAATACTCGCTTGAAAATTTTTAAGTTGTGAATATATATATTCAGCATGTTGTCCTGATACAACAGGTATCCCTGCCGGGCTGTTTCCATCTCCATTTGGACCATGGCATGCTATACAGGCTTGAATTTTGTATTCCATATTGCCACCTCTATAAATATTTTGGCCTAATTTAAAGGATTTATCCTCGGTTATGCCTATAGACTTAACAAGGGATGCATAATAAGCAGAAAGGTCATCAATATCCTCATTAGAAAGTGTCATGGATATTCCGTACATAACGGCATTATTTCTTTGGCCGTCCATACCTTTTTTAAATTCATGTAATTGTGATGATAAGTATGATTCATGTTGTCCTGCTAATTTTGGCCATATAGGACTAACGCTAACACCTAATTCTCCGTGGCAAGCTACACATGTTACGCTTTTTTCTTTACCTTTGGCTATATCTCCTGCATGAATATTAGCTGAAAATATGATTAAAAAAGATATTTTGATATATATTGATAATTTATTCATAACTCACGAAACATTATATAGCATCATAATGATACTTCAAATGCTCTCTTAGTAATTTAATGTGCTTTATCCCAATTATCTCCAATACCTATATCCACAATAAGCGGTACATCCAAGCTATAACAACTAGACATCAACTCAGTGATTTTCAAATTTGCCTCATCAACAAAATCTTCATGCACTTCAAATACTAATTCATCATGTACCTGCATGATCATTTGAATAGGGTAGCTTGTATTATTAATCCATTTATCAATATTTATCATAGCAATTTTTAGTATATCTGCTGCAGTACCTTGAATTGGTGCATTTATAGCAGTTCTCTCTGCAGCGCTTCTAATCTGAAAATTATTATGGGTGATATTTGGAATATAAACTCTTCTGCCAAGTAATGTAGAAACATAACCAATTTTCTTTGTTTCAATTTTTGTTCTTTCCATAAAATCTTTTATCCCATTATATTTTATAAAATATTTTTCTATATAGTCTTTAGCAGAACCTTTATCTATCTTAAGTTGTTTACTTAAACCATATGATGAGATTCCATAGATTAGACCAAAATTAATAGCTTTAGCTGCTCTCCTCTGTTCCTCGTTTGGGTTATCTTTTAATGAAAATACTTGTATAGCAGTCGATGAATGAACATCTTCACCATTTAAAAAACTATTAAGTAGATTTTTATCTTGAGATAAGTGAGCCATAACTCTCAGCTCTATCTGTGAGTAATCTGCTGAGATTATTTTATAACCTTTCTTTGCAATAAACGTCTTTCTAATATTTTTCCCATCATTAGTCTTGATTGGGATATTTTGTAAATTTGGATTTGAAGATGATAACCTTCCCGTGATAGTGATTGTTTGATTATATGATGTATGCAGTCTCTTCGTATTCTTATTAACCTGCTTGCCTAACTTATCTGTATAAGTATTTTTTAATTTCATTAAGTTTCTAAATTGTAAAATTAACTTAGGTAATTCATGAATGAGTGATAACTCCTCCATGACTTCTTCGTTTGTTGAAGGTTGTCCCTTAGGTGTCTTTTTAAGAACTGGCAAGTTTAGGTCATTATAAAATATCTCCTGTATTTGTTTAGGTGAGCTAATATTAAATTCTTTATTAGCATATTTATAAACATTTTTTTCAATATCTTTTATTCTACTCTCAAGATCTTTACTTTGACTCTCTAAACTTTTAGAGTCAATCATAACTCCATTCTGCTCAATATTAGCAATAACTTTAACAAGTGGTAATTCTATTTTATGATATAGATTAGACTGCTCTTCATGAGTAGTTAATTTATTTGATAAATAATTATATAACCTAAAAGTTAAATCTGAATCTTCGCAAGCATAAGCAACTGCCTTTTTAATACCTACCTCAGAAAAGCTTTTTTGTTTTACACCAGATCCCACCACTTCTTTATATTTGATAGTTACATGATCCAAATAGCGATCAGCTAAACTATCAAGATCATGTTTTCTAGAAGAGTTATAGATATAAGAGAGAATCATTGTATCTTCGATCCGGCAACTAAATATTATATTATATTTATATAAGACATTCATATCATATTTTAAATTTTGACCTATGACTCTTATATTTTTGTTAGAAAAAAGTTCCCTAAGATAATTATAAATTTTTTCTTTTTCCATCTTTATATTACCACCAGCATCTTCATGATTTATTGGTATATAAAATGCTTGTCGTTCAGAATAAGAAAAAGATATACCAACTAGATCTGCCTGCATTGCATCAAGGGATGTAGTTTCAGTATCAAACGCAAATACTTTATGTTTTTTTAAATTTGATATTAATTCAATAAATTCCTCTTCATTATCTATAATCTTATATGAAGATTTTTTATTTACTTTTTTTTGGACTTCTTCGATTGAGAAATAGTCCATAATATTTTTAAGCTCATACTTTAATGCAATTTCAGATAGCTTACTTTCATCTCTTTTATCAATAACATAAGTGTCTAGATCCAATTTTACATCCACATCTGTTTTTAATTTGATTAGTTTTTTAGCCAGCTTGATTGTTTCGGATGATTTTCCTATGTTCTCTTGAACTTTCCCTTTAAGAGCATCTATATTTTCAATAATTCCATCTAAAGAACCATATTTTTCTAATAGTCTCATGGCTGTTTTTGGGCCAATTTTATCAACACCTGGTATATTGTCAGATGTATCTCCTACTAATACTAAATAATCAAAAATTTTATCAGGGTGTACTCCGAATTTTTCTATAACACCTTTAATATCTAATCTTTTTTCATCCATGCTATTAATCAAAATAACATTATCATTTACTAATTGAGCTAAATCTTTATCTCCCGAAGAAATAATTACTTTGATATTTTTTCCATAATTTGGAGTAGCTAAGGTTGCTATAACATCATCTGCTTCGACATTAGGAATTTGAAGTACTTTAATACCTAAGCTTTCAATAAAATTTATAATTGGAATAACTTGTTCAGATAACTCTATAGGCATAGATGATCTATTTGCCTTATAGTCTTTATAGACTTTATGTCGGAAGTTCTTGCCCTTGGCATCAAATATTACACATAAATATTTAGGATTATGCAGTCTAATTAACTTAGAAAGCATATTAGTAACTCCATAAATAGCTCCGGTATGATCACCTTTAGCATTTTTAAGGTGTGGTAAAGCATAAAAAGCTCTATATAGATACGATGAACCATCAACTAATATGAAATTATTTACATTTTTATCAACCAAAATACCCAAACCTATGTTAAGTTTATTTCATTCAAAAGTTATAACTTAAAAAATTTAAAATAGCTATGTCTGTATATACTAAAATTACTGAAGAAGAGCTTTCTAGACACCTATTGAGATATTCACTAGGAAAAGCAGTTAGTCTTACCGGTATCTCTGACGGAATTGAAAATACCAATTATCTTCTAAAAACTGATCAAAATGAGTATATATTCACAATTTTTGAAAATATAAAAAAAGATGATGTGGGCCAATATCTAGATTTCATGAATCATTTGAGCGGCAAGGGGTTATTATGCCCGAATGTCTTAAAATCTAATAATGGAGAATTATTTGTAATCATAAACAATAAACCATCCGCAATTATTCAGAAACTTGATGGTAAATCTCAAGTGGATACAGATCTGAACAGTTGTGAATCCATTGGAAACCTACTTGCAGAATTTCATATTTTTGGCTCAGACTTTAAAAAAGAAATAAAAAGTTCAAGAGATATTAAGTGGTGTATCAAATCGCATGAGAAACTAATTAATGTCATAGAAGAGAAACAATCAAAACTAATTTTAGAAGCTATAGATATTCAAAAAGAACTATTAACTCAAAATTTACCTATCGGAACAATACATGCAGACCTATTTAGAGATAATGTATTATTCAAGGGTAATAGTATTTCCGGAATGATTGACTTTTATTACTCTTGTCGAGGATTTTTAGTTTATGATTTAGCTGTAGTTATTAATGATTGGTGTACTTCTAAAAATGGTATGATTGTGACTGAAAAATATAATAGGCTAACCTCTTCTTATATAAAAAGAAGAGATATCGTAGAGTCAGAAAAAAAATATTGGCGCCATGCCTTAGTATCTGCGGCTTTAAGATTCTATCTATCTAGACTATTAGATTTACATTTTCCTAAAATTGGTGAAATGACACATATTAAAGACCCTTTAATATTTGAGAATATACTTAAAGATAGAATAAATACATCATATCAGATCTGAGCATGTTCAATTTTGATAAAATGATTGATAGTTTTACAGAAATAATTAGTGATCTTCTAATGTTACTTCTTCTCGCCATGATTATGATGATTTTTATAAGCGTGATATGCAGATTCTTTTTTAATGTAAATTTTGTAGCCCTTCAAGAATTAATCATGTACTTTCATGCAACCATTTTTATGCTTGGAATAAGTTATGCATTGAAAAAAGATGCTCATGTAAAAATTGATGTTATATACAATATTCTTCCAAAAAAAATAAAAATCTATATGTCCATGGCAAGTATATTATTATTTATATTACCGACGGCTATTTTTCTCATATACATCAGTATAGGCATGACTATACAATCATGGTCTATTTTTGAAGGGTCGAGTGAAGCTGGTGGCTTAAATTTGGTATTTATCTTAAAAACAATTATTCCGCTAACAGGAATATTAATACTACTTCAGTCAATGTCACAACTATTAAAAATACTAAAGAGCATGGAAAGATGAGTATCGAAACATTTGCAATATTATTTGTTTTATTTACATTCTTAGTACTACTTTCAGGAATTCCAGTTGCGTTTGTTCTATCGAGTAGTGCTCTGTTATTCTCATTAATTGGATTTTTTATAGGATTATTTGATTATTCATTCTTACTAGCAATACCAAATAGAATTTTTGGGATAATGACAAACCAAAACTTATTAGCAGTACCATTATTTATATTTATGGGGTTAGTTTTGCAAAAAACTAAAATTGCTGAAGAGTTATTAATTGCAATGAATTCATTATATAAAAATACTAATGGTGGATTTGCTATATCGGTTGTAATTGTGGGTAGTTTAATGGGCGCTAGTACTGGTATTGTTGGTGCGACAGTTGTTACCCTAGGATTACTATCTCTTCCTATTATGATTAAAAACAACTATCCAAAAGATTTAGCTTGTGGCGTTATTTGTGCATCTGGGACACTGGGGCAAATTATTCCACCATCGTTAGTTTTAATATTGCTAGCAGACGTATTATCCTCAGCATATCAACAAGCGCAATTAAATGCGGGGATATTTACACCAGAAACTGTAACTATTTCTGATTTATTCGCTGGCGCTATAATACCAGGATTATTATTACCAATAATATTTATATTTTATATAAAGTTTTTAAAAATTAAGAATGCAGATCCAAATCCAAATATTAAAAAAAATGATATAAAATTTATTTCATCATTCTTCCCTCCAATATTATTGATATTTATTGTATTGGGGTCAATTATTTTAGGAGTTGCAACACCATCAGAGGCATCATCGCTTGGAGCAGTTGGTTCTTTATTAATAGCATTTAATAAAAGCAAGCTATCTTTCAATATTATTAAAGAAACCTCAAAAGAAACAATTAAGTTAACTAGTATGGTTTTTTTAATACTTATAGGTGCAACTTTTTTCTCGCTGGTCTTCAGAGGGCTAGAAGGTGAAGAGTTGATTCATAGCTTACTATCGCATGGGCCAGAAAATAAATATATTTCTCTTCTAATAACTTTAAGTATAATGTTTTTTTTAGGGTTTATTTTAGATTTTATTGAAATTATATTTATAATAATTCCTTTGTTTGGACCAGTTTTATTCTCATTTGGGTTTGACCCAATTTGGATTGGGATCTTGATAGCTATGGTATTACAAACATCTTTCCTTACTCCACCCTTTGGTTTCTCATTGTTTTATCTTAGAGGCGTAGCTCCAAAAGAAATACAAACTATGGATATATATAAAGGCGTTCTTCCATTTATATTAATACAAATTATCGCAATCGGACTAGTGTTTCTGTTTCCTGAAATTGCATTGATCCTTCCAGATTTACTTGCAAAGTAGCTACCTTATATTTAAATATGATTTATCAGAAACATCTGTCCATGGTTTAACATTACTCTGAAACTCGGTATAAGATTTATAAACTTCTTTTGTAATATTATCTGTTAAGCTAATTTCTTTTAAAATTTCATCTGATAGCACTCTGAGTTTTGTTAGAACTTCGTTTGGAAATTTTAGAATATTAATATTTTCAGACTTAAGATACTGTAAAGCTAAATTATTTTTAGCAGTATAGTCAGACAACATATCAAGATTAACTGCCTTACATGCAACATCAATGATTAATTTCAAATCATCTGGGAGACTATTATATTGATCTTTGTTAATCATACATTCTATGGTTGGACCTGGCTCATGCCATCCAGGGTAGTAATAATATCTAGCTGCTTTATGGAGTCCGAAAGCTCTATCATTATATGGGCCTACCCATTCTGTTGCATCTATTACGCCTGTTTGCAGCGCAGTAAATATTTCAGACCCAGCAAGAGTTACAGGAGTGCCACCAGCTCTTGATAGGACTTCTCCACCAAGCCCTGGTATCCTCATTTTAAGACCTCTAAGGTCGCTTACAGAATTAATTTTTTTATTGAACCACCCTCCCATTTGCACTCCAGTATTACCGGCTGGTCTAGGTATTAGATTGAACTTATCATATAGCTTTTCCCAAAGCTTAATCCCACCACCATAATATAGCCATGCGTTCATCTCTTGAGCATTCATTCCAAAAGGCACTGATGAAAAAAATTGACAGGCCTGACTTTTACCTTTCCAATAATATGCACCAGAGTGTCCTAATTCCGCACCACCCTTTGAAACAAAATCAAAAACTTCTAATGGCGGCACTAATTCATTAGCACCAAAAACTTTTACTTTGATTCTATTATTCGATAAATTCGTAATAAGCCCAGCTAAATTCTCAGCACCCACACCTAACCCAGGGAAATTTTTAGGCCAAGAAGTAACCATTTTCCATTTATATTCAGTTTTTCCTTTCGCAGGCAAATCTCTACTACTACCCAACAATGATGTTAAGGTAAGCGTGCCTGCCAATGACTTTAAAAAATTTCTTCTTTTCATTTATTATATATTTCTTTAGTTATTTCAAAAAGTCTAAC
>Ga0257127_1002261_pt1 | contig 12142 bp, 13 predicted proteins | sample SI060_135mmetaG_FD_190152 | JGI IMG/M metagenome (GOLD analysis project Ga0257127, IMG submission 190152) | Marine microbial communities from Saanich Inlet, British Columbia, Canada - SI060_135m | ecosystem: Environmental > Aquatic > Marine > Inlet | place: Canada: British Columbia | collected...
ATCACCAATTCCAGCTCCAATATTTAGTCTTGTCATTCCATCTATTTTGATAATACCAGAACCGTATTCTTCAGGAGATCCTGGCCAAAGTTTTACATGTGTTTTTTTATTATATGTTAATTCTAGTATTTGCCCGGAATTCCATTTTTGATCCTCAATAATTTTAGGATCAATTATAGCCCTACCTCTTCCAACATGTTGTTGTGGACTTTCTTCAATTTTTAAAACTATTTCATTCATATCATTACCTCAAAAATTAAAGGGGGATTTATTTAACCTCCACCGTTTTGCCTTTTGGTTTTTCCTCTTCAATTAATTTGAAGATAATTTGCAAAACACCATTTTTGTAAGAAGCTTTTGCAGAATTTTCATCAACTTTGTATTGCACAGGAACTTTCACATGATACTTTTTTTCATTGTGTTCTGCTGAAAGATCAACTGTTTTGTTTTCAACAACAATTTTGACATCAGATTTTTCAACTCCTGGCATTTCTGCAATGAGTTTTACTACTTTTTCTTTTTCATCGACAATTGTGTCAACTAGTGGTTCTCGCGTATCAGAAGTTGGAGTAAGACCAGGTTTGGCATTTCCATATTCGTTTACAACAGGTTTTCCATCAGGACCAACGGTCATTGTATAACCATAATAATATGGACCAGATTCAGAACCATTTCCCTTGAATTCCTCAAAAACGTCATCTATATTGAAAAAAGAGCTTGACATTTTTTTGAAGATTCTATCAAATTCACTATCAAAGAAGTTTGTCATATTTATCTATTATATGTAATATATATGACATTATATAAAGATTATTGTCATTTCTTTGATTTCTTACATAATCCTATTATAACTGACATAATATAATAATCTTAATGAGAGTTTCAAATGTATCTATACCTGAAGTTGTAAAAGAAATCATCGCCAGAAATCGTTCAATTTACGATTGTATGAAAATGGATTTGATAAACTATACAGCTTTGGCAGTAAAGATTCAGCCAGATATTGAAAGAATTCTAGGAAACACTGTTAATCTCAATACTGTAGTTGTTGCAATCAAGAGATTTGCTGATTCCTTTGAAATTAAAGAAGAAGTTAAAGAAGAATCAGTTTTGAAAAATGCCAGATTGGCTTTAACTGATGGAATAATGGATGTCAAATTTTCAGTAAAGGATTCAAATGAAATGGATCCTATGGTAATCTTAGATAAATTCTCCAAGATAACTAACAATTATGATTTTTTCAGAATGTCTGATTCGTTTAGATTTTTGGCAGAAGATTTAGAGGACATAAGACAGATTTTCAGAAATGTACCAGAAAATAATGATATGTTTAGTACTGGTCTTGCAAAAATTAGAATTTCAATTCCCAACACTCAAAATCAATCAGATGTAGTTTCTTATGTTGCAGAAGTATTACATGCAAATGGAGTTGAGCTGGTTAATGCATTTTTCAGTCAGGATAGTATAACAATAATTCTAAATGAAAGAGATTCATCAAGGGCCTATGATATTTTACATTCTGATATTTTACGAGCCTAAATTTCATTGAAATTATTCTTATAGCATATATTCACCTAATTTGTGGAAAGTTCACGATTGACCAGAAATAAGAAGAAAATTGTGATTTTAGGAGGAGGGTTTGCAGGAGTAGAATGTGCCAGACAATTAGAATCAGAGTTTAGAGATAATTCTGAAATAGAACTAGTTATGATAAGTGAAGATAATTTTTTATTATTTACTCCTATGTTGCCTCAAGTAGCATCTGGAATGATTGAAACAAGACATATTGTTTTACCAATTCGAACAATATGTCAAAAAACAAAATTTTATGAGGGCCGAATTAAAAATATTGACCCTTTTGGAAAATTGGTAAATTTATGGGGAACTGGGGATAAAAGAAGTGTTTCAATCCATTATGATTTTCTTGTTGTAGCTCTTGGTAGTGAAACTAACTTTTTTGGAATGGCAGATGTAGAAAAAAATGCATATACAATGAAAACGCTCAATGATGCAGTAGTTTTAAGAAATAGAATAATTGATATGCTTGAACAGGCAGAGAATGAAACTAATCCGATTCTTAGAAAAAGTTTTTTAAATTTTGTTGTAGCAGGAGGAGGATTTGCAGGAATTGAAACGGCAGGAGAATTAATGGATCTTATTTTAGATGCCAGAAAACATTATCCAAATATTCACAAAGATGATCTTAAGGTAATTGTCATAGAAGCATTACCTATGATTTTACCAGGATTTAATGAAAAATTAGCAAAGTTTGCAAAACAAAAATTGATTGAAAGAGGGATTGATATTAAATTACAAACAGCAATTACTAGTTTTGATGGAAATGAAGTAACAACAAAACTGTTAGATCAAAATCCAAAAGATTCAGTAGATGAATCAAAAGTTGATTCAATTATAACAAAAACTTTGATTTGGACTGCAGGGGTTACTCCAGTAAATACAATCAAAAGATCAATGTTAAAGACAGACAGAGGTAAAGTGATAATTAATGATTATCTTGAAGTTCAAGATTTTCCTGGTGTTTTTGCAATAGGTGATTGTGCATTATTTTTAAATCCTGAAACAAAAAGACCTTATCCTCCAACTGCACAAATTGCAGAAGCTCAAGCAAAAACTGCTGCTAAAAATTTAACAGCATTAATTAAAAATTCAGAAAAAGAAAAATTTGAATATCATTCAAAAGGACAAATGGCAATAATTGGAAAGAGATCAGGAATTGCTACATTTTTGGGAATGAATATTTCTGGATTTTGGGCATGGTTAATTTGGAGAAATGTCTATCTTTCAAAAATCCCAACATTTGATAAACAAGTTAGAGTATTTCTTGATTGGACTATAGATCTGTTCTTTGATAGAGATATCTCTAGATTAAAAATGATGAAACGTGAAGATGAAAAAGAGTACAAATTACTTGATGAAGTAGATGATGTTTGGTAAAAGAAATACAAAATGTTTATTATAAATGGAAAATTGAAACTGGTTAATTATTTTCTAATTTTGTAAATAATTAATGCTGGTGCAATAAAATACATTCCAGCATTCATCAAAATTATTCCAATTCCATATCCCAACACTGAACTCTCTGAATCCATATCAACATGATTGAGAATTGACAGAGAACTCAGCATTGGAGTAAGTGTCAATTTTACAGCTTCTTTGAAAACTGGATTCTCTCTTTCATAGTCTGCAATGATTGGTGAGAATGAATAGTAAATTTTGTTAAATGATTCCATAAATGCAGTTCCAGATTCTGTGTTTAGTAGTGAGTTGTCCCTTAGTTCTCTGAGTTGTTGTACCTGTGGTGCTAGCTCTGAACCAAATGCAGCTGTTGCAATTAGACAGCCTCCATTTTCATCAGATGAAGATTCATCCATTATTTCATTGTTTAAACCATCTTGCGATAATATTTCAAATGAGTTAATTGTTTCATCAAATTTTGGAAGTTGTAAATTAAAATCATTTATACCATTACTATATGAAATTGTATAAAATTTATCAACATCATAAATTGTAATTTCTTTAAATTTTACATCAATGTTTTTGCCATTGTAGGAAAATAATCCTATTGCTTCAATTAAATATGCATCATTTCCGTTTACAGCAATTTGTTTCTGTTGTAACACCTTCAAATTTCCTGCTTCTACAGGTTGTTTTAATGATTCAATTTTTTCTGTCATAAGTTCAACTAAAGTTTTTTGGTTTGTTTGTTGAATTGTTAAAGAGATATTTGGATTCATTACTCCTATTTTTGGTCCTACAGCAACTACATCAGGAGAATTTTCTTGAGATTTTTCTGGTTGTTGTAATAACCAACCTTCAGGTACACTAAAAGCAAAATTATGTTCAATACTCTCAAATTTTTGGTTTCCAGTTGATTGAGGAATTGTAGATTGAGTTCTTTCGGGCTCTGATAATTCAAGAAGGTTTGAAATATCCGAGCGATTTGTAATTATGGTTTTTATGATTTTTACTTGCTCAGTGTCTATTGGTCTATCATTACTTCCAATTTCTACTGCTATAATTTTATCAAGTGTTTGAAAACTTTCATCAGTTACAATTCTACCAAATACAGTATATTGTTCATCAAGAAAGTGTGAATCTTTATGAACGATAAAAAATTGAGAGCCAGCACTATTTGGATCAGCGGATCTTGCCATTGAAACAATTCCTCTATTATGTTTGATTGTATTGAATTCTGCATCTACGCTTGTACTTGGACCTCCTGTTCCCCAAGTATTTGGATCACCACTAATCGTATTGGGATCTCCTCCTTGAATCATAAATCCAGGAATTATTCTATGAAAAAGAGTTCCATCGTAAAATCCTGACTCAGTTAAATCAATAAAATTATCAACATGATTTGGTGCATCATTAGAAAAAAATTCTATTGTTATACTTCCAAGATTTGTTTCTAAAACAACCAGTTTTTCACTAGTTTGAGCAAATGAATAACTTGTAAAACTAACTAAAAACAATGAAACTACTATTATCATAACAATTCTATTCAATATTTTTTTTTGAGAATATCTTACATAAAAGCCAAGTGTATTAGTTTTTAACAAAGTCAAATAAATCAACTCTTATGCAATCTGATGAAAAGATTCAGGCGCATTTAGTTTCGGTGTGGAGAGAATCAAAAAAAATTTTTTCTATTGGTGGAAGAGAAGGAATGTTAGTCTTAACTGACAAGCATTTATCATTTGTACATAAAACAGAGGCTAAAATGAAATGGTGGAAAGCTATTACTCAAAGACAAGTGATTAATTTTATCAAATCAAAAGATACAATGATTCGTCATGATGGCTATGATGAAGAAGAATTGATTGAGGATGTGGAAGATGAACGAAATGTGGAATTATCATTTGATGATATTTCTAATATAAAATTTGAAGAAAAAACATGGGGAAGTGTATTACAATTAGAATATGAAAAAAATGGGAAAAAAGAAAAATTTCAATATTCAATAGCTCAAGATTGGGTAAAATATCCTGCAAAAGAACCTACAAAATACATGAAGGTTGACTGGAAACCCTTTGTACAGTACATTAAAGATAGACAAAAATTTACGAAGTAAATTGGGTAAAGTTTATGCTGTTGGTGTTGGTCCAGGTTCACCAAAATATGTAACTGAAATTGTAAAAGAGATAGTTCAAAATTGTGATATAGTTATTGGCTACAAATACACGCTTAAGACGATTGAAGATTTGATTGAGGGAAAAGAAATCTATGAAATTACTATGAATAATCAGGAAAATTCATATCAAAAAATTTGTTCTGAACTTGGTGATAAAACATTAGTAATTCCATTTACTGGAGATGTAAATTTTTCTGAATCTGAAGTTGTTGATAGATTAATTGAGATTTTTGGTGAAATAGAAATTATTCCTGGAATTAGTTCTATTCAAGTTGCAGCATCAAGAGCTCAAGTTCCACTTGATAAATCTAAAGTAATTACAATGCATGTTACTACGCCTATTGAAGATAAAAAATTAGAATTACAAAAGGCATTGGTTGATGGTTTTAGTGTAATTTTAGTTCCAAGACCATGGCCAAAACAACCAGATAAACATTTTATGCCATCAGAAATAGCATTTTATCTCAAAGAACATAATTTTGACACTAATCAAATGAAAGTTCATATTTTTGAGGCAATAACGACTGAAAATGAAACAAGTTTTGTGGGTACAGTAAAAGATTTAGAAGGAAAAGAATTTTCTGATTTGTCTGTAATGGTGTTTAATCAAATCAGTCTAGATTCATATATGAATTATAGATGGCAGTGGGAAAATTAGTTACCCTGTTGATTATTAGTTGTACCAACAATAAGATTGTCTACATTAGAGAAACTTGCTACTTCAATTCTCATATAATTATAATCAGGATCATATAGTTTGTAAATTCCTAAACTATCAAAGGTAATTGTGGTAGATTCTCCTGGCATAATATCTCCAGTTGAAATTCTTCCATCAGGTGTAAATGGTTCATCACGAGAACCGTAATTTTCTTTTCCACTAATAATACTATGGTTCGCTACATCATCATTTACTATAGTGATGGTAGTATCTGGATGAATTGAAATTCTATCAACAGAAAAGAAACGAAGAAAATTTGCAGCATCAACTCCTGGAATTATATCATTAGCATCTTGTGCAGCAGCGCCTTTAAGAATATGAATTATCATATCTGATTCTTCAGAATCTGAAGAAGTTGGTGTGATTATTGATAATGTAGATAGTTTTGTCGTAAAAATTATTTTGTAAGTATCATCTGTTGTTGTAATTTTTCCAGTAAAACCATAAACTGCAGCATCCTTACTTTCCTCAACTAAACGTCCAAAAAAACTAATTGTGGTATCTAATCCATTTGAACTTTCAATATTACCATTAATTCGAATATAGCGTCCTTCACGTAAAAATTTCCCTTCTAATTTAGAAACAATAAATTCTTCATTATCTAATGTGATAAATCCATCCTCTATTAGAAAATCAATAGTACTTCCACGTTGTTGTTGAGAAGACAATCCAAAATCAATTTCAGATATCTTAATTGATTCCTTAGTAACTGCAAATCCAGAACCTTCTAAGAGAAATGCTTGATTTTCTGAAATTTCAGCAAATGATTCATTGATGAAATATCCAGATGAAACAAAAAGTAATGATAATAGAAATATAGTTACTTTCATGATTATTTCTCTTTTAATTTGGTTTATAATTTACTACTAAATTATTTTAGACTGATTAGGCAAATACGTAGATTTTTTCTGAATTAGAGTCTAGGCATCTCAATTATCTTTTCAGCAGTTTCTATCATGTAAAATTCAAGATAACCTCCAGCTAAAAGAAGGCCAACTGCAATTCCAATTTCAATAACTGTAGGTTTGATGAATTGAATAAGATTGATTTTTTTGGTAATTGCATGAATCAAAATGAAACTTCTAGATAGACCTAAAGAATATGCAACTAACTCCATCAAACCAAATGGAGATAGAAATAGAATAGTGAGTGGTGGAACGCTTTCTAATTCAGGTGTAATAGATGTAATTGCTGCAAATGCAAAGCCAGTTGACCAAGCAGAAAACAGTCCCCATACTGCACCAAATCCTGGAATAAACATGGGTAATGAAATTGTAGTATTATGTACAAAAATTCCAAATGCATCAATATCTAGAACAATCTCTTGAAATGCTTCCATGAACATGTCTGCTTCTTCTTCACCTACAACAGACATTGCACCAATTTGGTATGCTAAAGAAAATAATCCTACAAAAATAAAAAATAATAATATTCTAATTTTGTTCACATTAGTTTTTCATTACATGATTATTTGAGGGTTAGTAGTTAGGCGCAGATTTAATTAAACCAGATGATATTTTTTTATATGAAAAAAGAGGTAACTTTTGCCTTAAATTATGCGTTAAACAAAGGATTTCAAATTCATCCGGATGCGTTTAAAATCTTAGAAAATGTTGATGTTAGAAAATTAGAGAAGATCATTAAAGAAATTGTAAGAGAAAAGACTAAACAAAAATTATTTCAAATTAATCAAGATGACCTAGAAACATATCTTGGAATAAAAGATGATCCTAGCTTACAAAATGAAATTAAAGTTCTTTTTGATCCCACTAGTAAAATAACTACAGGTGAAGGAGTTAAAGGGTATAATGCATTATTTTCTAGTCGTTTTAACAAACTTAAACGAATAATTTTTGATAGGCCAGAATCGAGAAGTTTAAAGTCACTAGCATCAATCAAAACTGCAAAAACTGAAGATGATTTACATGTGTGTGGTTTGGTGACTGCAAAAAATTCAGAGAGAAATATCACAAAATTGATTCTAGAGGATCCTTCAGGCTCATTTGAGGGGATTATTTTTGATAATGAGCTGCAAAAAACTGCCGATACACTCCTGATTGATCAGTTTGTAATGGCAAGAATTAGTCCAGGGAAAAATTCAGGATACATCATTAAAGATTTAATTTTTCCAGATATTCCAGAGCAGGCAACTAACAAGTCAGAGACTGAAGCCTATGCAGTATTTCTCTCAGATTTACATATTGGAAGTAAATATTTCATGGAAGAAGAATTTACAGAATTTGTTTCATGGTTATCTAGTCCGGATCCAACTGCAAGAAAAATTAGATTTGTACTAATTGGTGGCGATATAGTAGACGGGGTTGGAATTTATCCAAATCAAAACAAAGAATTGACTTGTCAGACAATTGAGGAGCAATTAGAAAAGGCTGAGAGTCTTTTAGATAAAATTCCTAAAAATATCCAAATTATCATAATGCCTGGAAATCATGATCCTGGAAGAAGAGCCTTGCCTCAACCTGCAATACCAAAAAAATACAATTCAGGTTTGTGGAATAGGAAAAATGTTGTTATGGTTGGAAACCCAGCCATGGTCTCATTAAACGGTGTTAAGATTTTGATGTTTCATGGACAAAGTATTGATGATATTGTAAAGACTACGCCTGGTCTAAGTTATGACAAGCCAACAAATGTAATGAAACATCTTCTCAAGGCTAGACATTTGAGTCCAATTTATGGTAGTCAAACACCAATTGCGCCTGAAATGGAGGATCTTTTGGTAATTGATGATATTCCAGATATTTTTCATGTTGGACATGTTCATAAGGCTCAGTTAGATATGTACAAAGGAATTCTTTTGGTTAATTCTGGTTCATGGCAAAAACAAACTCCTTTTCAAGCTAGTGTTGGAATGACCCCAAATCCTGGAATCGCTCTAATGGTTAATTTGAAAACATTTCAAGTATTCCACGAAAATTATAATTCAGATTCAAATAATATCTTGCAAACTTAGATCATCTTTGAATGATTTTTTTATCATTTCAGACGATATTGTAAGTTTGTATTTTTTTGTCCTACCATGAATACCTTGATGAATTAGTCTTCCAGAAACAATTCCAGATAATTCAATTTCACTAAGCATTTGTGTTATTCTTCTTTGGGTAAGTTCATCTTTTCCTAGTGCTTTACAGAGATTTTTGTAAGAAGAGTAAATCTCACCAGTAGAGGAGCCATTAGCCTTCATTATGGCTATAATCACTAGTTTTTCGTGTAGTGGATATGATTTGAGGGAAGCTTCTTCTTTGTTTTCTTCAATTTTCAGGGAGGCTTCTCTAACATGCTCAATTGTGACTTTATCAGATTGTTGTCTTTCAGCCAGTTCGCCAGATACACGAAGTAAGTCAATAGCTCTTCTGGCATCACCATGTTCTCCTCCTGCAAGGGCAGCACAGAGATTTAATGCTGGTTCTTCTACGGAATTTTCAATAAAAGATTCGTTGATTCTCTCTTCAAGAATTTTCTTAATTTGTTCAACATTGTAATTTGTAAAGACAATTTCCTCTTCTCCCAGACTACTGATAACTCTAGGATCTAGTTTTTCTTTGAATGTTAGATCATTTGAAATTCCCACCATAGTTAGAGAACCTTGTTTTAATTGCTCATTTGCCCTTGTTAATTGATATAAGATATCCTTACCTGTTTTTGCTACTAGTTGGGCAAGATAATCAATCTCATCAATTACAAAAATTGCGTTTAGTTTTCCCTCGTCAATTTTGTTAAGTAGTCTTTTGAAGACTTCACTAATAGCAAGCCCAGTTGAGGGTAATTCATCTTGTTTTAGGTCTAATTGCCTGCCTAAACTGACCAATAATCCGTATAATGTAGTCTCATTTTTTGAATTAGAATATATGAGTTTAATTGGAAAATTTGATTTTCCAACCCTTTCTTGAATTTTAGATAATACTTTTTTAACAACTAGAGTTTTTCCAGTTCCAGGTTTTCCATAAACTAAAAGATTTGATGGTCTTGATTGTTTTAGAATTGGTAATAGGGATTGAGTAACTTGTTCTTGTTCAGATTTTCTATGTAAAATAATATTTGGAATATATGTGAAATGAAGAATATCACGATTTTTAATAATTGATTTTCCAGATTCAGCTGCATCAAGTAAGTCATCTATTGGATCAGACATACTCACACACCTTCATTTCTTTTCAATACCAACATAACTACATCTGAATTAGGAGAGTATAGAATACAATAGTAATAGTAGTTTAGTTTGTAATTAATTATTTTTAGTTAGTTTTAGATTTTCTAATAAAAAAAAATAAAAAAAATATAGAGTGGAAATATTGGTGTGTGGGTTTATCCTAAATTATGAGTGAGTTAACATAGTTGTTAATTTGGTGTTAAGAAATATCTAAAAAAGCCCATTTTAACCCCTTCATTTCCATTCCAGGCGTTAAGATGGACGTTAACACTGTGAATATCTCCAATCCAACCCCTTTATTTCCATTCCAGGCATGAAATTATCATAATTAAGACCTTAAATTATGGATTAATTGTTAATAATAAAATACAGACTAGGCGTGGTTTAGGCAGTCAATCTTAACAAACCACTTAGTTAACAAATATTCTGGGATCATTTCAACTGTTAACATCTGATCAATTAGATCTCAAAGATGGCTAAAAAACGTATTCGAATTGATATGGAAGATTCTGATGGTGCACGATATGATATCAAATTAGAGGGCAATGTAACCAAGGATAAAATTCTCAAAATTTTTGAGATGATGGACTTGATGAATATTGAAGAAGAACAAGAACCAACAAACATGGATTCAGTAGGTTCTAAAATTTCAAATATTGTTGATAAGTTTTTCCCAATGGGCAAATTCACTTCAACAAACATTCTTGAGAAATATGAGGATGAATATAATGAACCTGTAAAACTTAGTATTATTTCCACATACTTGTCACGATTTGCCACAAAAGGTAGGGTAAATAGAATCAGAACTGGCAGAGAATGGACATATCAAACGATTAAGATAGCTCAAAAACAACAAAATTAATCAAGATATAGTAATTTTTCTAACAATCAATCTGTCTTTTCCAAGAATTAATTTGACATATTCTCCCTTTTGAACATCCATAAACTTTCTAAACTGTTTTGGAATAGAGATTGTACCCGCAGAAGTTATTTTTACTAAAACTTCATTATCTTGAATTGACATATAATGATTATAATTTAATAATATTTATAATTTATTAAATTAATTAATTTATAATTAATAACAAAATATAGGTATTTTGAGATAATTCATCTAAAAAAACAATAATTACACTTTAAAAAAATCTAAACTACTACTGGATTAGTTTGAATGTCTTCAACCTTTGAAATACCTTTTTCAGTAATTGAATAAGTATAGGGTTTAGTTTCTGTATTTCTCTGTACCAAACCATCTTCAAATAATTTTTTCATTAACCTTGAAGTGTGCTCTCGACTCTTTTTTAATGTGATTTGTATGTCACGTGATGTCATAGATTTGTTTGTGATTAGATGCAACACGTGATTTGTTGGATTAGAATAACCAATTTCAATAACTTCAGGCGTAGAAGATGCCTTCTCTATGACAACTTCAGGCTCAATAATCTCTTGAGTAGTTAATTTTTCTTGAATCTCATTCTTTGCTAATTTTTCTAAAAATAATTTTAATTCCACATTTGGATCCTCAACATTTTGATCAATTCCTTGTATTTCTAAGGCATCTAGGCGTATTTTCATATCAATTAATTGTCTTTCATAATATTCTAAACGCTCAGATTGTGATACGTCACCCATTTCATTCCTTGATTTGATAAATGGCATCACTTTGTAGTAGCCATATAATCCTACTAAGCCTATCAAAAATGCAATAATCACACCTAAAATCACTTCAGGATCAGGAATTTCTATTAACATCACGTATTTTACGCTTGAATTGTGATTTATTGTGATTGAGCAACATTAATTCACACTTTAGATTAACAAACTCACACACTAATCACAATCATTCTAACTTGAGTTAGTTTGAGAGAATCACAATCATCACATATTACATGCCTGACGAACGAGCCTATCTATCACACTAATCACTTCATCTTCTCTTTCTGGGAAAATATCACTCTCATTTATCACACTAACTTTCTCTGATAGTTTAGACATCACATCAATATCATCAGGCAAAAGTATGCCTAAACCACGAAAAAGTATGATTGAGTAGAATAATCCAATTAATTTCTCTCTGGACTGCCCAACTTGCCTATAATACGCA
>Ga0257127_1002267_pt1 | contig 12120 bp, 41 predicted proteins | sample SI060_135mmetaG_FD_190152 | JGI IMG/M metagenome (GOLD analysis project Ga0257127, IMG submission 190152) | Marine microbial communities from Saanich Inlet, British Columbia, Canada - SI060_135m | ecosystem: Environmental > Aquatic > Marine > Inlet | place: Canada: British Columbia | collected...
ACGCATTTTCAAAAACACACAAATATAGTCTATACAAACAATCAAATGAAAAATAAGCTAATAAAAACTTGACTTAATGAACATTAATTGATATTATAAAACAATATGCCGTACATAAATAAAGAAGAAAAATATAAAAACAGCTTAGGAAAACTATCTGACTGCGGTCATCTCAATTACTCTTTTTCTGAGATTATAAAAAAGTATATAGAACAGAACGATCTAAACTATCAGACTTTTAATGATGTTGTGGGAGCAATGGAGTGTTGCAAAATGGAGTTGTACCGAAGATTGATTAGCCCTTATGAAGATGAAAAAATTTCGGAAAATGGAGATGTCGGTCTTTTTGAAAATAATGTTAATTCAAAAACAGGAAGCAAATACTAATGAATAAATCTCTATATAATATGCTAAAGAGTTCCGCTCAAGCAGATGTTGATAAAGCAAAATTAAGTCTTCATTTACTCGGAAATAAGGCGGTTGGAATTGGAGATCACTCAACAGGGGACTTTTACAAAAATGCAGAAGAGGCTTTAGATTTGTTAGATAATGCGAATAGCAGATTAGAAACTTTAGAAAAATTAATCAAAGAAGAAATATGAGAGAAGTAATATTAAAAGTTTTAAGTGAAGTTGCTTGCGGAAACACAGGTAGTTGTCAGATAAACTTGCAGTCTGAATCTGCGCAAATAATGATTGCCGACAAATTAGAAAAAGCCCTGCAAGATAATTTAAACGAAGCTATTGAAAGCGTTTGTTGCGGAAGTTAAGCTGAATGGGTAATTTTCATTACGAAGAAATTCAAAAACTCCAACAAATAATCTCTAAAAAAACTTTAGATGATAATTTAGATTTAGAAAGATTAGTTGAAATAAATGATTATATGGCTATATTACTAGATAGTTTAAATCATTGGTTTTTTTATGATAATACCGAAAGATATTATTACGATTTAAAATCTTTTATTTCTTGGCTTGAAAAAATAAAATAATAAAGTCTTGACAACTTTGCTTTTTTGCCTTAGTGTTATGGCATGAGCAAAGATATTACAGATAAATTAAAAGAGTTAAAACTTAAAGAGCGAGAGCAACTCCTAGAGTCTATTGCTGAATTTAATCCCGAAGCATTGTTAGCGGATGGGCTTGAGGATGCAATCGTAGGGTATGATACAAAAGGCAGAGTTATTTATTCTGTTGGCAATATCATTGATATCCTTGTCGAGCGTGATGGTATGAGTTACGAAGATGCGAGTGAGTATTTTTCGTTCAATATTGAGTGCGCCTATGTTGGCGAGCATACTCCAATTTATATGTACGAGGAATAATTATGAGTAACAAAATAGACAAAGAAATCGTTTGGGCGAAAAGCAGAAAGCAGTCTGAATCCTCTAAATTCACAACTTGGGCAAGCTCAAAAGATTGGTGCAAACTTGGGGGCTTTTCAGTAAAAGCGCACGATTTCAGCAATTTCGTTTCGGTAAGCGCTCATAATAGTGATGGAGAGTCTTGGAATAGATATTTTCAGATTCCTGTTGACAAGATTGAAGAGTTTTGCAATAGTTTAATGGATGCTAAAAAATTAATGGAAAGCAATAATGAAAAAATATAGATTATCAGTAACAGAAGAGATTGGTGGATACATTGTGGTTAAAGCTAAGAATGAAGAGGAAGCAGAAGAAATTGCAGAGGAATTACTTAATGAACATGGTTGTCAAGATCTTTTTTACAATCATAATTTAACTAAATATCATGGCGATCATACTCATGGAGATAGAGGAGTTTTAACTTGCGAGGAAATAAAATGAAAAGATTTGAAATAGAAATAGGAAGCACAACTTATCGCACTTATTTTATTGATTCAGAATCGAAAGATGATGCAGTCAGTAGAGCTTTTGATGAAATGGAAGCAGATTGGGAAATAAGTAAAGCATGGAAACAAAATGCTGAAGTTAGTTTTTGTGAAGAACAAGAAAAAAAATCTCAAGAAGATTCAATGGAATTAAACGATTCTGAGCTTGACAAGTTAAACCAAGACCTATAAGGTAAAGATATGAATAAACACACAGAAGTATTACAACTACAAGAATTACACGAAGTAGAGAGTGGACTCAATACTCGCATAAGCGAAATATATGATTATCCACCTGCAAAGAAAATTGCTGAAAAATTATTTCATTTAAATGATGAATTAAATCTTTTATTAAATAAGAGGGCAGATGCAGTAGGATTAAATATAAAATTTGGCGCAGTACCTGTTGATACATCTCATTTAAATAATGATGATTTTGGCGCTTTTATTCGGGGCGAAATAAATGAACATAGAAAAAAACTATAATGAGCAAAATTACAAATAAAGCTAAAAAAGAAAAATACTTTGTGTTTTCTGTGCCTACTGCTTATGTCTACGAAATTCAAGCTGAAACAGAAAAGGAAGCTAGAGAAATATTAGTAGAGCATGGGGGTATAGAAATATATGGAGAACAATGCGAAATGCTTGCTGAAGATTATGAAAACGCAGAGTTAAACGAAACTTACGAAATGTAAAAAAAGTATTGACAACATTTAAAAATTAAACTAGAGTACAAATATGAAAGTGAAAAAAGTTTGGAATATTGAGCCACAAAAAATGTTAGATTATATTCTTGAAGCAGACAGATCAAATGGCTTGCACAAAGAAGAAGATTATACTCCTGCGTTTTATGTTGGAAAAGATTTAGATTTCATTCGTGAAGTTTATGCAGACTACAATGGTCTTGATAGTCTTACCGAAGCAGAGCAAATAGAAAACGAATATTATAGATTGGAGATAGCATAATGAGCATCTATACAAAAACATATAGAGTACCATGTTCATGGCAAGTTTATGCCCAAGTAGAAGTTGAAGCAGAGTCTTGGGAGGAAGCAATTGCCAAAGTCGAAAGCAATAGTGTTCCACTACCAACAGACCCTAATTATGTAGATGCTTCTCTTGAAGTTGATATGGAAATAATTGAAGAGGAGATGGAAAATCCAAATACTTTTGATTTGGTAGATTAATTACTTGACAACACAATAAAAACAACATAGGATTATAACATGAAAGAAATAATAGGAGACGATTACCCGACTTACGAAGATTCAGTCAACATGACTTTAGCTGAAAGAAAAAATAAACCAAGTAATACTTATATGACAGAAGTAGAGCATGAAATAAATAAACAAAATGTCGAAAGATTATTGAAAGAAAATTTTGAGCTTCGACATAGACTTGCCTGTATTGCTGATGATATAGAAATTATTGATAGACACATTCAAAAGAATTGCAACAAAAGATTCAAAAGACCAAGTCTAAATAAAGATGGAAGTGTCTATGCAGACGAAGCATGGCATAATATTTCTAACATAGAAATTGCTTGTGATTTAAATGATGACGAACCATTGTATTGGGGTAGTAAAGTTATGGCAGAAAAAGAAAATTATATAAAATGAAAGTTTCAGAATTAGAAGTTAAAGAAAGTTTTGATGGTGAATTATATTTTCGTTTGCCCGATGACCTACTTAAAAGATTAGGTTGGGAAGAAGGAGATGATCTAAAATTTATCCCACAAGATGATGCGTTTATTATTAAAAAAGTAAAATACGAAACGATTGAGCTTGACTTTGATGAAGAAGAGTTGCTAAAATATATGACTTGCGCACATGAGCAGAGTTTAAGTTTTAACGAATTTGTAGAACAAGCATTAACCGAGGTAATAAAGCAAAAAGATGAACATTGATTATCAGTTACTAGAAAAGCAGAGAGATCACCTATTGTCTGTCCTATGGCACGACTTTAAGCCTCCGCACGAACAAGAAGATGCTCCTGTCCCCTTGGATAGAGAAACAGGTTGGGGCATTGTTCATTTATTAGATGACCTACTAGATAAAGAATACTACAGAAAGAATCCAAAGACTTTTTTAAGAACAAAGATTATTAATGTTGACAATATGAAAGAAAAGGAATAAAGTATAAATATGAACAAAGAAAGAGAATATTGCGTTGGAGTAAAAATTATTAATTGTTATTATGTTAGCGCCAAAACTAGAGATGAAGCAGAAGAAATTGTTAGAAACATGGATAATGATGAAATTTTGCTTGACTCTGATTTTAATATTGAATATGCTGATCCTACAAATGGAGAAATCGCATGGAAAATAAAAGCGCATGAATATGACATTATTGATGATGATCATGGAAATGTGTTAATATGAATAAAGAAACATTACAATCTCTAAAGCGAGAGGAAGAGCAAAGAGAAGAGTTAAAAGACTCTTGGAAGCACATCAAAGACCTTGAGGCAGAGTTGGAGTTTTTGTATGTCAGAGAACCTCACGAAGTAGATTATATTGAAAGCGTTAAAAACGCACTTGACAATTTATATAAAAAAGTAGAGAATATAGGAGTCAATTTAATTGGAAAAATATGAAACTAACTAAATGCCAAAAAGCTAGACTACTTGAACACGAATGGGATGTCATCGAAACCGATGAAGGGCAAAATTGTTCTTGGATCGCTATTCAACCCGAAGATGGGGAAGCCTATCAAGTCGCACTTGATATTTTCAGCTTGACAGACACAGGTAAAGACATTAAGCTACTTGTAGTTGGAACACAAAACGAAGGAGAATAAATATGAGAACTACGCAAAGAGAACTTAGAGAAGGTAATCCTACTATTGATGATATGAGATATGACATCGCTGAACAGGAAGCAATGAATATGAGTGTTTCAGAAATTATAGATATGCTCATCTATGGTTGCGAGGGGGTAGAGTCTACACCCGACATTGAAGTGAGAGATGAATGGGAGCAAACTTTTGGAGAATTAAAAAATTGGGAGAATAAATAATGAAGCTAGAAGAAGCAATGTATATAGTAATTAATGAAGCAGAAGTCTCTGCTCTCGGAGAAAGAACTGATGAAAATTTAAGAGTTTTGCTTGCAACTGAAGTCGTTCAAGCCTTTTATGATGAACATGGGCATCATTTCTCAAATTTTTCTGTTGACAACGCTGAAGAAGTGTGTCAGCCTTAAATTATTAATTAAATTATTAACACACAAAAAATATCACACATGAATTACTTCAACAAATCAAAAGTTAATTGGAACACATGGTGTCCCGAAGATATAATATTCAAAAGCAATCAAATTGTTAAAAAAGTTATGCCTTCTGAGAGCATTCTGTCTTGGACTAGCAAGGGTGATCGTGACCAAAAAATGTGCAGATTAACAGGTGGAAAAGTGTACCAAGGTTATCAAGGTCGTTCTTATAATGGTCAAGAAAACTACAAAGGTGTTATGGTTCAACTCAAAGATTTGAAATCTGACTTTCCATCTGCCAATATTGATTTTATTGATCGCACACAAAGAAAAGATAGTGTCGGCAATGAGAAAGGTTGTCTTGATGTATTGATGTATCTAAATTCCTTTCATTCTCCTTGGGAATATGTCAGATGTGCGCAAACAGGAAATTGGGTAAGAAAAAATAAGCCAAATATTGCGCCTCTTGAAGAAGGTTATCGCTTTTGCTATGGTGGACAAGGAGATGCTAACTCTATGAACTTTGAAGAGTTTCAAGAATTGATTCAAATAACAGAAGCAATAAAAACTTTTTTGGTCGAAGTCATTGTTCCAATAACTAGAAACGAATTGACTCCCGATGAATACGAACTAATGGTAGCATGAATAAAGAAGACATAAGTAAAGAAGAGTATCACTTGTACGACATAATTAGTTCTTGTGAGAATATACTTGATGACCTTGAAAATGGCGCTCATATCGAACAGGCAGATTTCAACAACCTCGGTTATGCTGATAGTATTATGCTTCGCATACAACATAATGTATCCCGACAATTAAATCCAACAAATATTAAAGATGAATAATTTATTAAAAAGTTTACCCGATGTTTTTTATGCGATTAATGTTATTGGGGGTTGTTTATTGGTTTTGTTGTTCGTTTTAATTGTAACAAATTCTTTTGGAGATTAAAAATAGGTTCACCTCTGAATGTGAGTGACTTCAGTAGTTCGTGATAGTTTGCTAGTAACTTAATCCTACTGAATGAGCAAGATCTACCATGTCTGATCAGCAGAAAAAGACTAGCAAGTAATTCGATTACTACTATATTGGAGTTAGTCACGGATACTCTCCGTGCAAACATTTTAAAAAATATGAAAATACAATTAGGAATACGAGGAAGCACAGATTCAATTAATCATATCATTGTAAAAATAGATGATCTTATGCTTATAAATGCAAATAACTTATTTTTGGTTGGAGAGGAAGAGAGAATTAAAATAGGAAAAAATTTAGTAGAATTATTAAACTCTCTATCAAAAGATCACGAAATATCTGTTGGTGAAAATGTTGCCAAGGAAATAGAAAGAGAATTGAACTTAAATGGAGAAATAATTAAATATGGCACACGATGAATTTAATAGTGGAGTAAGGCATGGATTTGACAGGGCATTGTATGCAGTAAGAGGTATTGACAGGCAAATAGAATATCCCGATGAGAGAGGGAGAGAAGACTATATAAAATATAATGCACAAAAAGATTTGTTATATAAAATATACGAAGAAATAAAAAAAGAGATGGAGCAAGAAGTACATGAAAACGATTATTAAAAAAGCGATTCAATTTCTTTACATTAAAAAAGATGATTACCTAAAAAAAAGATTAATCAAAAAAGCAGTTAAAGTTTCTCTAGATAAAAACGAAAGAATTCTTGAGCAGTTAAATGACAACATGGACTATGATGGAATGGGTAATTATGGAAGATTCCCTCCGATAAAAAAATAAAATAGTGTTGACATAGTTGAGCTATTCCATTAGTGTGTTGGTATGGAATTAAAAAAAGCATCAGCACTCACTCGTGTATTAATGCACGAACATGGTTTATCTAGGGGATGGACATTTCGTTGGCAAAACAAAAAGCGCTCACTTGGCACTTGCAGTTATGATTGGCGAGAAATTCGGTTGTCTAAATGGTATGTTGAATTAAACGACATAGATGATGTAAAGGATACTATTCTCCATGAACTCGCCCATGCTTTGGCTTATGAGCGCTATGGTTCTAAAAGCATTGGTCATGGAGTTTTATGGAAAAAAGTTTGCAGAGAAATTGGCGCAATTCCAAAAGCTAGAAGTAAGTCTAATTTAAATACTCCCAAAAATCATCACAAGTATGTTGACACTTGTTGTGGCTTGACTTTCAGAAAGCATAGGTTGAGAAAAAACAGGACATACTCTTGCCCAAAATGCCATGTCAACTTGTTCGTTAGTGAGAAAGAAAAAAAAATAGATCGTGCGACAAAAGCATTAGCGAATGAAATATTTAGCGCTTGACAATTTTTTATTTTTACTTTAATGTATGATTATGAAAGACGAAATTTTAGTTGAACCAAAGATTTTAAAAAATAGAAAGAATCCTTTATATGTGATTACTTCTACTCATGCAGAATCAATTAACTTATTGACTCGCAAGAAAAGTCTTGATGAAGTTGATCTTGACTCTTTGAAGCAATTAGGTTTTGCGGTTGCGGAAAATAAACTTGACAAGGATGGCAACAAAGTCTACCTTAAACATAACACAAGAACATTTGCAGAGAAAATGAATTCTCGCAAACAACAAAATAAATAGGAGAAAAATATTATGGGATTAGATATGTACGCTTATGCTCGTCCACCTCGCAAGAGAAATAATGACGAAGACCTTCATATTGCAGAATGGCGCAAGCACAATCGCTTGCAAGGTTGGATGCAAGAGTTGTGGGAATCTAAAGGTTGTCCCAACGCAGACACAGAAGGCAATCCAATGGGTGACTTCAATAGTGTCGAAATGAAACTTACTTTAGCGGATATTTATGCTCTTGAAGATGCAATTCTTACAATGACCATGCCCGAATCTAATGGTTTCTTTTGGGGTAGTGATTCCTTTTTTTGGGCAGACGAAGATGGTAATGATTACCCCGAAGATCGTTACTATTATTTAGAAAGTGATTTGCAATTTGTAGATGATGCAAAAAAAATGCTTGACAAAGGTTATCGGGTGTTTTATAGTTGTTGGTATTAATCAATCACAAAACGCAAGGAAAAACATGGATACCGCACAAGCATTCGTAAATAGCATTAAACAATCAATCGCAAGCGCAGAAAAGATAGCAAACTCAATACCCAAGAAGGGTCTTAATGTTTATCTTGACAAGTCAACTATGGTCATGCAGACTTTTAGCGACCCAAGCGCATTTGCTTATGCCAAGCAAGCAACTGCTCGCAAGGGTCAATCAAGTATTCTTAGGATGCAAATGGATGGGGCGGGCAGAACCCAAGCAAAAGCATTGTAAAAGATGCAAAATATTAGTTTAACTATATAAATACGAACTTTTCGCCAATAACACAATAAAATGCTTGACATATCATGCAAATTAACATTAACTAAAAACATGAAACAATTAGAAGAAAAAATACCAACATACGAAGAATATACAAAAGATATGTCGTTAGTAGATCAAATAAAATTTTACTATGATGTTGACCTCAAAGATTTTTTTCCCGATGGATGGATGACTGATCCTTGGGAAATTGTTGCACAAGTTGCAATTAATCCTAATTGGCTAAATGAATTCAACAAAGAATTTAAAGAATACCTACAAGAAAGAGAATACATACAATGAAACAACCTATATATAATGGCACAAACGAAGATGAGTGCGAATATTACGATGTAGTACAAGGAGAGATTGAATACAACAAAATGAATAAATTAAAAGAAAAATTAAAGACAAATATTAAATACCATATAGATAGAATAGCTGAAACAGGCTCATCATCATTTTCTACTTGTGATTATAGTGGATGGGATAAAGATATTTGGAGGCATAGACATTCTATCATGGACAAATTGACTGATGAAGGTTATCGTGTTGAAAGTGCAGTTAATCATGGAGTATTAGATGTAACAATAACTGCAAATTTAGAATTATGAGTGGAGTAGTAGATACAGAACAATTAAAATGCCAAATATCTAACTTCTTATATGACATTACCAATGATGAGTATTATAGTGATGAAGTAATATTATCGGATGAAGACATTTCAAAATTAACAGACAGAATAGTTTTTAGAAACACAGAATTAAGAGAAATATTAAATAATGAAAGTAACAAAAATAAGATATTTTAATACATTAAATGGAGTTGGTTACGAATGCCACACAAATATAGATGGGGTGAGAATATGTAATCACGGAACAGGTGGAGCAACTTTTATTGATGGCGCATTTAAAGATACAAAAAATTTTAGAGAGTTATCTGAATGGGACTTAGAAGATTTAATTGACCAATACGAAAATAAACTCTTGACACAATAACAAAAACAATATAAGGTTTTAAACATGAACGATTACATAGAAGAAAATAATAATAAATTACAATACGATAGTTTCACAGGAACTTATTTCTTACATGATGAAGAGTGGGAAGAACCTATGGAATTTACTGAAGACGAACTAGAACAAGAGGGGATATACATCAATGAATAAAGAATACAACATGACATTAGGATTAACTAGAGAAGAAATTAATGACATTCTAAATGGAGTGCCAATGAAGTTTCATTTCTTGAATGATGACAATTCTCCTGCGATTAGTGTTGCGATCAAAACTATGGAAGATGGTCTACCTTTAAATGACTATATGGATTTAAGTGAAAAGCTAGACGAAGAGTTGGCAAATATTGTTGACAAGTCTCCTGTTCATGTTTAGAGTATCGACATATTAACAACTATATGTACATAAAAGAGTAAAATATCGACATGAACCAAATAGAAGAAATAGTTTACCACAAAGATCAAATGTCTCTCGATTTTAATTGGAAAAAAATTGATGACGAGTTAATCCAAAGGGAGGCGACAATTTCCGTAGCAAATGGAGAGTATGAAGATTGGGATCATGCTTATGAATCTCATTGGGATATGTGGGAAAGTGGAGATTTAATCTTGACACCTTCTTTTTAATCGCTTAGAGTTATATTATGAAATTAGTATTAAGAGAAAACGAAGTAAATAATAAAGCAGATGGAACATATTATATAGATTGCATAACTACAAGTTATTTTAATCTAGTTAATTTGCTCGGAGAACCTACCTCAAAAAGAGGAGATAAGGTATTATGTGAATGGGTAATTGAATCAAATGAGGGTAACATTGCTACAATTTACGATTACAAGTCTGATACGAATGATGTTGCATTGGTAACTGAATGGCATTTGGGGGGCAATAAAGATTCGCTTCCTCTAATTGAAGAGATTAAAAATAACATTAAAAATAATATTGACTTTTACAATCTTGTCTGCTAGTGTATTAATATGAATTACACAACACAAAAAATTAGTTTCAATGTTGCCACAAATGGTGGAGATCAATATCGCTTATATGAATGCGTAGATCAAATCGCAGACCTCATTGATATGTACTTCGGTACTGCAATAGAAGATACCACAAATATACATAGATTAGTCGATGAAGAACTTGTTGTAGCAATGAGAAGGCAAGCTAAAGAAAATGAACTAGAAAACATAAATGGGGGGAGTAAATAATGAATACTAGAGATAAAGTAGAATGGAGTCGCACTCCTGTTCGCCAAATACAATGTCATAAAGTTAGTGGATACGATTATCACGACAAAATTGAGCTACCTATTCTTTTTAACTTGACAGATGATGGTAAAAGGCTTTATGATCGTGAAACAATGACTGATTATTTAGAAGATATTTTAAATGGTATAGAAGAACACGAAAAACATTATAATTAAATAAAAACATTTAGAAGATTAAACTAATTTTTCAATTAAAATAAATTTTAATATCAAATTACTTTATTAAATAAATAATTAAATTAACTAGAACAATGATAAAACAATTAGAAGGAGCAAAAACTTTCAAAGAGATTTTTCATCTTTATATAGGTGAATTGACAAACGCAGACACAGGAATGTCTTTTGAGAAGTATATAGCAAAGAAATCTTTTATGAATCTAGCAGAATTTTTAGACAATAGTCCATTAAGTGTTTCTCAATGGGCGCAAATAGACAAAGAAAAAGAAAAAGCTAATAACACATTATGAACGAAATAATAGAATTAATTGAACAAAAAATAGAAGAGATTAAAAATTACTCTATATCCAACCAAGAAGACGAATCTCAATACATGAAAGAATTAGGTGCTTTTGAAGAAATGTTGAGAATAATTGAAGAAATTTAAAAAAAGTGTTGACATTATCACAATCATCAGTCATACTTCAATCATAGTTTAATTTATCACATATAACACACAAGAAAAATGATTATCACGGAAAACAAAAACAAGCAAGTAGTTCGCTCACACAACTTCGATGAAGTAAAATGCACCATTGATGCAGAAGATATGCGTTATGTAGCATCTTTGCTCCGAAACAATTACTCTAACACTCGTCTTGCAGTAGTGCGTGAAATTACCGCCAATGCGCTTGATGCCAACCTTGAGGCTAATGCTTCTCGTTCAATAGAAGTCAAGTTGCCAACTTCAATGAATCCATCATTTGCGGTTCGTGACTTTGGGGGAGGACTTAGTAAAGAAGATGTTTTTGGTCTTTATTCTAAGTACGGCAAGTCAACCAAGCGCACATCCAACAATTATATTGGCGCATTCGGCATTGGTAAGTTTGCACCACTTTCTTATGGTGATAATTTTACTTGCACATCATTTCATGGTGGATTAAAAATCGCATACAATGTATTTGTCGATGAATCTGATGATACAAAAATCGTAGAGCTATTTAGTGAACCAAGCAACGAACCAACAGGATTGAGTATTGAGGTTGCGATTTCTGATGGAGATATTAATGACTTCAAAGATATTTGTCAAAAATTCTTTAAGTTCTTCTCAAAAGAAGATATGCCTAAATTTATCGGGGCAGAAGAAAATTTTATCAAAGAGAATAAGGTCACATTAGAATCGAAAGATGATTCTTGGTTCTTCTTGGATGAAGATTCGGGTAGATACAGATATGGGGGTTATAATGCTCATGTTATTATGGGTAGAGTTTCCTATCCTTTAGACTCTCA
>Ga0257127_1002278_pt1 | contig 12084 bp, 8 predicted proteins | sample SI060_135mmetaG_FD_190152 | JGI IMG/M metagenome (GOLD analysis project Ga0257127, IMG submission 190152) | Marine microbial communities from Saanich Inlet, British Columbia, Canada - SI060_135m | ecosystem: Environmental > Aquatic > Marine > Inlet | place: Canada: British Columbia | collected...
TCTCCTTTCCATGTATTTAATATGGATAGACACATTTTACCATTTTTATACATATTTGGATGGAACCTTGTTTCACCATCCGTTGTTTTAAATGTAACCTTCGGTGGACTGTGGGGGTAATTACTAGGAAACTGGAAATCAAAAAAATAATTTCCACCAAAATAAACAGAGTCTTTTGGACCACATATATATGCATACCCCTTTAATATATTCGTTTCGTCGTGTTTATAATATATTCCTTCATTATCTAAAGGCGATTTAATTAAATCTTTTACATCTTTAATCAATCTCTTAGTAGTTTCTTTTGATATGGTAATAATATTACCGCTAAATTCACTCATCTACGTAACATATTAATTTATTTTTATGTTCTAATTATAGAATAATTATATATCATTTGTTAATTTTCGATGTTAGACACATAAAATAACGGCGACATAATTTAGGAATAGAAAGTAGTTTTATCCTCTAAAAATCTATTATTTATTACAGTAATATATATTCAATGGAATAATGGGGATAAAATAAAATTATAAAAAATTGACATAAAAATAAAATATTGATATATACCAGATAATATGAATAAAATGAAGAAATCATTTGAATCCTATTTAAATTCGGTATATTCAAAAAAGGGGCAAGGGTATACACATACACGAATAGGTGACAATGAACTTTCTATAAAAGGAGGAAGTTATACTATATGTAACTTGTCCGAATTTTATAAAAAATATATAAAACATGTTTTTGAAGATGGTAAATATGAATTCTTGACGGAAAAACAACACACTGATAGTGGTCCGCTATTAGTAGATTTCGATTTTAGATATGATCCATCTACTGACGATCGTCAACATAATATAGATGATATTATGAATATAATTCAATTATATTTGCAAGAAATTAGAGAAATATTGTCTGTAAAAGAAGGTGTAGAATTTCCTGTTTTCATATTTGAAAAAGAAACTGTGAATATGTTAGATAACGTCACAAAGGACGGTATTCATATGATTATAGGAATTGATATGTTACGAGAATTGCAAATAATACTTCGTGAAAACGTAATGTCTAATTTAAAAACAGTATTGGAAGATTTACCGTTGACTAATACAATCGACGAAGTATTGGATGAAGGTATTACAAAAGGTACAACTAATTGGCAATTATATGGTTCACGTAAACCAGGAAATGAAGCATATATGCTAAAACATCATTTTGTGATTTCTATGGATGACAGCGAAGAGTGGAATATTGAAACTCAAGATATTGGAACGTTTGATTTAAAAAATAATTTTAAATTGTTAACAGCACAATACAAAGGTCACGTGTGTTTTGAAATGACAGAGCAAGTAAAATCTAGTTATGAAAAAAAGAAGCAATCTAAGAAAAAGAAGTCTTCTACAAAATTAAAACTAGTTGACAAAAATAAAAATTTCGATTTGAACGATATTTCAAACCCAGAAATACTAGGCGAGGTAATTGAAAGAATTATGGAAAACATTGATTCGAAAGACTATAATATTAAAGAAACGCACAATTATACTATGTGTTTGGGAGAAAGCTATTACAATCCATATGATAAATGGATCCGTGTAGGCTGGGCTCTAAAAAATACAGACGATCGCCTATTTTATACATGGATGGCTTTCAGTTCAAAATCAGATAAATTCGACTTTGATAAAATACCAGAGTTCTATGACATGTGGTGTAATTTTGGAAAAACAGACGCTGGGCTGACAGAGCGCTCTATTATTTATTGGGCGAAAAACGACAATTTTGAAAAATACAAAGAAATTAGAGAAGAATCTATTGATTATTATATTGAAAAAACGGTAGAAAATCCAACAGATTTCGATTTTGCAATGGTATTATATCAAATGTATAAAGATGATTTTGTATGTGTTTCCATTAAACGCGATATTTGGTATATATATGAAAATCATAGATGGGTAGAAAATGAAGGCGGGACCTCTTTGAGAATATCCATTTCGCGCGATGTATATCAAATGTATTTTGAGAAAATGAATAAATATGCTAAGCAGTTGGGTAGCGGAACAATTGATCCGTCTAGCGAAATTGGTGAAGCGGTTAAAACCAAATCTAGAACATTAGGTGATATTACCGCAAAACTAAAACAACGTGGTGTAAAAGATAATATTATGCGGGAAGCTAAAGAGATATTCTACGTGAAAGATTTTATGGACAAGGTAGACGCAAATGCTAATTTGCTTTGTTTTAACAATGGTGTCTATGACTTTGAAAGTAAACATTTCAGAAAAGGTAAACCAGATGATTATATTTCTAAATCTACAAACATAGATTATATTGAACTAAAAAATAATATTCATGAGAAAAAAATTGCAGAAATTAATGATTTCATGTATAAATTATTTCCAGAGCAAGAATTGCGCGATTATATGTGGCAACATCTTGCATCTACATTAATTGGTAAAAATAACGATCAAACTTTCAATATATATAATGGATGTGGTAGTAATGGTAAATCAAAATTAGTAGAATTAATGTCGTCGTGTATGGGCGACTACAAAGCAACTGTACCCATTACTCTAATTACAGCAAAAAGAAATTCTATTGGTTCTACTTCGTCAGAAGTCGTCCAATTAAAAGGGGTCAGATATGCAGTAATGCAGGAACCTTCTAAAGGTGATAAAATTAATGAAGGTATCATGAAGGAAATTACAGGAGGTGATCCTCTGCAAGGACGCGCATTGTTCAAAGATAGCGTGACGTTTATTCCACAGTTTAAATTAGTTGTATGTACGAATACGTTATTGGATGTAGGTAGCAATGATGAGGGTACGTGGAGAAGAATTTGTGTATGTGAATTCAAATCTAAATTCAAGAAACTTTCCGACTTTGAACATGATGTGGAAGATAATGGAATTATGCAACCATATCAATTTGAATTGGATAAAACACTTGGTGAGAAGTTTGAAACATGGTCGCCTATTTTCATGTCAATGTTAGTAAATAAGGCTTGTCAAACAGATGGAATGGTGAATGTTTGTGATGCTGTTAAATCATCTAGTTTGAGCTATAGAAATACCCAAGACTATTATAGTGAGTTTATTACAGACAAGGTAAAAAAGAGCGAAGGAGCATTTATTAAGGAAACAAGTTTATATGAAGTATTTAAATCGTGGTATCAATTACATCATGGTAAGAATATTCCCAAAGGTCGCGATCTATTCGATTATATGAATAAACGTTTTGGAAAAAAACAAAGAGGTAAATGGCCCAATGTAGCCATTATATATGATGATTATGACCCTACATTAGATGATGATGATGATATTTAATGGTTAATTCTCTAAAAAGATATTACATGTGTAAACATATGTAAACATGTTATATATACCATGTGAAGGTGTAAATAAAAATAAAAATAAAGATTGTAATAAATTTTTATTTTTATTCAAATATTTTTATTCAAATATTTTTATCCAAATATACCCATTTTGTATAGCTTCTTAACCAATTATACAATCTATATATCATTTTCAGTAAGTAAAATATTATATATGGGTATAATGCTAATAAAACTACAATACCTAGTAATTTTACATCATTATACCTCTTCAATAATACAATAGCAATCACTAAAGATAAAATAAAATATAAATAATTTTCTTTTAAAAACATAGAAATCCACCTTGCTGAACTATTCTGTTCGTTTTCATAGTATGTTTTTCTATCAGCTATTTCAATATTATATTGTTGATTTTCCTGTTCTTTTAATAATTTACTATTTTGATTTGTTAGCATTTTATGCAGATCTCTTGTATGTTCTGTAGATAATACTGCATTTTTAAACATTTGAAACGTTCGCATTAATTCGTTCATGACTTCTTGATTTTTATCGATTAGCATCCGTTTTTCATTTATAGCTGTTTGTCTATATCTATCTAATTCTAGATCCAAATCACGATTTTGTCTACTATCTTTGATTCCTTGTTGCTCTTGTATATATGATGATAAGAATCCATTAATTGTTTTTTCTGCTTCACCCATCATTTTGTTGAATTTTGAAACATTTAATTTTTTTTCTAATAAATCTGCAGTCACACATCCATCGTTCGTTTTTGGTTGTGTCTTTACTTTTTGTTGTTCTTTAAAATTAGGGTTAAATCTTGCTACTTGTGCGTCTGACATACTATTATACTAATATATCAAAATATTTAAAAAACCTATTTTTCGGACTCTAAATACTCGCATAATTATAGCCACCGTTTTCTGCATAACCCATTATATTCGTGCTATCATTTGTTAAATTTACGTTAGCATCCGGTTTATCAAATGAAGATTCCAAGCATTTTGAACCTATGAACCCTTCACTTTGTGTGATATCATCATTTTCACCCATTACACCCATTATAGAATTATCAGATTTGCATAATTTTTTATCACCTGGTAAAACACACAGTTTCTTTTCTTTATCCCATAACGTACCATATACATTGCCTGGAGGACAACAAGATTCTCCAGCACACGATAGTGACATATCCATTTTAAACGGCTGATCATTATCATTACTATCTTTATCTAAATTTACACTATTGGGATCAAATGGATACTCAAATTCTGAAAATACCATATTGTCACGCGATGCGATATCTATTAACTGATAACCAATGATGAATAATGCTAATCCGACTAATAAACCCATTATAAGTATACCAATATTTTGGGGCACTAGTCCTTTTTTTGTTAATATTGCTAAAATTAATATAGGGATGCAATAGTATACTATTGTTTTCATAACAACCGTTTGAGCGCTATATTTTTCACTGTAATAGTTGTTTATTTCAGCCATTCTTAATTTATTATATCTGGCATCTTTTAATGCAGATAAATTTTTTTCTGCGTTTCCTAATTCATTTTTAATTATACCACCTACGGCAACTTCATTAACTAAACTGTTTCTACTCTCTGCTACATTTGATTGCACTGACGCATAACTATTACTAACAGAAGTATACAAACTAGATTTTAATGCTTGTAATTCGCGTATTTTTTGTAATATATTATTTTGTTTATTTAAATTGGGATTTTTTTCTACACTTAATGCTTCTAAATTATCATACATGTTTTTAATTTGCTCGTCTATTTGTTGTATTGTATTCATTGTTTGATCGTCACGATTTAATTCTTCTTCAATCATATAATTATCCATATGTATATATTATTCCTAGAGATAATATATATTTATTATTCCTAGAGATAATATATATTTATTGCATTCCTTTGTAAAGATCCAATTATTATTCTGTTTACAATCAATAATTTTCATTAGTTTTTCATTAGTTTTTCATTAGTTTTTCATTAGTTTTTCATTAGTTTTTCATTAGTTTTTCATTAGTTTGATTGCACCAGCAGTTACGCCTAGTGCAATAATACTCCAAACTATGTATTTTTGATTATAACTTAACATTTGTAAATTAGAATCTTCGCTCATTGCTCTAGTTTGATTCATCATATTTTTATTAACTTTTATTTCTTCATTCACGTGTTCGTATTGATTCAATCGGTTTTTTAATAAAGTGTACTCGTTTAGTAATTGTTCGTTTAATTTTATATCTTCTGCGCTTAAATCTATTATTTTATTATACATGTTATTTAAAATATTATTTAATTTTCTATAGGAGTCATTTATATATGGGTTTGCTAATTTGTTATTTGATTTATTTGCAGTAGCAACATATTTACTTGAATTGCCAATTAAATCTTTGAATGATTGGTTATATTCTTGTAATTCTCTATTGAATTGTAATTGTAATTCTTTTACTTCTTCGAAGTCATCTGCATTTTTCTTAATAACTGGACCACCACAACTTTGTTTTTTCAACTCTACTTTTATTTCTTGCATTCTATTACCATTTAATTTTTTTGTAAACACAGTATTATGATTTCTATCTATTAGCGTTAATATCGTACCATTTAACCGTTGACGTTTTCCATCAGGACGATTATATATAACTAGTCGTTTCACATCTACTTCTTGTCCTAAATCTACTTCCCACCATCCACCTTGTGATGATGCACTACATGCACTATTCGGCCACTTTTGATTACCATCTTTAATACCATTTATAGCCATATATGGATTTGTATTTTCATATTGTGTACTCATGGTTGCTATAGGTGTTCCTTGTTTTCTCTCACGCACTCTGCATACTTCGTTGTTAGAACCACTTCCAGTAACACTTGAATCACGATAAGTATAACATTTGATATCTGAACCTCCGACCATGTCTTCACTTTGTATTTCAAAAGCACTACAATATTCATTTGACTGCAATCCACTATTATTTTCACATTTTTGCTGACATTCATGTTCTGTTAGTTGTCCTTGATACATAACACCAGGAAATCCGGTTCCACCATAATCAGTTCGACATACTCCTTTTGTTAATTTATATTTATTATCGTAATTATATCCACCAGTTAACGCAACATTTTGTCCGTTTTCGTCATACACTTCTACTTCTTGCATTGTTAAAAAATTATTTGTTTGATTTAATCTTACATATCTTACTTTATCTACTTGACACATTACTTTTTGCCCCGGATCCATACCATCTGCTATTATGAATTTATTCGAATGTTTCTTTTGATATTCGGGATTAATCACGTCAAAACCTTCTACAGTAGATAGTGTATTACTTTCTAAAGCATTTTCTTTTAAGATTGATTCTTGTTTTATTCTATTTTTTATGTAATATTCGCCATGATTTATATTTTTTGGCATCACTAATATATTATTATAATAAAATTTACAATAATATATTCATATATCTATCTTCGCATTGATCTTCGTATTGATCTTCGTATTGATCTTCGTATTCATCCGGTTGGATTCGCAAGTAATTTACTTATATAATTAACACTAGAACCACCATAATAGACTATTTGGCTGTAATACTGTTTACCTAATATAATTATCCATATGGCTAAAAATACATATATAACTGGTGATATATTTTCGTCACGAGAAATTAACATATAATAAACCATGAATAGCGAAATAATAACTAATAAAAACCATAATACATACATTACATAGTTATTAGTTTGTCTAGTGTTGCTATTTTCTTCCTTTGCTATTTCGTCTGGTTCTTCTAATATTTTATTTATTTCTATGCGATCCATTCTTAACTTAGCCAACAATTCTTCCGTTTCACTATTTACAGTAGTTTTTTTAGCGAATAATAACGTGTTTGTCCCTTTCATTTCAATTGCATCTCCTCTAGCTTTTTGAGATAATTCCTCTATTTCGTCATGTACCTTTTTCATTTCTTTCATTAATTTTTTTCCTTCTTCGCCACCTAATCTACTTGTACCATTTGGAGCTAATGATGTAGTTACATGTTGTTGGTATGTAGAATTATTTTTTCCACCAACTACATTACCATAACATGATTTAGAAAATGGACCACCTGCTTTGTCACTAACATAAGTAATGCTAGAGAACTCATTTTTGTCATCTTCAACCGCCTTTATTTTACAGTCTTTTAAATTATCTGTTTTTCCCAAATATATAAAATTTTCATTACTTGTTCCATCGCCGTTAACTAAACCAGTCATATAGTTTTCATTTTGAATATCACTCCAATAACCGCCATTTTTAAAAGGACTGTATTTGAATATAAGATTATCAACCCGTCGTGTACTATACACCCCTTCTCTATCACTAGATACAGAAAATATATCTGATTTGGAATTTGTAAATTGTTTTGCTAATTTAGACCATTTTTCTTTACCATTCATATCTGTTTCATAAATACTAGTTTCTACACTATTAAATACTTTTGAATGAGTAGCATATACCTTATCATTGGATGACGCATTTAACCATGTAAATTGCATAGTAGATGGATTTCCAAAACGTTCCCAAATACCAGTACCGTCTATATTTTTTCTCCACACATGTCCTTTGTAATCTAACCCATATACGTGAACTTCGCTACAACTTAACATTTCCATCTTTGGACCTTCTTGTACGTTATTTGGGGGTGGAATATCATTACGAATTCCTTGTAATTTTAAAGGTTGTCCCCATCCTGCATTGGCATCTGTTCTAGTAACAATCAATTCGCGACCACTTACTTTTACTTCAAATTTATCACCCCATCTAGGACTTTGTTTATTTAAAGCAAATGGGCTGACTATCATATTATCATATGGTAGGTTCACTTTCTTTGTACGGCGTTTAGATCTACCTACATTAATGGTAATTAGTTCGTCGTCCTTTTTAGTATCATAAATAGAATTACACCATCCACCACCAGTAATTTTATTTCCACCACATGTTCCTAAGCTACTTGCTCTAGACCAATTATTACCGCAAAAACATTGTCCTTTATATCCATTACCATTTTGCAAGCCATAATATTTGTATCCTTGACATGCTTCATTGCAACTAGCATTTGTATATTTGTATTGCCCTCCATCTATAGTAACAGGTAATCTTCGGTTTCCTTCATCCTTCCAATTCCCTAAATAGTTAAATACCTTAGTAATTATAGGAGGACTTGGTATTAAATCTAAAATCCAATCCCCGTCACATGGTGATTTACATCTGTATACCTTATTCTCTTTTGAAACACCCCATACCCATCCTCCACCTTGGGAAACAAATTTTAATTTTCCAGGTATTTGCCTCCATCCATTACTATGATCTTGATTCATTTTGTAAATAGAATTGTTCTTATTTACACCCCATACTTCTTTATCACCACCTTCTATTTGTTTTAATTCACCCGGAATGTGTATCCAATTACCGCCATCACATGGTTTTTTACATGTATATATTTGGCTATTTGCATTTGTACCCCATAACCAGTCTTTCCCCGAAGCACTGATTTGTTCTAATTTTCCATCTATTTTTTTCCATCCACCAGCAGCAGGTTTTCTATTAATGGTTTCATTTTTCAGCAAATTAGCATATTGATCTTGTAGTGCATTATATTGGCGGGTTTTCATTTTTATTTTTCTAGTTACTATTTTATTATCAATTAATGTATCATATTTATTTGGTTTATTTTCTACTAATTTATCAACAAAAGACATGTATATATATATATTATTTTATTAGAATAAAATAATATATTTTTCACCTTTAATTTTCACCTTTAATTTTCCACCTTTAATTTTTCAGTTATTATAGAAATTTGAATATTGTTATTGCTTAATATGTTATTGAAACATGGTTAAATCTCTTATAGATATTTGCTAATAAAAATAATATAAATATACAAATGATTACATAAGCAATTCCTGATACACTAGTATTATCACTATTGTATGCACCAATTGTTAATAATATAATAACTATCATTAAAAAAATCCATAAAATATATTGATAATAATTAGCATTCATTCTTAACGAAGAATCGTTTTGTTCTCCTGTGATTTGCATTAACATTTTATTATTATAGAATGTTTCTTCTTTACTAGTATCAATAGTCTCTATATATTTTAATAATTGTTGACGACGATACACCAACTGACCTTGTGTTTCTTTATTTTCTATAGACATATTGTTGATTTCATTTGTCAATTGAATAGCCTGTTCCTTTAATTTTTTATTTAATTCTTGTATTTGCGACCATAATTTTGGATTAACATCTAATGCTAAACATTCTTCGGTTTTAGTCATTGCACTTCCACTAGGTATTAAATTATAATCGCGACTACTTAACATAATAGGTTTTGTTTTACAAGATGTATTTTTACTATCACTAGAATAAGGATGTTTTACACCTTTAATATCTACCCATGATTCTTCACCAGATTCCTTGTTTTTTATATTTTGTCCGGCTATTTTACATGGTTGTCCTTTATGCATAGGCAATGCTTTTTCAAAATGATCTATTGAGTCACTATATCTAACTGTTGTATTAGGACATGAGCTATTATTATGTTCCCAATCATTTTCACTATATTTATGTGTATATCCAAAATTATTTACATAGTATATATTACCTTCCTTTGTATCAATGACTTTTCCCATATAATTCACTATTTTTTGCTTTGTTTGATTTCTCATTAACAGATCTTCGCTAAATTGTTTATATAATTCGGTATATTCGGCTAATGTTTTATTAAATATCTTCTCACTATGATCTAAACTATCCAAAGAACGCTTATCATTTTCACTCATATCGATCGTTGTCAGTGCTTCAATTATTGAACCATGTTGTATAATTTTCAAGTGATGATCTACTAATTTATTTATGTCACTATTGTATTCTAGTAAATCTTTTCCTTGTTGTAAATTATTATTTATTTCATTATTTATTTCATTATTAAACATTTTTCTATAAACTAGATATAGAAAAATGTTTTCCCAAAGATGTTATATATGATTGTATTATACTAGTTTCGATACTTTTGCATAGTAATTTTTAATTTTCCCATATAAATTTCTAAAAATATACACAACGACTGTTACAATAAATGTATATAATAATACATTAATGTGTTGACTTTTATCTAATTGTAAATCATAGTATACTTTAGATATACTAATGATTCCTATTAATAAAACTACGATTGTCAATATTTGTTTCTTGTATAAATCTATTTCATTATCAAATAATCCATCTGCAGTTAACACGTTTTCATCTAGTATTTTTACACGGTGTTTTAATATTTTATTTTCTTTTTTTAAAGCATCTATTTCAATATTAAATTCACTTGTGTTATTTTCTATTTTTTGCATTTCACGCTCCATCATGTTTTTTAATAAAAAACTTTGGCTATCAATATTACTTATAACACTTTTTATATGGTTAATATTATTTAAGTCTTCATCATTTGATGGATTTCTTAAATAAGAAACGTAATCATCTACATAATTTTCTAAAATCAATGAAAAACGTTGCTGTAATTCATTTATTTCTTTTTTTGCTTTATTTACTAAATCCATTTGTACTTATTATACATATCGAAAATATTATTGCGAACAAATATTATTGCGAACAAATATTATTGCGAACAAATATTATTGCGAACAAATATTATTGCGAACAAATTCTATAATAGTCTGTTGTAATCGCAGTTTTACTTGGTCTGAGTATTTTGCACATTTGACCTGGTTTCATACCAATCGCTTGTGCGACAGGATCGTATCTCGAAATATCAGGCAGTTCTGAATTATCTTTAATACCATATTTCTGTTTTACGGATTCCATTTCATCATCTGTTAGTAAAGTATGTTTAGGTACATATTCATGATCTAAAATATTAAATTGTAGTCGATCTAAGCTAAATGCTATAATAAAGATCCCTTCTTGTTCCCATACTTGATTCAATATATTCATTATTGGATCATTCAACTCTTGTCTAATAATCAATACAAGAGTATCTCCTTTCGTCAACACTTGTTCTAAATTGTAAAGGTCATCAATATAATCATTGATATTTTCACGCCTTAGGGTTTTCGCTAAATGATATTTTACATATACCTTTTGGTTAGAAGATGCACTTTTATTAGACAGTAACATGTCTAATTGTTTATTATTTGACATTACATGTACTTCATTCACACTAAATTCTTCATAATCTTTTGTATCATAACCTTGATTATCCAATAACGTCAATAAATTTTGACGTGATTTATATAATGATGATATAGCTCCACTGGATTGCGACATTCTTATTTATAATACAAAATTATATTTTTATTTTAATTCAATTTTATATTATAATATTTTTCTAATAATTATGATTTACAGATTAATTGTTTTTTTTTCATTTTCACCATTAACGTCAGAAGTACCGTCTTTTTCGCTTGTTTCTCTTTCTTCTTTTACATCATCGTCGTTAATGATTAATTTTATGCCATCCTCTCTTTCAGGGTTTTGTTTCTTTAATAATTCTTGAATATTCTCTAATTCATTTATGTCGTCAGTTTCAATATACAATTCATTTTTTTCGTCATTTATATTATGATTTCCGCTATGTATTTCTTTAATATTATTAGACAAATTGTTTGGCATAATTACTACCGGATTGTTTGAATCTAATACTAATACTTGACTACCTCCTCCTTGCATGGGA
>Ga0257127_1002279_pt1 | contig 12074 bp, 6 predicted proteins | sample SI060_135mmetaG_FD_190152 | JGI IMG/M metagenome (GOLD analysis project Ga0257127, IMG submission 190152) | Marine microbial communities from Saanich Inlet, British Columbia, Canada - SI060_135m | ecosystem: Environmental > Aquatic > Marine > Inlet | place: Canada: British Columbia | collected...
AATTCTTATTAATGTATTTAAAAGTTGTTTAAACATATTAAGAGATAATGAAGGGTTGACAGGTGAAAAAGCATTAAGAAATCTATCATATTTATTAATATTAAAATTAATTGAACCTCATATAGGAAAAGAAATAGATATAGATAATTATAAATATAATTTTGAAGATTATTTTGAAGAAGGAAATGTAGAAAATAATAAAAAAAGATTATTAGAAATAATTCGTTTTAGTAATTTATCAAAAGAGAAGGATGATGATATACCAAATTTAATGAAATTTGCTTGGGATATTATATTATCAAAACATCCAACAACACAAAATATATTTTTAAAAAATAAAGGTTTTGATATTCAACATAAAACATCATATGTAAAAATAATTAAAAAATTAGTTTCACTTGATTTATCAAAAACAGAGTATGATGTTTTAGGAAATTCGTATGAAGAAGTAATACAAGATATAATGACTGGTAAAGTATTAGGTCAGTATTTCACACAACCATTGGTTAAGAAAATGATGATACAATTAATAAAACCAAAAATTTATGCAGATGGAACAATAGAAACATGTGGAGATCCAACAATGGGAACAGGTGGATTTTTAATTACTTATTTACAAAATATTATGGAACAGGCTAAAAATAAAAATATTAAATTGGATTGGAATTTTATTAAAAATGAGGGATTATATGGAAAAGAATTAGAACCGGATACATATCAACTTGCAGTTTCAAATATGTTAATTTCAACAGGTCATATGTTTGAAAAGTTAGATAGGGGTGATAGTATTAGAGAACCGATAACAAGAAAATTTGATAATATACTTGCAAATCCTCCGTTTGGAATAAAGGGATTAAAATATGATGATTTTAAAAGTGAATTAAAAAATGAATATGTACCAATTAAAACAGACAATGCGGTTTCATTATTTATTCAAGCAATAATTTATATGTTAAAAATAAATGGAAAATGTGCTGTTGTATTACCGGATGGTCAAGATTTATTTTCAAAAACGAATAATACATTAATAAATATTAGAGAATATTTAATGAAAAGTTGTGATTTAAAAGAAGTAATATATTTACCATCAGGAATATTTTCATATACTTCTATAAAAACTTGTGTATTTTATTTTATAAAAAAAAGAGAAGGAAAAGATATTTTAGAAACAAAAATAAAAGTATCAAAAACACAAAAAGAAACAGGTAGAGAATATAAATTTACAAAAACGCTACAAACATCAAAAGTAAAATTTTATGATTGTAATCCTTATGAAGATATAAAAAATTTATTGGTAGAAGTTCCAATTGAACAAATAGTAAATAATGCATATGCTTTAAATTATACAGATTATATAAAAGATGATAAAGAAGAAGAACAATATGAGGAAGGAATTATTATAAAATCTATTGGTGAAATTTGTAAATTTTTACCTAAAAGTAAGAGAAATGCTAAATATGGTAATAAAGAAGGTGAATATCCATTTTTTAAAAGTTCTATAAAAGTAAATAGTTATGTAGATGAACCTGATTATTTTGAAGAAAGTTTAATAATTGGTGATGGAGGAGAACCTAATATTAATTACGGAACTAAATTTTCAACAAGTGATCATTGTTATGTTCTTCAAAATAAAAATAAATTATTATTAAATTTAAAATATATTTATTATTATTTGTTTCATAATTTAGAAATGATGAAAAAATTTTATACAGGAGTAGCTATTAAAAATATTTCAAAATCAAATATTGAAAGTATAAAAATACCAGTTCCATCATTTGAACACCAAAACGAAATAGTAAAATATTTAGATTTCATATATGAAAAAGCGAATAAAACAAGTAATGAAAAAATAATGGAATTAAAAAAATTAAATGTATTTTGTTTAAATAATCAAAAAATATTTGGAAATAATGAAGTAAAAACTCTTAGTGAAATTTGTAAATTTTTACCAAAAAGTAAAAGAAATGCTAAATATGGAAATAAAGAAGGTGAATATCCATTTTTTAAAAGTTCTATAATAGTAAATAGTTATGTAAATGAACCTGATTATTTTGAAGAAAGTTTAATAATTGGAGATGGAGGAGAACCAAATATTAATTATGGAATTAAATTTTCAACAAGTGACCATTGTTATGTTCTTCAAAATATAAATAAAAATTTATTAAATATAAAATATGTTTATTATTATTTGTTTAATAATTTAGAAATAATGAAAAAATTTTATACAGGAGTTGCTATTAAAAATATTTCAAAATCAAATATTGAAAGTATAAAAATACCTGTTCCAACTTTAGAACGCCAAAAAGAAATTATAAAATATTGTGAGAATAATGATAAATTAATAAAAAAATTAGAAAAAGAGATTGAAAATAATAAAAAACAAGCTCAAGAATTTATTACAAATATTATAAAATCAAATTTAAAAGAAGAATAAAAAATTTTAAATTTATTCAATCCAATTATTTTTTTTAAATATTTTTATATTATTTTTATTTATCATAATAGGAATTGTTTTGCATCCTAAATCTCTAAAATTACAAAATCTATTTCTTCCATTATCAAATGAAATAATTCCATTAGTATTAATTTCAAGTTTGGGTGGTTTATTAATTTTATTATTATAAATTTTTATTCTTGAACATAAATATTGTTTTTTATTTTTAAGATCATTATAATTTTCACTTAAATAATAATCTTCTTCATTTTTCCAAGAATTATTTATATTTTTAATATTTCCTTCTACAATAATATAATTAGAGTTTGGTTTGTATGTCATCATTTTATTTTCACATAATTCAATTATTTCTTCAGTAATATTTTCTTCAAGTATGAAATTATATTTATCTGTTTTTAAAAATGGTTTTATTTCTTCAAGTTCATAGATATTAATCATTTCATTATTTTTAATTTCTCCAAATGAAAAGTTAATAAATTTATTTTCTTGATTATTCATTATTTTATTTATTATAAATAAATATTTAATTAATAATATTTAATCACTAAAATGTATATCATCACCATTTTTATAAAAGAAAAGTTGTTTAGTTCCAATAGATTTATTATTAACAGTAATATTAACAGATTTGGAATGTATGGTAAATTTTTGGCTTTTATAAATATTTTTAATGAGAGTTCCTAATTCTCGTTTATTTTTATAATTTTTCTCAAGAAAATATTAGTTTTAAATTGAATATTTAAAAATAAATTTTTGATTCTTTAAAATAAAAAAATTGATATATAAAGTATATAATTATATATATTTCATATAAGTAATAAAATATGAATTTTACAAATATGAATATTAGAGATTTTATTGATTATATTATAAATTTTAATAATATTAATGATATTATAAATAAATGCAAAACACAATCTGAAAAAGGTTTTATTTTTGAAAGATTATTTGATGTTATTATTAAATTTGGATTTTGCGATATTTTTGAAAATTCAAATTTTAATCATTTAACAGGAAATTCAAATAATGGAAAACTTAAAATTTTAGACAATATTAATAAATATTTAGATGAAAAAGTATTAAGTGGTAATTCAAGCGGATGTTCAGATATTACACTACAATGTAAAAAAAATAATAAGTATGTATTTATTAGTTCTAAATATCCTAAATCAAATGAAGATATAAAAAAACAAAAAATGGTTGATTATTATGATATTCAAAACATTATAGCAATGGCAACAAAAAATAAACATATTTATAAAAATTATAAAATATATCTTGTAGTTCCAAATAAAAAAAAAGTTTTGGATAAAGTAAAAAATGCTAATAAATCAAGTGAGTATATTACTGAACATATGAAAAAAAATAATATTTTAGATGAAACAGATTTAAATAAATATTTTTTAGCTTTTAAACAAGATATAATAAAAAATAATAAAAAAGATTGGCAAAGTATTTATTTTAATAATAAAGAAAAATTAAAATTAAGATTTCATCAAGAATTAATTACACAAAAAACAAGTGAATTAATATCTGAAGGTAATAAATCATTTTTATGGGGATGTAAGTGACGTTCTGGAAAAACTTATATGGTTGGGGGCATTATAATTAAACAATATGAAATAAAAAAAAAATTAAATGTTTTAATTATCACACCCGCTCCGACTGAAACCGCACCACAATTTACAAATGATTTATTCAATAAATTTAATGATTTTAATAAATTTAAAATTCATCATATAGAAGGTTCTAAAAATATTAATTTATTTGAAATTAATGATAATAATATATTTGTAATGTCAAAACAACTTTTACAAAAATATATTAATGAAAAAACTATTATGAAAATAAAAAATTTAAAATTAGATATTATTGCTTTTGATGAGAATCACTTTAGTGGAACAACTAACTTATCAAAAGATATATTATCATCATATTCTTCTAAAAATACTGTAAAAATATATTTGACTGCCACTTATAGCAAACCATTGAAAGAATGGAATATTTTAGATGAATGTCAAATGTATTGGGATATCGAGGATGAACAAATTTGTAAAAAAATATTAATTGATGAAAATAATTTAATTCAATTAAAAGAAAAACATGGTGAAGAATATATTAATTCAACTATTAAATATTACAATATTTTAGGATTATCAATAAACGACATTTTTAAATCATATGAAAAAATGCCTGATTTACATTTAATAACTAATATTTTTGACCAACAAAGATATGAAATAATTAAAGAAAATATTATGGGTAGTAATTATGGATTTAGTTTTGATGTTCTTTTTAGTTTAAATAAAAATAAAAAATTTAATTATAAAAATGAAATAAAAATTATACTTAGATATATTACTGGTTCAGAAAAAGAACAAGATTACAAAACAAGTGATAAATCTATTTTTAAAAGAATAAATAATATTTGTTCAAGAAGTCCATTTACTCAAATTTGGTTTTTACCATCAAATAATATTAATATTATTTCTCAAAATTTAAAATCATTAATGTTTGAAGACAAGATATTAAAAAATTATAATATAATATGTGTAAATCGTAATAATAAAGATTTAGCAAAAGATATTAAAGATGAAATATTAAAACAAGAAACTATAACAAAATCAGAAGGAAAACAAGGTTTAATTATTCTTGCTGGAAATATGTTAAATTTAGGCATAACTATTAATAGTTGTGATATTGTTATGTTAATGAATAATACATTATCATCTGACAAAGTTATGCAACAAATGTATAGATGTATGACAGAAGATAAAAATAAAAAAATGGGTTTTGTTGTTGATTTAAATATTAGTCGTGTTTTACAAACTTGTATTAATTATACTGTTTATAAAAATAGTAAAAGTGTTGAAGATAAAATTAAATATCTAATAGAAAACCATTTAATTAATATTGATATTGATATGATACATTCTAAAAAATTAAATAGTGATGGAATTATAAAAAAATTAATGGATATATGGAAAGGAGATCCAATAAATAGTTTTAAAACTCTGTTAAGAAATTTAGATAATGATTATATTATATTTGATAATCCAACACAAAAATTATTAAATGCTTCCTTTACAAATTCATTAAAAGATAATAAAGTAAATTCAATGATAGAATTAAAAAATGAAGATGATGAATTACAAGAATTACCATCAGGTAAGGAAAAAATAATAGATAGTGATTATAAAAGTGATAATAATTATACAGAAGATGATAAAGAAGAAAAAAAGGAAGAAATAAAAATATCTTTTACTAAAGATGTTTTACCATATGTTATACCTTTAACTTGTATATTAACTATTGAAAATAAAAATAAAGACTTTATAAATATGCTTAATGATATTAAAAAAAATAATGAATTATTAGAAATATTTGACGATCAATGTTTAATATGGTGGAATAAGAAAGGTTTAATAAATATTATTTGTGATATAATAAATAAATATTTTGATAAATATTCTAACACATATAATATATCAATACAATTTAAAATGTCAATTCAAAGTATGTTAGATAGACCAAAAGAATTATTAGAATTAATATCGGATTGTTTAAAACCAAAAACTATAGAAAAAAAAACATTTGGAGAAGTATTTACACCAATGAATTTTATAAATGATAAAATGTTAAAAGATATAGAAGAATATTGGTTAAAAACTAAGAATGAAAATATTTGGTCAAATGAAAAATTAACTTGGTATGATCCAGCTGCTGGAATGGGTAATTATCCAATAGCTATTTATTATAAATTAATGGAGGGTTTAAAAAATAAAATACTAAATGAAGAAAAAAGAAAAAAACATATAATAGAAAAACAATTATTTATGGGTGAATTAAATAAAAAAAATTGTTTTGTAGTGAAACAAATTTTTAATATTAATAACACATATAAATTAAATTTATATGAAGGTGATACACTAAATATAAAAATAAATGAAATATTTGGAAAAACTAAATTTGATATTATTATTGGAAATCCACCATATAATGAAGAATTAAAAACAAAACAAGGTTCCGCACCTGCATTATATAATAAATTTATTGAATATTATATGAATAAATGTATCTTATTATCTTTTATTGTTCCATCAAGATGGTTTGGTGGAGGTAAAGGATTAGATAAATTTCGTGCTATGATGTTAAAAAAAAATGATATTGTATATATCAAACATTTTGATAATGCTACAATAATATTTGGCAATAGTGTTAGTATAGAAGGAGGGGTAAATTATTTTTTAATTGATAATCAATATAATGGATTATGTAATTATAATGGAAATAATATTCAATTAAATAAATTTGATATAATTGTTAATAGTGAATATTATAATATTATAACATCAATGATTCAATATAAAAATATATCATCAATATATATTGGACAAAATTATTCAGGTATAAATTCTAATGATAAGCGATTAACTGATATAAAAACAAAAACATCATTATTATGTTATGTTTCACAACAAAAAGGATTTATAAAATATATAGAACAAAATAATATAAAAAAAAATAGAGATTTTAATAAATGGAAAGTTATTACTGCTGAAGCTAATGGTGGAAAAGGTTGTTTTGGTAATATATTTATAGGAAAACCAAATGAAATATGTAATCAAAGTTATATTATTTTTGAAATAGAAACAGAAAATGAAGCTAAATCATTATTAAGTTATATGAAATGTAAATTACCTAACTTTATGCTAAGTTTAAGAAAAATATCACAACATATTAATGAATCGACTTGTAAATGGATCCCATTACCTCCATTAAATAAAGAGTGGAATGATGAAGAAGTTTATAAATATTTTAAATTAACTGAAGATGAAATAAAATTAATAAAAGAAACAAAAATTAGTGGATATAATGATGTTAATAAAAATGATAATAATGAACTAAAAATAATAAAAGATGGAAGAAAACAATATTATTTAATTGATAATAAATTATATAAAATAAAAAAAGATAAAACTCAAGGAAAATTATTTGGTAATTATATTGATGGAAAAATTATTGAAGAAAATAAATAATAATTTAAAAATAAAGTAAATAATTAAATAAATAAATTTTTATACATTTTTTTATTAAATTTATAAATCATATTTTTAATTATTTTATATTCTTGAGAATAATTTTTGTATTTATTAAAAAAAATTGAATATTATATTATAATAATATTAAAATATAAATAAAATGCGTCTTGTTAGATTAACAAATCAAAATGCTCATAATTTTATTGGATATGAAATATTATTTAAAACAAGAGGAGAATATATAGTAAAAAAAATAATTGATGCAAATAATATTTCTATTAAAATTAATCATCCTGATTTAAATAATCAACTTAATATGACACGAAAAATATTTGTATTAATTGAATAATTTAATTTTTATTTAATAAATTATTTTTAATGAATTCTACCAGGTTTATAAAAGATGAGTTGAATAGTTTGTATAATATTATTATCATTTTTAATATTAACTCTTTTAGTAAATATATCATATTTTTCGTGTTTATAAATATTTTTAATTAAAGAACTTAAATTTTTATTATCAGTTCTGTAATATCCCCATCTACTATATTTAAAATATTTTTTAATTTTATATTCATTATTTTTAATAAAATCTTGAATAATATTATTATTAAGTTCATAAATAAGAATACTATTATTATCATCATTTAATCCTAAGCAATCATTAAGTTCATTTATAAAAAATAGTCTTTCATTTTTATAATAATCTTCTTTAGAAGGTTTATTTCTTTTTTTATTATTATCCATTAAAATAATAATATAAATTATTTTTTAAATAATAAATTCATTTTTATATATTTTCGGTTAAAAATATTTTTTTTATTATAATATAATTATATAAACCATTATTATAATAATGTTTCATTATAATATATATAATATAAAAAAATACAATCAGGAAAGTAGAAAAAAAGAGAGTTATACTATAGAGGAATTATTAGAAAAATTAAAAAGTAAAGAGAACTATCATGAAATAATAAAGAAAGATGAAAGGATAAAGTTTATAATGGATATAGATAAATTAAAAGGTTGTAAAATAGAGGAAATAATAAAAGATTTAATAGAATTTTTAAATAAAAGAGGTATAGAAGTAAATGAAAAAGAAATATCATTAACAAAGAATGTAAATCCATTGTTAGAGAGTTTTCATTTAACAATACCGAAAATAAATGTGTTGTGTGAAAAGTTGAGGTATTTAATATGTGATTTTAAGAATGAGAATGAGAAATATAGTGATTTCATAGATACGAGTATTTATGCGTCAATGAAATTATTTAGATTACCAAATCAATTGAAAGAAAATGTAAGAAATACAGAACATAAAATAATAAGAGGTAAGATGGAAGATTTTATATTGAATTATACAGAGAAGAGTGAAATGAATATAGATGAATATATAAAGGAGGTAAAAAAGTTAAGTAAAAGTAAAGTGTTAAGAACATCAAAACATTATGAAGTGAAAAGTAATAGAGTGTATATTATAAATAATATAAAAACGATAAAAATGTTAAATGATTTGGATAAAAAGTATTTAAAAGATTATGATTTATGGTTTAAAATAACGAGTGTATTAAAGTATCATAACTTGAAAGAGATATGGACTATATGGAGTAAAAGTTCTGAAAAGTATAATGAAGAGAAAAACGAAGTAGAATGGAATAATGCGAGATTAGAAATAGATATGAACTGGATAAGGTGGATACTAAATAGTGAAGGTCATGAATATGAATATATAAAGAACTATGAAAAGATAAATGAAGAATATGATAATAAGAATAAAGTGGTAATAGAAAAAAAGAAGTTGGAATATAATATAAATAAATTAAAAAAGTATGAGGTGATAGTATTAAAAAGTGATGCTGGAACGGGTAAAACATCATATACATCAAAAGTGGTAAAGAGTATGAAGAGTGAAAATAAAGAAGTGAAAGTGATGTCATTAATAACGAATAAAAGTTTGATAAATCAACATAAGAAAACATTTAAAGAGTGGGGAGATATAGAATTATTAGATTATATAGATGATGAACATTTAATAGGAAATGATTTTATAATATGTGTGAATAGTTTATTAAAAATAAAAGATATAACAAATGAAGAATTAAAAGATTATGTGATATTTATAGATGAGATAGATAGTTTTATGTATAATTTAAGTCATAATGGAACATTAAACCCGATACTGAGAGAGATGGTAGGATTATTAATAAGAATAATAAATAATTGTAAAAAGATGGTATGTTGTAGCGTGCATATAAAGAAGAACTTGGAAATGATATTAAATAAAGAAAAGAAAGTGATAATGATAGAAAATAAGTATAAGAACTTTAAGGATGTGGAAGCATATGAGAAGAGTGATATGAATGAGATGGTTGAAGAGATGTTAAAAACGATAGAAAGGAAGGAATATTTTATGTTTGTATGTGATGAAAAGAGAATGGCGAAAAAGATGTATTTAAAATGTTTAGAGAAGATAAAAGATAAAAATAGAATGGTATTAAAAACAGCGGATGATAAATATGAAATAAAAGATGCGTCAATTGATTTAAAAGATAAGTGGATATTTTTTAGTCCATCAGTAATATTTGGGGTGGATATTTCATTAACAGTAAGTCAAAATGTGTTTTTATTTTCAAGTGGTAGAAGTATAAATAGTTATCAATTATTTCAACAGGTGTGTAGAACAAGGAATATAAAAAAGGTGTATTATCATTTTGATAAACTAACAAGAAAATTAAAGTATTCAAGTTTAAAAGAAACAAATGAATATTATGAAAGGAATATAAAGAGTTATGAAAGGATACATAACTTGTGCGTAAATATGGATGCAGAATTAAATGAAGTGGTAGTAAAAAATAAATTCTTTGATATATTTTGTTTTAATGAATACTTGAATAATATATATGGATTAGATAAGAAAAAGAAATTTGAAGAAATAATGTGTGATAGTGGATTTAAAATAAAAAGTGATGAGAAATTAAATAAAAAACTGGATAAAAATGAGAATGAAAGGTTAAAAAATAAGATAATATTGGATGATAATGAAAAGGTGGAGGAATATATAAAAAAATGGAATGATAGAGATAATAAAAAGTTTGAAGAGATAGATAAGAGAGTAAAATTATTAGGAATAGAGAATGTGAAAGAGAAGGAGATGTATAAATATAAAGATGTAATAAAAGATGAGAGTGGTATAACAAAGCATTTAAATACAATAAAATTATTAAAAAGTGATGAATATTTGAAAAGTGAAATGGAAGAAAGAATGAAAAATACAATGAAAGTAAAAATGTTAAATGATATAAATAGTAAAATATTACTGATAAGAAAAATAGAGGAAGAGAATAAAATAGATTTTTTGGATGTGGAATTTAAAGAAGAGGGAGTAGTAGTATTAAGTGATAAAGATTATAATTTTATAAAAAAGGTATTTAGAAGTGAAAGGAAGAAACCTAAAAATAGAAATGAATTAAAAAAATTGTATGTATCAATGATAAAACATTTGAATGGTGAATTAGTAATAGGTGATAGAAATAAAACAAAAAAAGATAGAGATAATAGAAATCATTATTTAAATAAAGAAAAAATAAAATATTATTTAGAATTAGATAAATATAATAATCCAAAAAAGAAATATTTTCATATTAAAGTAAAAAATAAATTTTTAATTAAATAAATTTCATGGGCCAAAGTCGTAATAGAAATATAGAAAAATTAATACGAGTTTGGCCCATAAAAAGATTTAAAAAATTAAAAATGTAAAAGTATTTAATAATTTAAAGAGGTAAAAACTCATAAAAGTAATTCTTTAGGTTGTAAGAAGTAAAAAATGTAATTTTTTAGTAAAAAAATAATTTTTTGAATAAAAAATATATTAAAATTAATACGAATTTGGCCCATAAATAGATTAAAAAAATTAAAAATATAAAGGGTTTTAATAATTTAAAGAAGTAAAAACTCATAAAAGTAATTTCTTAGAATGTAAAGTAGTAAAAGTTTTTGTTGATTATTATGAAAAGTAGAATTTTCATAAAAAGGTGGTTTGAGGTGAATAAAGTGATGAAGATAAATTTGTGTTGTTAGGTGAGCGGAAAACGGTGAATGGATTAAGTAGCAGTGATGAATGTTAAAAAATAAATAACTCTATAGTTTTTTGTAATTTAAGGTGATTAAGTGCTTTCAAGTGGTTTAGGCCTTTGAGATTTTCGCCACTGTATGAGTAAAAATATTAGCATTTATCTCTGCTAAAAAATAAATAACTCTATAGTTTTTATAATTTAAAGTGATTAAGGGCTTTCAGGTGGTTTAGGCATTTGAGATTTTGCTAATGATTTAATGAAAAAAGTAGCAGTGATAAATGCTAAAAATAAATAACTCTATAGTTTTTTATAATTTCAGGTGGTTTAGGCCTTTGAGATTTTTGCTAATGATTTAATGAAAAAAGTAGCAGTGATAAATGCTAAAAATAAATAACTCTATAGTTTTTTATAATTTCAGGTGGTTTAGGCATTTGAGATTTTGCTAATGATTTAATGAAAAAAGTAGCAGTGATAAATGCTAAAAATAAATAACTCTAT
>Ga0257127_1002281_pt1 | contig 12062 bp, 3 predicted proteins | sample SI060_135mmetaG_FD_190152 | JGI IMG/M metagenome (GOLD analysis project Ga0257127, IMG submission 190152) | Marine microbial communities from Saanich Inlet, British Columbia, Canada - SI060_135m | ecosystem: Environmental > Aquatic > Marine > Inlet | place: Canada: British Columbia | collected...
TCTCTCAAAAGCGCAAACTCACAGCTTACCTGATCCCCCCCCCAAGGTGTGGGTGTACCTAACCCCCCACCTCGAGCAGCATACTCCCACTCTGCTTCACTCGGTAACCTTCCACCTACCCAATACGCATAATCATGTGCTTGTAACCAAGAAATGCAGTTTATAGGATGTTGGTCTCGATCAATCTGCCCAAAGTTACAGTCACCTCCCGTGCCCGCAGAAGTACAAAAGTTCGCCTCAACACATAGACGATATTGGGCGACCGTGATCTCATCACTCATTTGAAAACTAGTGATTTGAACGGGATGAATAGGTTGGTTGTTATCGTCAGTTCCCCCCATTAAAAAATCTCCCGTCGGTAGTGAGTACCAATTCAATAATGGACATCGATCACCATCAAGACACAGACCACAAGGGCTCTCATCAATCACCCCATCACAGTCATCATCACTTTGATTACAGCTCTCTTCTACGATGGCTTCATCAATCAACCCATCACAGTCATTATCCACTTGGTCACAGCGCTCCTCGGCGATATGTTCATCAGCCTGTCCATCGCAGTCATTATCAAGCTGATCACATTGTTCTGATTGCGGTATACCTTCACCAACTCCACATTGTAACCCACCGTCATCAGAACATCGCCACACGCCTCTCACTAGGCATTCTCCAACACCTGCGACACAAGGCCGAGCGAGTTGGAAATAATCTTCATCTACCTGTCCATCACAATCGTTATCAATCCCATCACAACGCTCTATGCTTGATGGACCTTCTACTGCAGTACACTGTAAAATACCTAGTTCACACTCCCAGTCTCCTTGGCGAATACATGCACCAACGCCGGCAGAACATGAAATGCTACTCAAGCTGAATGTTTCATCAATCTGCCCGTCACAGTCATCATCAACGGCATTACAACGCTCATCTTGAGGCATACCTTCTTGTACATCACACCTAAAGACACCCTCGATACATCTCGCTGTCCCATTTTGAAGGCAAGCACCAATACCTAAAGCACACGAACCCGCAACTAAATTTTCATCGACAAGCTCATCACAGTCATTATCAAGTCCATCACATCGTTCGAATTGTGCGTTTTGCAATGCGACACAACTGAGCGTACCGTTTGCACATACGCTTATGCCTTGTTGACAAGCGCCTAATGATCCTGTGTCACACTGACCCCACCCATTGAGTGGTTCTTCATCACTTTGGCCATCACAATCATTATCAAGCAGGTCACAGCTCTCTTCCTCTTCAACTTCATAATTAATGTGTTGGTTCATCACCTCATTAGCAGTTGGGACACGAAGCTGTCCTCCCTCACACACTAAAACTTGTCCTCTACATACACCTAAAAGTTCAGGAGATGAGTCTAACGGCCCAACAACTTGCTCATCTACTAAGCCATCACAGTCATTATCTAAGCCATCACAACTTTGCTCCGACTCTCTTTCAAATAACAATGGTGCTTGCGGGTTTTGCCAGCCTTCTACCCCACGACATATTTGAGTTCTTGCCGAGCATACCCCTTGGTGAAGAGTGGTCAATGGCGCAATCAGTGCTTCATCAATCGCACCATCACAATCGTTATCTAAGCCATCACAACGCTCATCTTGTGGATCAGGCGTGAAGCAGACAACTTGACCTTCTACACATAATGAGAGACCAACCTGACATAAACCAACCTCTTGGGTTAGACACTCTTCACTTAAAACATTTTCATCAATTACGCCGTCACAGTCATTATCTAAACCATCACAGCTCTGTTCTTCAAGCTCATATTCTAAACGACGACTGGGGTCTACCGCTTGGATGCCTCGATCACCATCGCAAATCGAAGATAATCCTACACATACACCACGCTGCTCTTCGAAGAGGGGTAACTGTACATCTTCATCGATCGCCCCATCGCAATCATTGTCGATGCCATCACAATTTTCATCGGTAACTAAATTCGTGGAGAGACAAATCTGTTCACCCGCTACACAGCGTAAAATGCCTTCTGCACATGGTCCAATACCATTTAAAACAGTACATGACGGCTCAGAAAGGTTTTCATCGGTGAAGCCATCACAGTCGTTGTCTAAACCATCACAACTATCCTCAACGATTTCATAGGTTGGAATGGCTTCGATCGGACGCGTTTGCCATGCACCTCTCTCGCAACGAGACACGGGATCTTGACAGACACCAAAGGCTTCATTATTTCGAGGCGCTTGTACACCTTCATCAACTTGTCCATCGCAATCATCATCAATCGTATTACATACTTCGGTCATCGACTCAGCAATCGACTCACAGATGACCTCTCCTTCAATGCATTTTTCTTGACCAGCTGCACAACGCCCTAACTCACGGGTCTGACAGCCTGCTCCATCTAATCTCTCATCAATTCGACCATCACAGTCATTATCTAGTTGGTCACAGCGGGATTCACTAATTTCATAACTCTCTAAAGCTAAACGTCGATCGGGTACCACCCAACCAAATTCTCCTTCACAAACAAGTTTTAAACCGCTACAGACGCCCACTTGAGGTGTGGATAGTGGAGCGATGAGAAGTTCATCAACTTGCCCATCACAATCGTTATCAACCCCGTCACATAAAGATTCATTTTCTTCATAGAGACTCACCACTTCTAACGAAGGCTCGACCCATCCATCGGCACCTGAGCACTGTTGAATTAACCCTGTGCACACGCCTAAGTTCAAGTCCGAGGTCGGCGGAGTAAGCGATTCATCAATTACTTGGTCAAGATCATTATCTAACCCGTCACACAGTTCATCGATAATGGGCGTACATACCCCTGCTTGGCATGTAAATCGATTCCCACAGCCCCTGTCACATACTCCACAATGTTCCTTAGTTTGCTCCGAACAACGCTCATCAAGAGGAAAGTCATCACGCCCATTAGGTACACCATCTCCATCAAAGTCTTCACTCGCACATTTGGGGTCTGCGGGGTGACATATCTCATCGAGGGGTAGTGTTGATGGTTCATAACAACCAGTCATCCAAAGTATCAATAAGCACAAATGTATGCACGGTAATAACAAACGATATAAGCGCTTCATCTATTTAACTCATTACGATTGATCATCACGGTTAACGCCCATGTCGACTGCTCTCCTTGAGATCATGTATTCTTATCGATGGAGTCTTCACTTACGGTCTGATCATGAGTACTCTTTAACACATCATCACCTGCCTCAGTCTCAAGCGTACCCTTCGTTTCTTCTGTGTCAAGATCCTCTTTAACACTCAACTTCTTCTTAGTATCTCGTACATCGACTGTCTCAAGGGGTTGTTCACTATTAGTCTCTACCTTCTCAATAGACACTAACTCAATCTTTTCAACCTCTTCTGTAACCTTTTCAAGCTTGATCTTACCTAAATTAGATTGCTCGGTGACGGCTACACTTTCATCGTCTCTTATCTTAATTTTAGAGTCTCTTATCTTAATTTTAGAGTCTTCATCCATCACTTCTTGATCGCCTTCAAGTCCATTACCCTCGCTAGCTATCTCTGAGATTTCCTCTTCAAGTCCATCTCCCTCGCTGGCCGTCTTTGAGACTTCCTCTTCAAGTCCATCTCCCTCGCTGGCCGTCTTTGAGACTTCCTCTTCAAGTCCATCATCTTCACTTACGCTCTCTAAAGCTTCCTCATCAAACACAAATTCTAACCGGTTCAATTCGTCGCTAGCCGGCTCTGCTTCTCTCGCTGAAATGGGTGGAGGTGTTGGGCCTGTTTGAAAGGTGAATACGTCTGCCTCTTCCTGATCATTAGAATCGTAGAGTGTATCAAATTCAATATCAATGACGCTCTCGATTGAAGGCGGTATCGCTAAATGTTCAGTGATACGATTAATCGATCCGTCAATCATTAATTTAGACTGTCGAATGTGTAATGGAATGACTTTTTTGTCTTTTGAGGCCTGTTCATCTATAGCCTCTGAAGCTTTGACATATAAACGATGAGCCCATTCATGGTCACCTAAACGACACTCTGCGAGATGAGCACAGATCCAAAGCTGACGCCAATGAGTTGATTTAGAGAGCACTTTGACCGTGTCACTCCAAACACCGAGTGGCAATGTATTACGAAGCATTAGCCAGGTCGCTTCTGTCCTGTATATTGGATGATCAACTAAGTTTTTGATCACTGCGTGAGCAAGCTCCCATTTTCTTATCTTTTCACTTGTCAAATAGACAAATTCTAGTGCTGTCGCCGCAGATAGGATTTGAGAGTTGCTATGCTCTGCTCTTAATTTCAATAACTCCATTAATAGGCGAGAGAGCTCATGGTCTTTTGTCGCCAATCGATGGAACGCTGTCATACAGCGCTCTCGATCCGCTGGCGAGTATTCATAGAGCGCAATCCAACACTTAAAGGCTTCTGTACACTCCTCAAAGCGTGTCTCTAGATTTAAAGCACCTAAAATCACTGAGCGCCGATTTTCAATAATACTTACCGCTTCACCCTCAACAAAACTTAAGTGCCCAATGAGTGATTTTTTTCGACCTAAGCGACTGTAGAGGTTAGTCAACTCATAACAAGCCTCAACATCACTTCCATCCATCCTATAAACCTGTTCCCAAGTTTGAGTTGCCGAAATCAGATCGACAGGCTGAAGCCAATAAGATAGCGCTTGAGCCTTCAGCTTTAAATACCTGTTTTGACTTGAGAGTTGATGGTCTTCCTCTTCAAGAGCACTCTCATCGTCTAACTCACTGAATGACTGATCTACAGATGGCAACGGAGGAGGCGTGTCTTCATCAATTAAAAGATTCTCATCTTCGATAGATTGGTAAGTTGTATCAAATTCTAACGCTTCAATGAGCGCTAGTAAAACAAGAACAAAGGAACCATTCTTTTGTTTTTCTGCTAAAGCTAATAAAGGTTCAATGAAGAGTCGGCGTACACTTTCTTGCTGAATTAAAGTCCACCAATAATAGGCATCATCTAGCTCTTCTAAACCAAGATGAGCTCTGACTTTCGCTTCAATCCATACCGGATGTAAAGCGCTGTCAGGACTCCATAATGCACAGGTCAGAGAGAGCTGATACCATTCTTTCCTCTCAGCGTAATACAGAGTGAGCCAAGATCCTGCCTCTTCATTATTCGGACTCAACTCCAAAATTAACTTTTGTGTGTCAGCCATCAGATCGAGCCGATCTAAGTGATTTTCATAGATATCACATAGATGCTTTAATATTCTCACTTTACCTGTTTTTCTTAAGGGTAAAGCTCGTTCATAGGCTTCTGCCAAGACCTCCCAAAGACCCACTCGCTCAACCGAAGACGCCAACAGTTCGATCGCACTCAAGTCTGCAGGATGCTCATCGAGATAATCGCTCCATGCCTCAATACGCTCTTCATCACTCACATCAATCTCATTAAGCCACTCTGCACGTAGCCTTAAAAGCGATGAATAAATATCAGAACTAAAAGTTTTAGCTCGATTAATGGCTTCGATAATCAGCTGTCCATATTCAGCCGTTGGCCATCCTCTTTTAGGAGATGTAAGAATGAGATTAAGCCAACTATCCCAATCCTCTTCATCAGCATAGTGGGTCAAGAGTGGCTCAGCAAATATCCACGCATCTGTAGATTGGTTGACCGATTGCATTAAGAGTTCAAGAACCACTCTTCCCTTCATACTTAATCGCTCTAATAAACGATGTAGCTCTCTCCATCTTGTCTGTGATATGAGCTCATGACCGATTGATAAAGCAGACCCTTTCACCTTTAGTAGAGAAGCGATTTCTTTCTCTGTTGCCTCGGTAAAGGTGAGTAAAAATGGGTTAAGTTGATCCGGTTCTGTGTGGGAAGAAGATTGTGATCGCTCCTCTGCTCCCATTTTGACTAAAGTTTGATAAGACTGAAGCCAAAAACCTTGCTGACGCTCACCCTGAGCAATGGTTTTCATGATCATCAGACGTTTTTCAGGAGTTTTAGTGAGGCCTAACTGAATATTCAGCAACGGGCTCAATGAGTGCCAATCATTTTGATGTCTAGCCGTTCTGATCAGATTACTTAGCTTAAGTTCACGAGCATCAAATTGAGCCCCCTTAACCGCATATTCAACGGACCTTCTCAGCCCATCTTTAGCACTTAATGAGACTTGAGCAAGCGCATTATAGGATCGTGCACGTTCCATGTCTGACAGATGGGTTGCTTCAGACTTTTCACGAAGAAATGAAATAATCAGCTCATATCTTTGATGATCTTTCAGCTGTAGTAGTAACCGACTCTCTCCTTCTTCAACAAGTTCAGAGGTTGTGTGCTCTGTCCGATGAGGCTGACTATCGACTGTTGATTCATCATCATCGAGTATCTTGTCTTGTACTTTGCGTGCTAAGGATAATCGAACAAGCCTTGAAAACGCCTCTTTGTAGCTTGCTCGTCCTAGTTTAGCTCGTTCCAAAGTAAGGGCATAGGCTAAAAAAGCACCCAAAACATATTGAGTATTTTTGACTTCTATTTCTTGAAAATGAGCTAAATACTCGAGTCGATATCCTAGCCATAGCGAAAAATGGGGATTCTCTTGCGACACAGGGTCGTGACACATTTCACTAACCCATGTCTCAATTTGTTGAGCTGACAACGACCTACATCTTAAAGCAATCAGCTCATCGTGTGAATCAAGTTGCTCAAATAGTGTTACCGCACTATCGTCTGTCGCTAAAGTCTGTGAGAAATTTAAAAATGCGCCATCTAGTACATGGGTAACATCATCAAATAGATTAGGGGCTTGAGAGACCGCTTCGGCGAGTAAGTAGCCGCCCGAAAAGTAGTGTTCGTGGCCAATGCCAATCCGACCAGATTCAAAACAAACAAGCGCACGATGTAGTGGGTTACTGATGTTCATAATTGTATATCGACACATCATCAGTAAGTCGCTGATATAGCCATGATGTGTAAAGACATCAATCATCTGTAATAGCGCAATCCAAATAGGCGCTTGAACATTTTCATCTGTCATAGCCATATTCAATTTGGCTTGTAAATGACGCCATCGTTCCTGCATAGAAGCGGATAGATGGCTAGGCACATAGTCAGACTCTTGCTGACACAGGGTGAGCGCCTCATGCCACTGACCTGAGACGACATACCCCACGATTAGTAAAACGCTTGAAGTCATGAGCATTTCAGAGTCATCGTCAAAATCACTCTGAGTTCTTTGAGCACAACGCTTCAACCCTGCGAGAGCCACTTCCATTAAGTCAGCCTCGGACACGAGCGTATTCAAGTATGCTCTAGAGGCTTCTAACCATCGAGCACCTGATTCATGTCTTCTCGCCTCAGAAAGAGAGGCGCTCCTGATAAGGGTCTTCTCTGTTTCCACGCTTTTGAGGCCTCCGGAGTGACCGAATTATCATCATCAATAACCCGGTGCGAATCCTTGATATGTTTGAATGATTGATCACTAACTTGATCATCATAATGTGTATAACTCATCAATGAATAGGTTTCAGCAAGTATTGTTTATCTTCTCCTAATTTAATAATAAGTACATCAACTTTTTATCTCTCTGTGAATTGAGTGTTTATCTCTCAATCTTTCAGATCTAAACTGATTGATCAAACTCACTCCATTCAAATGATTACTTAATGTATCTCACTAGTGATCGCTAAGGTTCGATTTCATCGAGTCAATGCTGTTGATGCAACCAGAATATAACTCATGGGGGTTATTTATCTAATATGCCAATTTCAAAGATTAGTCTACAAAAGAGGGAGGCTCTCTACATAGGCCTAGCGTTGTCTTCTTTATTTATTTTCAATGCTTGTTCAAGTGTACCTACACCTAAAACACCTATACAGAAGCGATCATTATCATCAAGCTCTATCGTAGATAATGATGCATTGATGGGACCTCCTAGCTTACTAGCACTCACAGAAGGCACCGTAGATGCTACTTCATCGTCAGATGAAAATGCACGCGCAAAACCCCGACTTAATCTTCTCAAAAAGAATCGAAAGACTACAGTAATTCAACTTTGGCTTAAAGCAGGTGTAGTTCATGAAACCTCTTCAGAGTATGGCTCTACGGTCATCCTTGACCATCTCTTAACCAAAAGTTTATCTGAAACGAGCCTCCCTCAAGTAATCAGTAAACTCGGAGGTCGAGTAAGGAGTTGGATTTCACTTGATCGCTATGTACTGAGTATAGAAATTGCAAAAGATCATACCTACACAGCTTTAGAACTTATGGGGACAGCCTTATCCGCTCTCCCTAACACCAACATAATTGAGCCTGTCCTCTCACAAGTTCAACAAACGCCTACCGACAACTCATGGTTAAAGCGTCGTATGACTTCTCGGCTTGTAACCGAGAATATAAATAGATTACCCGATAACTTATCTCAGCCAATTAATCCTTCTATTATAGAAACTGAAGCCCTGAAGAATCTTGAGCCTAAAGCCGTAGAAAACTTCCTCAAACGGGTCATTCATCCAAGATCATCTCATCTGATTATCGTAGGTGATGTAGATGAAACTGCTGTTCAGTCTTCCATCACAAACCACTTATCTTCGCCTCCGTTAATAAGCCCCACTCCCCCCCCACTCGATAAAATAAAGTCTAGACCTCCAAAAAATAAAGATCAGACCCCTCTCATTGATATTGAACCGATCACCTCTCAAGTGACTCTCATTCAAGTTGCCTTTCCCATCGGTACACTTACCCCAGAAGAAGCAAGCTACCTAGATCTTTTAAGTTTTATACTCATCGGAGATCAAAGCGGTAGCCTTCATCGTAAGGCACAACGAGCAGGTGTTGATCTAAAGTCAGCTTCCACCGCCCCGGTGATTACTGACAAAGGCTCAGTTTTTGTTGTTTCAATAGAGGTAGCGAGCACTCAAATAGATGATGGTTGGCAGATTCTTTTGGAAACCTTAAATTCTCTCATTCACCAACCGATCTCACAGAGATATTTAGAACGTGCAAAATCGATCTTTGAACGAGAGACACTTTTAATCGGAGAGTCTCTTATTGGACAAGCGAGGCGCTTAGGATTTTTCAGTTCTCATTGGCCCACCATTGAGGCTTTAACCCGTTATGGACGAACCGCCTATCGAGCGCGACCTTCCTCTTTGTTCAAATTTACACAGACCCGCCTAGTTCATTCTTCACCCCATGCCTTAATCGCCGGCCAGCAACCTGTAGGGAGCAACTTAAATATTTGGCGCGAAAGAATGACTGAACAACTAAAACAGGTCATGACTCAAAGAACCTCAAAAAATTTGGTAGGCTTCAGTAAACATGGTTCTAAACTTAACTTACTCTTTACGCCACTTGAGAGCGATGGTGTCACATCACTCACCGCTACTCTTCCTCTCGATATATCTTCAAAACGATCGACACTAACCAGTCTCAAATCCCTCGCACTAGGTCATTGGTTTGCAGCACTGATCAGTGAACGTTTTCCCAATGAACCACACTTCAATGCTCAATTTCATGACGATGGACTCACCTTAAGTATTACTTTTCCATCACACCTAATTGGTGAGATCTTTAATGCGTTAATGCGTAAGTTACGACAGGCTCCTTTACGATCTGAAACACAATGGTCAGCTGAATACATCGAACGAGCTCGTAAACACGCCTTGAATAACCTCTCTCGAATGGATCAAGACGCCAATGAAAAACTTAGATTTTTAAACCAAAGAGCGACCCATGCCTTTTCGAGATGGCAGTATCCACTACCTAAGAGTCGTATTGAAAAGTTATCCAAGCTAAGTTCTTCAGAGTTGACTCGGTGGTTTAGTCAACATATCCAAACCCTATCGATGTATGTGGTGGTGAGTGGTGATGTAAAAGAGAGCAGTTTAAGTAGGGCTTTATCACCTTTATCGCTACCTAATCAACAGCTCCCAAATATAGATAAAGTACTTCATTCTTCACCTGTACCAAGCCTTCAAATAAAGCCCCTCAAGAGGTGCCGTAAGATTAAGCTGATCTCAAATAATGATGAAGCATGGGCTAGTTTATCCTTTCCCGTCCCTCAGCAAGTCACCCCAGAAACACTCAAAGTTCTTGAGAGCGCTCTTATTTACAAGTTACCGACTCAAAATGCGCCGAACAGCTACAGGCGGATCGTATTAGACAACTACACAAAACCTTCGATGTTGACTGTATATCTTTATGCGTCCGCTAAGCGATTCAATCAGAATTGGAAAACCTTACTTGATGACATCGAGCATTTAAAAATAGCTAAGTATGACCCAAACACTCTCGCTCAAATTAAACAATATGTATTACGAGTTGAAACTGAGCAGTTCGAGCGATCTAAAAAACATACTGATTGGCTGAGTAGAGCTTGGTTTTTAGGATGGCATACAAGCGGTAAGCCACTTACACTGTCCACTTGGGTAAAACGCATAAACTCCGTTTCAAATGAACACGTTTTAAAGGCGGCTCAAGCTATTTTTATCGACAAACAAGCACGACTCTCTCTAATTATACCACCCTACCTTCAAGTATCTCCATCGCTAAAGTGTCAATTAATTGTTCCTTAATAGACAATTATTTGTTTTACGACTTGAGTATGCTTAGGATAGGATAAGTATATGTATTGTTAAGTATCATGTCATACTTAAGTTTTTATTAATGAACTATAAAAGTCACCTTTTGGTGACTTCTGAGCAAGGCTAGAGGTGCTGAGATGTCCCACTGGTCAATTGAGATTGAAACACCTAGCGAGTTATCAGATTGGCTGAGTTGGCTGATCGCTGAAAAGCTCGATGTGGCTGTTGAAATTCAAGATGATGAAACGCTAACCCCCGGACCCGAACCTGATTTCTGTAGAGTACTCGTACGTACTGAGCAGGAACCTGATTCAACTTGGGTCCAGCTAATCCAAGAGTGTCTGATAGAAGTCGGCTTCTCTGACGCATCTATCCGCTCTCGTCATGATAATGACGAGAGTTGGAAACTAGGCTGGAAAGCATTTTTCAAGCCAACAGAAGTAGCCCCTGGCGTCATTGTTAGACCTCCTTGGTCTGATCAACTCGAATCAAAGATAGATGTCATCATCGAGCCAGGACTGGCTTTTGGTACCGGCACTCACGCCACGACTCAACTAGCGGCACAACTGCTTGTCAAACAGCTCGAAGGTCAGCCATCGCTTAAGGTACTTGACCAAGGCTGTGGTTCAGGGATCTTAAGTTTAATTGCCGCTCGGCTTGGTCACCAGGTAGTCGGTGTTGAGATCGATCCTATGGCGACAAGAAGTGCACAAGAGAACTTGCCACTCAACCAATTCAGTCAAAAGGATGTTACATTTATCTCTGATGACCAAGTACCCAATGGTCCATTTGATCTAGTTGTCGCCAATATCAGATCACGGCGGTCTGTCAAGAAACCATCATTCTCTCAGGCCTTCTCGTTGCTCAAGAAGATCGAGTATTAAAAGCATATCAAGGCTGGGTCATTAGCGAACGTATCACCAGCGGAGAATGGGTCGGGCTAATCCTCAAAAGAGTAGAGGCTATATAGTGCGTCGATGTGTGCTTCCACAGCCTTTATCATCTGATCAAGTCCTTTTACCAATAGAAGCACAACGTTATCTCTGTAGTGTTTTAAGACTAGATACTGGTGATCGTTTTATTGGCTTTGATGGCCAAGGTGAGGAACGAGTCTTTGAATTGGCTGAATCAAATGGTCAATGGTCAGCTTGGGGGCAAGGGCCTATCTATCAAGGACGACATGGAGCCCCGGTGGCCCTCATCTTTGCTGTTCCAAAAGGGGATAAACTTGATCGAGTAGCCCGACAAATTACAGAATTAGGCGTTTCTGAACTTCAATTATGGTCAGCTGAACGCAGCATTGGTATTTGGAAAAACGATAAGGTTAAAACTAAACTTGCACGGGTAGAGCGAGTCATTAAAGAAGCGGCTCGACAGAGTGGTCGTGCAGATACTTTGTCGGTATTCCCTCCTCAAAAACTCTCTTCATTATTAACTCGGTATCAAGATGTACCCTTAAGGCTTTATTTTGATCCAAAAGCGACAAATGGTTGGCCAAGTATGGCAGAGAGCACATCCCCACAA
>Ga0257127_1002284_pt1 | contig 12058 bp, 18 predicted proteins | sample SI060_135mmetaG_FD_190152 | JGI IMG/M metagenome (GOLD analysis project Ga0257127, IMG submission 190152) | Marine microbial communities from Saanich Inlet, British Columbia, Canada - SI060_135m | ecosystem: Environmental > Aquatic > Marine > Inlet | place: Canada: British Columbia | collected...
CTTTTTACCCCGTTTGCCTTTAGACCCTTTATGGATTTAGAAATATTTTCAATTAGAATTCTCTCAAATAATGGCCTATTCTTGCCTTTTATGGCTACTTCTGCATAGTGTACTACGAAATATTCAGGTTTCATTTTTATTTGAGGGGTCCTTTTTGGTTATATTAGCCCTCTGAGAATGTGTAATTTGTGGTATTTATAAATACTATTATCTTTAGAAGTTGTTACTTCTTAGTGACGTCAAATAGAAAGGTTTAAATATGAGCTATATCACCTATATGTATCCTAATTATGGGGTGAACAACTATGACTGAAACAATAACATCGCCGAAACTACAAAAAGTAGACGCTGCATATCAATCCTTTAGTGGTTTGATGGAAAGCGCTATTGCTGGAAAAGACATCAATAAACTTGATGGAAAGCTGTTAGACATCTATGTAGACCTTGCTGGTGCAAGTGATCGTGGAGGTCTTGAATCTGCTTCAATGGGAAACAGAGGAGCTTTTATGGAAGCTACTATGGAACTTCAGAGAGGAATCCAGAGGCAAGCAGGTTTGCCAAGAGCTTTTCAAAACATAGGTCAATTGATTGTTGATTTTGAAGATAGTGTTAAACCTCTACATCAAGGCTTCCTAAGTGAGACTTCAGTTGGAGATCTTTTAGGAGAAGGTGTTAAACCTGTTAAAGGACTTGCTAATGCTGGTAAACATCAAGGATACCAAGAAGGCATCTTGCATCTTTTAAAAAGTCAAGATAGTCGTAAAGAATACGGCCTTGCAGCGTAAGTAAAACTTACGCACTAAATTTTATGACCATGTTTATGTTGGTCTTCTATAAAGAATTTCATTTCTTTTAGAAAGTCTTCTGCTTTCTTTTTGTAAACATCATAATCTTTTCCTGAAACTGATTTAATATCTCTGTGGACTATTCCTTTGAATAGAGCATATAATTCCCTCATCGTTTTGAGAGATTTTCTTGATACTTGGTGAGGAGCATTTATTTTATCTTGTAACATTTCTGCAACGTGATCCGGGGATGGAGGAATTTCTCCAACTGACATTAGTGCTGCATGTGCTGCATCAACTGCACACCAATAAAGATCTATTGAAGCTGAAAGTAAATGTTGTTTTGATCTGTCTAAAGATGCAGGTGCTAGAGTGTAGTAAGTCCAAATCGATTCTTGTGTAGGCCTTATTCTTCCTTGATCTAATAATGCTTGTAATGGATCAAAGACGTTTGTATCAATTAATGCTACTCCTGATCTTAAAATATTAATTGCTACTGGGTCTCCTGCACGAACATACTCCCAGAAAGATGTTAGTTTCATTGATTGAATGTGTAGTCTTTTTGGATCTGTTTTTGCAATTATTTTTTCTAATAAAATTCTATATGTTTGAACTAACTCTTGTGTAAATTGTATTCTGGTATCATCTAGAATTATCAGTATATCTATGTCTCTCTTTGGGTTTGAAACATGTTTTGCTGCTGAACCGAATAGAACCATGGATGAAATAAATTTACCAAATTCTTGATACATAGATTTAGCAAACTTTCTAGAAATTTGTAGATCTCCTGTAAGGTATTTTGAAAGATTTTTATTTTCTTTTCTTTTAATTGGAAATTTCATTCTAATTGTTCCTCAAATAGTCTATCAATAATCTAACGCCAAATCCAGTACCGCCTGGTTGATAGTATCCCCTTTCTTCTTCTAACCAAGAAGTTCCTGCTATGTCTATATGAGTCCAAGGGGTTTTTTCCACAAATTTTGAAAGGAATGCTGCGCCCATTATAGATCCAGCCCTTCTGCTATAGTTAATGTTGTTGATGTCTGCTGTGTTACTCTTTACCTCGTCAATGTAATCTTGATGAAGTGGAAGTTTCCAGACTCTTTCGTAAGTTTTTTCACCTGAATTGAATAATGATGCCATTGCTTTATCATCTGTTCCAAACATACCTGCAACATAATCTCCAAGTGCTACAACTACTGCACCTGTTAGTGTTGCTAGGTCTATCATTCTTGTAGGTTTGTAGTTTTTTTCAGTATATGTTAGTGCATCTGCCAAAACTAATCTTCCTTCTGCATCAGTATTTCCAATTTCAACGGTTTTTCCAGATAATGACTTGAAAATATCTCCTGGTTTGTATGCTGCTGTTCCAATTGCATTTTCAGCTGAAGAAACAACTCCAATTATATTTCTCTTTAATTTTAATTCTGCCGCTGCCTTAATTGTACCTAGGACTACGGCTGCTCCAGACATATCTTCCCGCATTGTTTCAATGCCCTTTGTAGGTTTTAGGTTTAATCCACCTGAATCAAATGTAATCCCTTTTCCAAGTATTGCTGTTTTGTCTTTTGATTTGGGATTTCCATTGTATTCTAAGAATATCATTCTCGGAGGATATTTACTCCCCCTTGCTACAGCTAATATTAAGCCCGCGCCTAATTTAGTTAGTTCTTTTTCTCCAAGAACCTTAATTTTTAATTTATGTTTCTTTGCTATAGCTCTTGCTTGCTTTTCTAAGTATAATGGGTTGGCTACGTCTGCATTTTCCATTTGTAAGTCCCTTACATAATTTGCAGATTCACATGTGATTTGTGAATTCTTTATTGAAGAAGCAATATTTTTATCTTTTGAGTTTGTTAAAATTGTTAAAGTTTTTAGTTTGATTGATTCTTTGTCTTCAGTTTTGTATTTATCAAATCTATATGAACTAAGGAATACTCCATCTGTGATTGCTCCTGCTGAAGTTGTAGAATCCATTCCATGAATATCTGAACAGATGATTGGATCTGAGATTTTTAGAATTAATGAATAGTTAGCGATAGCTCCACTTGTTTTTCTAACTTTTTCTGTAGATAGTTTCTTTTCTTTACCCAAACCGAATAAGTGGATCCTTAAATTTTTAATGTGAATGCTTGTTTGTTGTTCGAATTTTCCTGAGAATTGTGATTTTACTATTTTTGAAGAAATTTCTTTTTCATAGTCTGTTTTTGGTGAAGCGTTTATCTTTTTGTACTGTTCTTCTGTTATTGGGAGAAATAAGTCGCCACTCTTTACCGAAGTTGTTGAACCTTCCTTTAATATAACTTTAATAGACATACTTTCACCTCTTTAATTTTAACTAGAATTGTATTTATATAAGTATTGTGTTTGGGGCCATTATATCTATAATTTCTTGCCTTTGAGCGTTAATGAATTTGTAATTACACTTACTGAACTAAGGGCCATAGCCCCTCCTGCAATCATTGGGTTGAGTAGCCAACCTGTAAAAGGATAAATTACTCCTGCTGCGATAGGTATTCCCACTATATTATAAATTAGTGCCCAGAACATGTTTTGCCTTATTTTAGACATGGTTATTTTACTAAGTTTAATTGCCTTTGGAACATCTAGAAGGCTGTCTTTCATTAAGACTATGTCTCCCGTTTCCATTGCTACATCTGTTCCAGATCCCATTGCAACCCCTATATCTGCTTGTGCGATTGCTGGAGCATCATTAATTCCATCTCCAATCATAGCAACAGTTTTTCCTAGAGATTGTAGGTTTTTGACATGTTTTGCTTTTTCTTCGGGTAATACATCTGCAAAGAATTTGTCGATTCCAACAGTACTTGCAATTGCTGAGGCAGTTTTGGCATTGTCTCCAGATATCATGTAAGTTTCTATGCCTAATTGATGTATTTGTTTTATTGCTTCTGCAGAATCTTCTTTTATTTCATCTGAGACTGCAATTAATCCGAGGACCTTCTTTTCTTCGGAAAGAATCATCACAGTTTTTCCTTCTTCAGATAATGAATTAATTTTATTAATGAAACTAGAAATATCAATATGTTTATCTTCCATTAGTTTTTGGTTTCCAAAATGATACTCCCTTAACATAATCTTTGCAACTATTCCCTTTCCAGGAATTGCTTTGAAATTTGAGACTTTTTTATGTTTGATTTTTCTAGACTTGGCTTTTTCTATAATTGCTTCTGCCAATGGATGCTCAGAATTATTTTCTATACTTGCAGCAAAAGTTAGTAATTTATCTTTAGTTGTTATCTCTGAAGGAACTATGTCTGTTACTTCAGGTTTTCCTTTTGTTATAGTTCCAGTTTTGTCAAACACAATGCAATCTATTTTGTGGGCTGCTTCCAATGAATCTCCGCCTTTGATCAATATCCCTTTTTTTGCGCCTTTTCCAGTACTAACCATTATTGCTGTAGGTGTTGCTAAACCTAGGGCACAGGGGCATGCAATCACTAAAACTGCAACTGTGGCTATTAAAGCGAAGCTTGTTCCCATACTTGTGAAAAAGTACCAAAAAATAAAAGTTAAAATTGCAATGATAATCACTATTGGCACGAAATAGGAAGAAATTTTATCTGCGAACCTTTGGATCGGGGCTTTTTTAGTTTGTGCTTCTTCTATTAGTTTGATTATTCTTGATAGTGTTGTTTCCTTACCAACTTTTGTTGCTTTGAATATGAAACTTCCATGCTTATTTATAGTAGAACCAATTACTGAGTCATCAACTGTTTTTTCGATAGGTATGCTTTCCCCAGTGACCATACTTTCATCAATTGATGAATGACCGGAAGTAATTATTCCATCTACAGGAATTTTCTCCCCAGGTTTAACTAGAATTCTGTCTCCCTCTTTAACCTCTTCAATAGGAATTTTTATTTCTTTGCCATTTCTTATCACTGTGGCATTTTTTGCCCCTAGCTCCATTAGCTTAGTTATTGCTTCGCTTGTTTTTCCAGTTGCAATTGCTTCAAGGTACTTTCCTAAAATAACTAGTGTAATTAATACGGCACTTGCTTCTAAATATTGGTGTCCTTCTTTTGCAATTAGAATAACGTAAACAGAAAAGAGATATGCTGCACTTGTACCTAATGCTATAAGTGTGTCCATATTAGAGGTCTTATTTTTTAAGGCATTCCATGCCCCTTTGTAAAATTGTGATCCAATGTAAAATTGAACTGGCGTTGCCAAGATAAGCATGATGTAATCTTGATATGGAATTGGGTTCTTTGAGAAAAACATTCCAAGAATAAATACTGGAACTGATAGAACTATTCCGAGGATTAATTTTGTTTTAAGTTTTTTTAGTGATTTGTTTTCTGAATGTGTTTCCGTAGGTTGGTTTTCATCAATAACTTCTCCAGAATATCCTAGTTTTTTTATTATATTAAGAAACTTCTCTTCATTTGTTTTATCTGAGTCAAATTCAACTTTGGCTTTTTTTGTGGAGAAATTAACTGTAGCGTTAAATATTCCTTTTTCTTTACTTAGAGCACCCTCTATTTTTGCAACACAAGATGCGCAGCTCATTCCTTCTATGTGGATTAAAACATTTTTTTCCATTTTGGACATTGATTATTCGGGAACGTGTCTAAAACACTTAATGACAACAGGAAGGTTTGTTTGGTTTATCCTTCTCAAATTTATCCTTGCAATTATCTGAACAAAACCAGTTTCCTCCAAAATAAATACCTTTGCCTTTTTCTTCTTTCATACCACAAACGGGATCTTTTTTCTTAAAAATTCCAAATACCATTTTGTTTAAATTGAGTCTACTACCTCTTTTAGTTCATTTTCTACTATTTTTGCAATTTCTCCTAGTTCTGGATTTTCGATCATACTCATTGCTATTGAAGGAAGTATTGCTGAAACAAACACATTGTTTTCTTGTTCGTAGATAATAACATTACAAGGCAACATTAAACCAATATCTCTTTCTACCGATAAGGCTTTATGTGCTAATTTAGGCTTACATGCACCAAGAATTATGTACTTATCAAAATCAACATCTAACTTTTTCTTTAATGTTGCTTTTACATCAATCTCTGTTAAAACTCCAAAACCATGCTCTTTTAATGATTCTTTGGTTTTTTCAATTGTGTCTTCATAAGATAATTCTACTTGTTTCTTGTATCCATACATTTTATTCTCCTTTTTTATTTTAGTCTATTGTAAAATACAGCAAATAAATACACAATCACATAACTAATTATCGCTGCTTCAATCATTCCACCAATTATTCCAATAACACTTAGTGTGAAAAACATGTGCCATTGTTGCATCATACTTACTGCCCCAGTATACATGCCTAAGTTTCCAAAGATACCTAAGACAAGCATGGAAATAGCTCCAACTAATGCAGCAGAGTACCCCATTGCCATTTCATTAAATTTATTTTTCATTTTACTCCCCCTTACCAACTGAATATCCTTTCATTAACTAAAGGTATTTCTTTAATTATTATTGTAAACTCTTCCTGGTTGAAATCTCCTTCAAAGATTAATTCTCCAGCTGCGTGATGTCCACTCAATTGTGGTGCAGAAACTGGGTTAAATTCTTTTCCATTTGAAGCTAATGTGATAATTTCTTTAAGATTAAACGGGCTTAAATCTACAGAATGAGTATTTGCTGAGACTTCCATCTTAATGAGACTTTTTGATACTTCTAGTGGTTTTAACTCAATAGCAACATCGCCATCTTCAGTAGTTCCCGTTAAGATTGGTGGGAAGCCACTAATCTGGTTGTGTTCTTCTTCTAACTGTCTTGTTGGAAGATATGACTTAAATGTGAAAAATAAAAAAAACACTAAAATTGCACCCACCGAATAAATTAAAATATTATTTTTTCCTTTTGTCATTTTTTAATCTCCTTTTTTCTATTTTTTCCTTAATGAACAAAGATATTCCTATAAATGCAGTTATTCCACCAATTGTCCAAAAATATATTGAAAATTCTTGTACGGCTTGGAAAGGTGTACCTGCTATAATTAATCCAGTGTTTAGGATTAACAAATTTCTAGAAATGCATTTCTTCTTTTGGTAGATATACAATGTTATTAAAAGTATTATGACAGCGGCACTCCAAAGAGGTACAGCAATTTTAGTTAGAAATGCAAGCGGCATACCAATCACGGTTATTCCCATTAAACTTAACAAAGCTATTAGCCCTAAACAAACATTATGACATACTTGCCAAGATCCCAAAATACTTGCAGTTCCAGAAATGCTCCCGCTGGCACCAATTAACTTTTCTTTAATGTTCCTAATCATTGTTCAAACTCTGCAACGTATGCATTTCTTCCCCCTTCTAAGTTGAATACATTTTTGTAACCCAAATCTATTAACTTCTGTGAAGATTCAGCACTCATACTTCCACTACGACAGTAAACTGCAATTTTTGTGTTTTTGTCTTTAGGAAGACTTGTTGCATAATTTTCAATTTCGTTATAAGGAATAATTGCATCGGTCCCTTCTATGTGCTCTTGCTCTGGAATGTGAACATCAATAACAAAAACTTCTTCATCAGATAAAAGTTCATTGAACTCTCTAGAATTAATATTTTGATAGGTGTTTGTTGTGCAGCCTACCATGAATATAAGCAGCATACTTAAAATTAAAATTATTTTCTTCATATTTGGTCCCCCACAGATATACCGTATTTTTCACTTATTATTTCTTTTATTGTGCCTGTATGTTCTTCACCAAGCTTTTCCGCAATTGCTTTTGCAAAATATTTAGAGAGGAATTTATTTCCGTGCCCCTCGAGTATCTGGCCCATACATTCTCCACAAGGATGAACTCCATTCATAATGTCACTGAGACAGTCGCATTCTGCTTCTTCCCCATGCCCAGGAGTTTTTTCAATACAAAGAGTGCATGGCTTCTCTAAACAACATTTGTATCTATGTTGGGATCTCATTCCATCTTGGATTGACTCTCTTAAAGAGATAAAGCTCTCTGTTTGTTCACTCATGCTCATTTCAGACATATCATGCATTTGAGGGTATGTTAAAAATATACCTGCAATGATAATCAGACTAATCATTGAATATGCTATTTTTTCTTTCATTTTACCACCTCTTACAACACTCTATAATTTTTTTAGCTAATGTTTTTGCTTTTGGACTTTTTCTATAGACAAAAATGAACATAAACAAAATCCAAATTGCGATTGTTAACTTAATTGCTGATATTACTTCGGATGAATAACTCAATATGGAATAGATAATTATTGTTAATGTCAAAAGGAAAGGAAGTCTAAAAATATGAAATCTTTTTCTCAGTTTAATCTCTAACAAATAATAGATGCCAATACTTGTTTGCCCCATAAAGATTCCAAGTAAAACTTTATCCTCAAATGAATTATTGAAAAGCATACATAGAAGATAAGCCCATGTTAGAACAAAGCTTAAACAAATTACGCAAAAATTCTTCTTTGTGAGAGATTTTACTATTAATAAAATAAAAAATAAAGAGATTATTATAGTGAATACTGTTGATATACTTATCATAATATTACCTCAGACAATAATGCTACAACTACTAAAATTGAGAATGTTAATATTATCCCTTGAAATGGTATGAACTTTCCAGACCTAAGTTTTGTTAATTTCTTACTGAGATAAGGAGTTGCTGATAAAATTAGTGCACCAAAAATACTTCCAATAAGAAAGAGGTTGATCAAATAAGTCTTATTTAGTAATGAACCGTAATCTCCAAACCATGAAATGTATATTGATGAATAGCTTTGAATTAAAGGGAGAACTGGAATTGTTATTGAAAGGAATATAATTAATGCTATAATTGCACTTTGAAATGGAATATATTTCTTTTTTATTAGTTTTGAAGTCCACAATCCTAATGCAAGTCCTGCCGCCCCAATAAATAATCCAATTATGAATCCGCTAACTCCTAGATATGCTGCCCCTGCGGCCGCTGCTCCCGCCCCAATAGTACATAGGGGACAATGAGCGGAGACTGCTTTGGGCAAAGCTAAAAATGCCAATAGCAATCCAGGAGATAGTTTTTTCATCTTAATTAAATTGTCATATATGGTGACATTTCTCCATCTGTTACTGCATAAATTTCAAAAGGAGCTAGTTTTGCCCCGGGCATTCCCGGTGATCCAGAAGGCATTCCTGGCATTGCAATTCCATCTATGTCTGGCCTTTCTGTAAGTAATTTGATAACTGCTTCATAAGGAATGTGTCCTTCAATAAAGTAATCTCCTATTACTGCAGTATGGCAACTTTGCATACTTAATGGAACGTTATACTTGCTCTTAATTGTATTCATGTTTTCTGCATTGATGACTTCAACATCAAATCCTTCCCTGGTTAATCCTGCAACGTAGTTTCCACAACAGCCACAATTTTTGTCTTTGTAGACCGTTATTTTTTCTCCATTGGTGATCGTATTGTCAACTTTGGGTGCCGAACTACATCCAGCTATGATTACCATCAAAGAAAGAAGAAGAGAGATGATGATTACTTTTTTCATCATCAACATCCCCCTACCATTGTAGGTGCGGACTGAGGTGCTTTTGTAGCCCCTTGTGCGCCAGTGTTTGTTCTACTTGAAGCTGAGCTTACTCCGCCAAGAGCATTATTCAGTTCAATTTCATCTTTTATATCATCAATTTGAAATGCCTGAAGTGTTGAAAACACTATCAAGACAATTGCCAAACCAATAAGTATATTGTTTGTATTTTCTACTTGTTTCTTTTTTGCCATTCTTAACAACCTCCTACCATTGAACCACCAGAAGTTTGACCTTTCTCAATGCCTCTGTTTTCATTTGTGGTTAATGCAATTATGTTCACATCGATTCCCTTTGCTTCCATTGCTGCCGCCTTGGACTCATGGATTCCTGGGAAGAATAGGACTTTTAACTTTCCAACATCTGTTAGAATGTCTTCGTCACTCATGTCTGGGTGATTGATTAACAAATACTTTGTTATACCTCTCATTGCAAAACTGTGTGCGCATCCGCATGCAGGACTACCGTTTTCAAATATAATTGATTTGGCTCCACAACAGAACTCACAAGACATTCCACCATTACTTTTGAAAAGTATTTGAACATATCTTTCAACTAAGTCACTTGGAAGTGTGATTGTTCTATCTAAGTTTCCTAGCATTGAAATAGCTGCATTTGCACTTGCAGGATCATAAGGATCTATGTCATCATAACTAAAATCTAGTTCCTTACCCCAAACTTTTGGGACCCCTGTAGGGATTATATCGCTTTTAGCTTGTTTTGCTATTGTGCTAGAACCAGAACTACTTGTTCCCATGCTCATTGAACCCATATCTTTCATAGCACTTATTTGAAATGCATTAAAAGACATAAGAAGCATTGCAACAACCAATAATACTCTAGCTGCATTATTCTTATTTATTTTTATTTCTTTAATTCTGGGTTTTGTCCCAGATTTACTAACTTTAGTTTTCATATTAACACCACCTTGGTGAAATTAGTGTAGATGAAACTGCTTAACTATATAACTGTGAAACTAGTTTCACTTAAGAACTACTAGATTGGCCATTCCTCTTCGTTTTCTTTCAATGACTTTTTTGTTTTCTAATTTGTCTAATATTCTTGTTAATTGAACTTTCGAAATATCTAATTCTTTGATTAGGTCACTTTGGTACATTGAACCTTCATTTTCTTTAATTAGGCCTATCAGTTTTTGTTCATCTTCATTAAGATTTGAAAGGTCCACCTTTTTTTTGCTCTTTTTTTGAACTGTTGTCAGGTATATTCCGGATGCGAATATTAAGAAAGATATACCAAATGCGATCATAATCAACCAAGAGGGGCTATTGTTTTTATGTGCTGGACACTCTTCCATATCTAATGTTGGATCAGATTCTACAATTTCACATAAGAATGCTCCTTGCTCATCAAGATTTACTTTAAGTGATGAAACAATGATAATAAGAAATATTGCGAAAACAATTAGAATGATTCCTAAGCTTTTTTGATCGTTCATCTTTTTTTACTAAGATTTACATTATTTAAGTTTGCCTGACAGGAAGAACATTCTTTTATGCTTGATCCAAGTGTAATTATCGCATAGGACAAAAGAATAATGCTTAGAATTCCTAACTCTATACCTTGGAAAGGTAGAAACGCTACAACGCTTCCCAACCCGAGAACTGATAGTAAACCAATGCCACAAGGCACACATACTGGTGCAGCAACACCAATAACTGCCCCAACTGTTCCAGATTTACTTATATTGCCTTTGACTACTCCATTGGACTTAATCTTGAAAATTATCAATGAAATTGTTACCCCCAAAAGGATGCTTATTAAGATTAAGATTGCGGTTGCATGTAAAAGGCCCCCAGTAATACCTTCTTTGTATAAACCTAAAATTAAACTAAAGTATTCAGGGGGACTTGTTTTTGTTAATAATGTTAACATTAATTTGAAGTTCTTTGATAGAATACTTAATGAAAAGAATATGAATGCTATACTTATAGTTATTAAGAAATACTTTTTTCTGGAAAGTATACTCTTTACTGAAGTCCAAGCTTGATTAATTTTTTTCATAAAAAAGAGAAAGGGGGATTTCTCCCCTTAATTTAAAGCTGCATCGATGGTTGTTTTGAACACACTAAATGGTTGCGCTCCAACAACTTTAACACCATTCACAAAGAACGAGGGTGTTCCACTTGCACCTAACTTAGCTGCTTCTGCTGCATGTGATTGAACCTTGCTAGCCATATCTCCGTTGTCGAGACATGAATCAAATTCACCTTGGTCAAGTCCAATATTTCCAGCCAAGACTTTTAAGTTTGGTACTGCAATTCCTGCTTGGATTGCCATGTTGTCAAAGATTGCATCATGCATATCCCAGAATCCGTCATTGCCGCCAACTTCTCCTGCACACTCTGCAGCCTCTGCAGCTTTTTGTGCATTCTGATGGAACGGTAATGGCAAGTGCTTGTATGCTAACTTAGCTTTACCTGTATCAATGTACTCTTTTTGGATTTGCCCTAATGTTTGTGTGTAGAATCTACCACAGAAAGGACATTCAAAATCAGAATATTCTATGATTGTAACTTTTGCATTCTTATCACCTTTAACATAAGCATCGCCAACATCTACATCTGCTACTGGAGATGGTGCTGAAGGAGCTGCCTGTGGTGCTGAAGGAGCTACTGCTTGAGAATCATCTGAAACAGAACCACCGTTACCACCAAAATATGTTAAAACAAAAAGAATACCGAAAACTAGTGTACCTAATTTCCATAAGGT
>Ga0257127_1002286_pt1 | contig 12048 bp, 11 predicted proteins | sample SI060_135mmetaG_FD_190152 | JGI IMG/M metagenome (GOLD analysis project Ga0257127, IMG submission 190152) | Marine microbial communities from Saanich Inlet, British Columbia, Canada - SI060_135m | ecosystem: Environmental > Aquatic > Marine > Inlet | place: Canada: British Columbia | collected...
TCACCGGCTGATATTGACACATTAATTAAAGATAAATCATCTAAAGTAAATGATATTGATGTATTAATTAAAGATAAATCTGATGATAGAGCAATTATCGTCAATGAAGATATTGACGATTTAGATATTGATAATAGTGCAGACGTTGATCAAATAATTATTGAAGAGGAAGGTAATGGATGCAATGATATATTATTATTTGGTTTAGTATTGTTGGCAGTAATTTATATTGTATTTCATCAAGTAAAACAATTAAAAATAGAATAATCTAAAAAATAATATTTATATATTATATAATGTATAAAAATTATTCATCTATAGACGGAAAGAATATAGATTTTAATAATATTGGCGCTCCATATAATGGAACTAGAATAATAGAGGGAATCATGGATTCTTCTTCCACCGCAATAACAAATGTTAGTACTTCTTCGGAATCAAATTCAGAAACAAACGTTAATAATACAACATCAAATACAACATCAAATCAAGTAGATAATTCTATTGCATCAGAAACAAACGTAAACAGTAATACTGCAATTGATTCATCTCAAGAAACCTCAAATATTAATACTACTGATAATAGCTCTATTATGAATATTCAAAGTTCTACAGATACATATAATGTTGATAACTCATCCGTAGCAAATAATACAACCTCAAATGTACAAAGTAAGATGGTGCAATCATGTGGTGCATCCATTGAAGAAGCACAAGGAGCTGTAAATATTGTAACAGATGAATCTATTAATACTAATATAGATAATAGTAATACATTTATAAATACTGGTGACAATGTCACAATTACGGATGTTAGACTTGAATCATCTTTAGATTTTGTAGGTCCAGAAGTTGATAGAAGTTGTATGTTAGATGCAATGAATGATTTAACTGCAGAATTATCTGCAGAAAATGATAATAGTAAATCTATGGCAGGTGGTGAAGGTGGCGATATTGGTGCTGAAGCTGGTGGTAATACAACTGCTAATGAAAATACAACCGGGAAAAGTGATCAACTTGATGCAAGTATGGATGCAGGCCAAGAATTAACAAATGCTGCAACAACCGAAAATACAACAGAAAATACAACCGAAAATACTTCAGATATTTCAACTGAACAAACTTCTGAACAATCAACCGAAGCTACATCTAGTTCATCAGCAGCGGCAGGATTAGCAGCTGGATCAGGTTCTGGTTTATCAGATCATTTATTGATTATTGTATTAATAGGAACGGTTTTAATATTTATTAATAAAAAAGTAGATTTAAATCAATTATATAATATTTTTAAAAAACAAATAGATTTAAGTCAACTATATAATATATTTAAAAATAATTATTTATATATTGCAGTGGTGTTATTATTATTATACAATCTATAAAATACTATAAAAAACAACAATATTATATATATAATATATATATAACAATGTATAAAAATTATTCATTTATAAATGGAAATAATATAGAAACTCAAACGCTTGGCGCTCCATATACTGGAACTAGAACAATAGAGGGATTCCTTGATTCTTCTTCCACCTCAGAAACAAATGTTAATACTTCTTCGGTATCAAATTCAGAAACAAATGTTGAAAATACAACAACAAATGAAACAACAAATAATACAGATAATTCGATTAAATCTGAAACAAGTGTGAATAGTAATACTGCAATTGATTCATCTCAAGAAACAACAAATGTGAATACAACTGATAATAGTTCTAGAATGGATATAAATAGTTCTACTGATACATATAATATTGATAATTCCCAACTTGTAAATACAACTGTTTCAAATACTCAAAGTAAAATGGTTCAATCATGTGGGGCTTCAATTGAAGAAGCTCAATCATCTGTAAATATTGTAACAGATGAATCTATTAATACCAATATAGATAATAGTAATACATTCATTAATACCGGTGATAATGTTACAGTTACTGATGTTCGTCTTGAATCATCATTGGATTTTGTAGGACCAGAAGTAGATAGAAGCTGTATGTTAGACGCAATGAATGATTTACAATCTGAATTAGAAGCTGTAAATGAAAATAGTAAATCAATGGCTGGTGGTGAAGGAGGTGATGTTGGAGCAGAATCAGGAGGTAATACAACTACTGCTGAAAATACTACAGAGAAAAGTGATCAACTAGATGCTAGTATGGATGCAGGCCAAGAATTAAAAAATGAATCACAGACAGAAAATACTTCTGAAAATACAACAGAAAATGTTGCAGATATTACAAATGAACAAACTGCAGAACAATCAACTGAAGCTACATCAAGTTCATCTGCCTCCGCTGGTTTAGCAGCAGGATCAGGTTCGGGTTCGGGGTTATCAGATTATTTATTATTATTAGTAGTATTAATCGTTTTATCTTATTATTTAATGAAAGATTTGGATTTTAATTTAAATTTCGATTTTGATTTATCAAAAATAAATCAATTATTAAATGAACATCATTTATTTGTTATTATTGGATCAATATTATTTGCTAATTATATGGTACTTTAATTGTACTCTAATTATAAATATAAAATTTTTTATATTTATAATTTTGATATGTCATTTTATTCTATATAGTATGGTATCTCTTAATTAAATATTGTCATTATTTTGTTCTATTATTTTGTTCTATTATTTTGTTTATCATTTATATATGAAAACTGAAAAAACACATTATATAAATATATGTTTTACAATAATAATTGTTGTTATTATTTTATTTATCATTTATATATGAAAACTGAAAAAGCAAATTATATAAATATATGTTTTACAATAATAACAATAATAATTATTATTATCTTTATATATAGACTATTAATGGCAAATTCAATTACACAAATTAATAATATTAAAGCTCTATAAACATTTATACATAATGTATACTAGATTCATTCGCCATTTTAACAGCTACTTTTTCAAAATTATTTTTATAGTCTTTCTTACAATTAGGACATGCAAAATTTATTAAACAATGTTTCGAATATTTATTTAAACATTTTTTATGAAAAATATGATCACAGTCAGGTAATTTTATCTTGTGTTCTTTTGATTTTATATCTTCCTGACATACTGAACAAAATATATGCTCAGTATTTTTTACTAACGGTTTTTTGAAAAAATTATTATTAATTTTTTCAATATTCAATAATTGAATATTTATAGTATCATCCTCTTCCATTATTTGTTTTAACGTATTTATTATTATTTTTTTATTAGACTTATTACATCGATTTATTAAATTTGTAATTTCGCTAATACTATAATTTGACATATATCTATATATTTTATTATATATATTTAATGGTTATTATTATCATAATCTGTTGAAGTATTAATATTAAAACTATCATTATTATTACTATCACTACTTGACGATGAAATATCATCTTTTAATAATATACGGTTTTTATTATCATCCGAACTTTCTGTTTCTGAATTTTCAGAAATTCTATTTTTATTAGTTATTATATCTTCTATTTCTAATTCTATTAAATTTGTTACTGAATCCATTTCACTACTCATTCTATCATCTACATCATTCATGTCAGTATTTAAATTTAATACTGACATTTCAGAAATAGAATTAATTTCAGTATCAATTATATCTTCCTCACTCGATTCATTAAATGTTAATTCATTATTTTCTCTAATATCTATAACAACAGGCTTGGTATATAAACCAAAACCTATTGAATTAATCCATATACCATATACATCCAAAACTAATTTTATTGTTTGATCCTTTTCTAAATCTGAAAATTGTCTTGGTTGCGTTTGTTTATCATAAGATACTTTAATCTTATTTAATATATCAGAATTAATCTTTAATTTAATATAAGGTACATTATAATCACCATCATTTCTTATACTACCTTTAAATTTAACATTATTCGAAAAAAACCAATTATTATTATTTCTTGCAATACTTATTATATGATTATCTAACAAACTCCAAAATTTAATAAACTCATCTACTTTATTAGTACTACTATCAACTGCTAATACTAATATATTAATATTATTAGTATTATATAAATCAAGGATTCTCATCTCGGGCGTTTGAATTAAAATTTTTGTTAATTTATTATTCTTATTATACTTTGTGATTACACTCCTTTTTGAATTATTATTTATAACTTTGGAAAATACAATATTATTAAAATTTATATCTCTCATATTATACGGTTTTTTCATTTATATATTCATAAAATTATAAATATCTAAATGTTTTTACGAATTAAATAATATCTTTAATATAATAATAGTTAAGCCTTCTTACTACGACTCTTTTTTACTGGAGGGGGAGTTGGAGGCTTTGCCTCAATCTCCTCATCAGAATCTGAATCAGATTCGGATGATTCTTCTTCATCATCATCTTCTTCATCCTCTTTATTAGTTGTAGAAGCTTTAGTAAATTCTTTTACCAATTTACTATCATCTTCTTCCTCATCATCTGAATCAATAAATGGTTCTTCACCATTATCATCTTCTGCAGTCAATGCTTGTTGAACTCTTTCTTGAACCTCCACTCTACGAAGTTTTAGAGTTGCACCATACATTTTGGTTGTTTGACCATTCGCTGGCTGCTTTGATGCCCAAAGTTTAGATACATGTAGAACATATCTTTGTACTCTCATGTATGAAACATGTCTACGTAGTTCATCAAGAGAAGAAACACTGATCTCAGTATGAGATCCATCCTTATTAAATGCTTCAGAATCAGGAAGATTCTTCTGGAATAACTCAACTTGTACAGCTTCAGTATTATAATCTAAATGAATTTTAGCTTTAATATAATCAGGACGTACAATTACTTCCTTATCCTCTTCATCATCATCTGATGAATCAGCATCTTCTGAAACATTCTTTGATTCTCTAACAATTGGCTGATAAGTATATTTTTTAGCATTCTTACCAAAATGTTTAGTTTTAAATTCTTCACTTCCTAACCAATTATCAATTTCAACAAGCGTACCTTTAAATGAGGTAAGCTTTTTACCTCTAGCTTTTCTTTCTTCTGCGGTCTCACTTGTAACTAGATCATTAACTTGCATTGGAAGTTTGACAAAAGCCCTTTGCTTTGCTGTTTTATAATATGGTCCATCTCCGTCTGGAATACCATAATTATCTAAAAGTATCTCTGGACTTTGGATATCCCACTGGGCCTCTCCCTTCTTTGGATCATTATATCTAAAATATGCTAGTTTTTGGCTTGGAATTCTGTCATTATCTTCTAGATCTGTTACTGAAGCATTTGATAGGTCTTGTTTGTTGTATGGGATGATGTTATGTCTGGCTTTACTCATTTTTTATATATATAATATGGTAAATTTCTAAATACTTTATATTTCAATATTTTTTAAATACACATATAAGGATAATTATCAATTATATATATATTATGGATATTTGCGGTATACGGGTATTTAAAGACTGTGATCCTTTTTATATAGAACTTCAAATATTCAAATTTCAATATTTATGGAAGTATCATAAATATCATAAATCAAAAATGATAATTATTAAAAATATGAATTTATTAAGAAATCATTGTGATCCCATATCACTAAATAATTTTTATATTAATAAAATATCTAATCAATATTTAATAAATATTGATAATCTTTATCCTATCATTATAAATAATAATATGTATATTTATGAATTAACATCATTAAAAGAATTAATTAATCAAAATATTAATGAAATATATTTAAATATTCCTTTTGAAAAAAAACATGTTAATAATATCATATTTTTAACTAAATATATGAAAAACGATAATATACCATTAACTGCTTCTGAAATATTATATAAAAAAAAAATAGAAATATTTCAAATATTTTTTGAATTAGGTACATATTTTACTTTGCAATTATATGAAAACATTAATAAAAATAAATTAAATGATGTTTTTAATGAATTAAAAATGATATGGACATCATTTAAAGATGATAATAATGTTGATGAAAATTCAATATTTGGTCAAACTATTAAATGGAATCATATTAATATTAAAAAAGGTTCTAAAACTAAAAATCCAATAGAAGATAAATTATTAGATAATATTAATATTATGATAAATAATAAATTAGAAGATAATTTTAAAAAAAACATTTGTTACATCATTATCGGAGCATTCTCTTATGCTGATAGTAATATTAAAAAAATATATAATAATATCGATTTTATTTAAAAGATTATATATATTATACATTAAATGAGTAATATTAACTTTAATGATATTCAATTAAATGAATGGAATAATAATAGACTATATAATCCTCTTAGTAAAAGGAAAATTAAGGAGAATGGTAGTGTATATAAAAAAATAAAAAAATTATATGATGAACAAAATAAAACCACCGCCGCCAATTTATGTCCATCATTAGAAGAAGATGTAATAGTTGATAGTTATCAAAATTATAGAAGAAATAAGACAGATCCGATATTATTATTAGATCTCCCATTAAATAATATGAACGATAAAGATCTTTTTAAATTTGAATATAAGTGGAATCCATATACAGGTGAAAGATTAAAAGAGAAAGATGAATGTGGGGCATTATATTTTGACCCTAATTCTTTAATTCATTATTTCTATACCAATCGTCTTAATAATTTATGGATACCTGATTCATATGAAAATAATGATTATATTCAAGGTCATTATGGAGATGCAGTTGGCAATTCTCCAGATTTTGAAGTAGTTGGTAGAGGTAAACATATAGAGTGGTATTTATTTAGATTACCTATAATTGATTGTTATTTGATGAAAGATCATTTTTTACAATCAGTTACAATGGGTCCTATTCTAACTGATAAAGAAATTAAACATATTTATAACTTGTCAAAAAGATATAAAAATTTTTATAAAGATACATTTGGTTATAAGCGTCCTAATTTAGTAAAAATAAAGGAATTATATGATATTGCTGTTAATCCATGTGATTTAACTGAATTAAATGAAACATTAGTATCTAATAATTTGAATTTATCTGAATATGAAATTCAACAAATTAAATTTCAAATTAATACAGATGCTGTTAAATCATTAATTCATTTTAAATAACTAACTGTTCTGTAGACATCCCTTCTTCAAATAATTTTAATACTACATATATACTTTTATCTGGTGTATTAATTTTCATTTGTGTAATCATTCTAGTTAAATGTGCCTTACTAACTGAATGATCCCATCCCATAGATATATTATGATTATTTATTAATTCGATACATTTATCATTTAATTGATATCTTCCATACTTATATTCTAATTTTTGTGTTAAACATGTTAGTATATATGATTTGTAATATTTTTTTGATGAATTTAATCCAATATATCTACACAAATCTGAAATATAGTATTCACCTTTATAATTATCATTATTGTATGCCATTTTATAATATTTATTACATAAAATATTATATAATGATTTTATCAATTTTTTTACCGGTATCTCTATTGATAAAAATATAATTTGTTATCTTCTCTATCGTTAAACTTTGTAATATTTTATGAATTGTATTATTGGAAAAACCATACATATAATAATCACGCCAAATATGATCTCCTAAATAAAATAATTCATAAAATGTTTTTTTAGTTCCTACTAATTTAAAATCCATTATTAGATTTAAAAAATTCTTATCTAATTTCCATAATACCTTCGTATTTTTAGAATATGAAGATTTTTTTTTTATTACTTTATTTAATATAAAATTATATGAATATTTATTATTATTATCTAAATTTAATAATTTTATTAATTTAGAATCAAAATAAAACATATATGTATATCAATAAAATTATATTTAAGTATTATATTTAAGTATTATATTACTAAATTCATTATATTTTTACCTTTATCTAAAACGCTTTCATTATTATATACTTCTGAATTATTAATTATACATGATTCTATTATCGTTTTTAATGCACGTACTTTAAAACCGTTATCCATTTGATGTTTCCAATAAGAAACATTATTAAATAAAATATTATAATTTACCTTACCCTTTTTCGGATACTTGTACTTAAGAATATCTAATAAATGCTTATTTAAAATTATATTTCCTTCTAAATTATTCCAATTATTCTTATTATCAATTATCGCATTTAATATTTGTATTTTATTATATAACTTATAATCTAAATTTAAATATTCTATTAATCGTTTATCAAAATAATATTTCATTTATATATAATATTAAATATTTATTTACACTAATAAACCTATTACAATAATGAATAATGAATAAAGAAAACATAAAAAATAATAAAAATATTTTTATTATTTTTTAATAAATTAAATTAAATTAATGGTTTGAATATCTCAAACATACCTCTATTCATTATATCATTTATTATAGTATTGTTCTCTATCATATTAAAGTCACTTCTTTGAACTGCATCTTCGTCTTCTATATACTCTGAATTCATTACAAAATCTACATCCAATAATAAACTACATAATCCTGTACCTCCAGATATAACTCTTCCTGCCATAACTCGTGAAGATACACTTCTCATGTGATCTATTTCTCCAAACTGGGCAGCTTTTATTAATTGCTCAATTGGCATTTCAAATGATGCTCTAGATAATGGATCAGTATCTAATTTATTAATTCCATGTCTATCCATTGAAGTAAATGTTCCAGTATTTGTCATAACATCTACTAAAATTGATATATGATGGAAATTTACACTATGATCACTATACACTTGGTATAATTCTTTTATTAAAGAACTTCTTGCTGCTTCAATTCCTAAATATTTATATGTTTGATTTACTTCATTGCAATATGTTCTATTTAAATCAATTCCATCAGTGTATCTTATCTCTTCAAAATTTATACCTTCTGTATAAATTACCATTTCAGAAGATTCTTCAAAAACATTATCTTCATTCTCAAATGATATTAGTCTACTGTTAATATCTATTTCGGTTGAAGTAATACTATCTATGCCTTTTAACTTAAAATTATCTAATACCCATTCATTTATTCCAAGTAATAACTCCAAATTGAAATCTATTATATCAAATCTAATATGTATTGTTGGCTCCTCACTATTATCATAATTTGATAAAATTGATGACCCTACAACTGATGACATTATTTTCTTTTCAGTTCGTTTTATTCCCTTGCCTTCTCCCATGAAATTATTAAAAAATTTAATATAACTTGTTTTAATCTCTAATGTAGTTACATTCTTCTCTATCAACTTATTCCTATCCAGCTTAATTCTCATTAACCAAGCCATTGTTTCGAATTTTTTAGTACTCGACTTTAAATTTACAAAAAAGGGATTACTCACTTTATCTATTGCAGTATATCCTTCAGTATTCGTATTCGTATCATAAATCATCTCGTAATTTATTATCAAATCTTTTATCGTAGTATATTGAATTCCTGCTGCTATCGCATTTACCTTATCCTTATCATTCCTTATCTTCTTATCTAAATAAATATTCATCACAGGAGTCTTAATATTACGAGTTGCACGGGTTAACTCATCCACACGTGGAACACCTTGCATTGCCTTCGAACCACTTCCAGTGCTATGGAAGGTGTTCAATGTATTATGTACTATGATACCACCATTAACTAGAAAGGTTTGATTTCCTGGTACTGTGAAGTCATACACATATTCTTTAGGATCATCTATATTTTTAATCTCAACAATCTCATCCCAAATTACATCACTATTAGATGCTTGTTTCAATAGATTGATCTCTCTAGTTACTACTGGATTTAATTCATTTGCTTCTTCAAAGATTTTAATATATTTATCAAGTGTACCTCTTCCGATAGAAGCTTTCTTTTTCCATCTTCCATAGTTTCGGCTCTGACCTGGTAATTGCAAATCTTTACCACATTTTGCAATTAAATCTCCTAAGTTTGGAATCTTATCAATATACTCTGCCTTATCATGAGCATCATCTCTATTATTATATTCAATTAAATTCATAATTGTATCTAACTTATCTAGATCATCTGTACCTATCTTCTCATAATATTGATCTACATACTTGTAAGGAATTATATAATGATACAAGTTACTGCCTCTCTTATTTTCCTCTACCAAATAATTTACACAAATACCCTTATACGAATATAATAGACCTAAATCTTGTATTAGTTTCTCACTACGAGAACAACCTCTAAGACAATGATGTAAATCATCACATTGTACATTTCCATCACCATCAAAGTATCCTCTTAATAATCCTTTTGTGAATCCCTCAGGTGCTGCATATGCAAAATCAGGAACTATCTTATTAAATGATCCCTTATTACAATTTTCAATTAAGAAATCAGCTAATGGTTTGTGAGAAATTGTTGTATCTACACCTGGACCATATTCACCATCATAAATTCTGATATTTGCTTTTTTATTGAATAATGTAGCAACTTCAGAAGTATTTTCTTGAAATTGTTTTTTAATACTAGTAATTTTAACACCATATTTACCTACTATACTACCTTCTGATAAATAAGCTCCAATAAACCATCCGAATAATTCATCAAGTTCAATGAGTTGATCTCCAATTGTAACAAAGTTGATTGTTGGTAAATCTAATTTAATGTTTTTAGCTACTGGAATTCTATGTCCTTTTTTAAGTTCAGAACCTAAAATTGGAACAACCTTATCTTCTGTTCTAGCTAAATGACTATGAGAATAAGTTGTAGTTATCTTTCTACCACTTCTAGTTTTAATTTCCATTAAATCACCATTTGTTGGATGACGACTTATATGAGAAATTTTATTAAAACTAGTTGTTTCATTTTCATTAACTCCTAAAACATAGTAGTCATTTTCATCTTGATCTAATAATGTTTCATAACTATCTTGATGACCAGTTGAGAATGTTCTATCTTCGTGTTTTTCCATTAAATTGTCAATAAAACTTCCAATGTCACCTTTATAAATATTCACATTAGACGACGATTTATGTTTTTTTACAATATTAATTTCAGTAGATCCTATCGTGCTCATTTGCGTAGAAGGTTCGCCAATATGCTGTGCAGCCAGGCAACCAACCATTTCTCCAGCCTCAACTTGTGATTTTTTAAAATCTAAAATTATTTGATCAATTATTTTATCAAATTGTAATTTTGTTAACTTATACTCGACAATTAACTTTTTAGGACATAAATACTCATATAAGTAATATTTGAAAAAATCTTTAGATCTTTTTTCATCTTTCATTTTAATAGAATCTTTGTCTTTTAATTGTGTTTCATTAAATGTGATAATTTGTGTGATACCAGGTTGTAAAATATAATCAATCTTATTAAATATATATTCAACTGATAAAGATTCATTTTTATCATTATTTCTAACTATTAATTTCTCATCGTCGATAATTCTGGGCAAATTAACTGCAAAACTAAATTCTGTTTGTAATGTCTTATAATTCAAGTTAATTAATTTTTGTGTTTTTCTCATCAAACCTCTAAATTTAATTAACTCATTAATATAATTATCATTCAATATTCGAATTCGTTCAGTATTTTCTTTAGTATTCTTTACAATATTCTTAATTTCAGACTCTGATAAACCATATTCGGACTTAATTTCTTTATCACCCTTATCTATTGTTGTCATTGTTATTTTCTTCTGTTTTGTCTGATCTAAATTGAAATCACTGTAAATATATTGTAAAATTATATTATTACCCGTTCTTACAGTTCCATCATATTTCATTCCTATATCCTCTAACCCTTTCATTAATTTTCTAGAAATATAACCTGTTTCAGCAGTCTTAATTGCAGTATCAATTAATCCTTCTCGACCAGTCATATGATGAAAGAAAAATTCTTGGGGAGATAAACCATCCAAATATGAATGTTCAATATAACCTCTAGCTAAAGGTGTATCATCATTCTGAAAAAAATGTGGTAATGATCTATTATTCACTTCTTTTTCTATTCTTTTGCCTTTAAAAATATCTTGCCCTAATGCACCCATAATCTGTCCAAGATTTACTGGTTTACCTTTAGAACCGGAATTTGCCATAATATAGAAGTTA
>Ga0257127_1002289_pt1 | contig 12037 bp, 15 predicted proteins | sample SI060_135mmetaG_FD_190152 | JGI IMG/M metagenome (GOLD analysis project Ga0257127, IMG submission 190152) | Marine microbial communities from Saanich Inlet, British Columbia, Canada - SI060_135m | ecosystem: Environmental > Aquatic > Marine > Inlet | place: Canada: British Columbia | collected...
TTAGGTGCTTCTGATATAGTACTTTCTTTGATTTTACCTTTAACTAAATCGTCAAGGTTACTATCTAACCAGTCAATGAATTCGTCTTCATCGTCTCCACGAATCTCACCACTGGAACTTGCCCAATTACTAAGTTCGTCTTCTGCTTTCTTAGATAGGTCTAGGTTACCACTTCTCTGTGCTTTCTGAAGTTCTCTTTTGTGTTTACGAACTATGTCTTGTATCTTCTTACCTTCTGATACAGTTTCTTCGTCAAAGTGTTTGATTGTTGAAGGGTCACCATATGATGATTTGCCTCTTGCAACTGCATCAAAGTCTCTGAGTTTCTTTTTAGTTCCACTCATAACGATTACTGTATCTTTACTACCTTTGTCCATAGTAATCTTTAGACCCATCATTTTAGCAGAACGAATGAATTTTTGTTCTTCGGGTTTCTGCATTCCTTTAACTCTGTAAGAAATCATTTCTTCTTGTAAGTCTTCTTGTAAGTTCTCTTCCCACATATCAATCATGTTTCTGTATGTGTTAAACTCATTACTCTCTGCTTGTGGGTCAAACGAATTTGTCTGAGTACCACCTGTTCTTTTCACATAGTCTCTATGTGTCTCACCACCCTTTGCACCAACCGCTCTAAGATTCTTTTCTCTGTCTTTTTTCCTTCTTTCCTTTTCAGCAGGTGTGTCTGCATGTGCTTTGTCTTTTTGCATTTGTGCAACTCTTGCTTTCTTTCTTGCATCTCTGTCTCTTAATGCTTGGTCGTGGTCTGCCTTTGCTTTTCTTTGTTTAGGGGTCATCTCACTAGGAGATTTATCAAATCTACCACCTTCACCATCATCTTCTGATAAGTTAAGGTTTGAAGTCTCTACCATGTTTCTGAATGATTGTTCTACTGAGAATTTCTTCTGAAAAGGATACCCTTTCAATGGGTCTTGGCCCATGACATCTTCATCAACCATGATTTTACCCATCTTTCTTGACTTGGATACTTTTGCTAATTTGTTAAATTTCTTTCCGTCCATAATAGTTCCTATGCGGTTTTAATTTTTATTCCCATGATGTCTTCTACCATACCCCATACAACTTCTCTTACCATTGTATCGGCAGCTGCAAACTTGTTGTATTTTTTATCACACAACTCTCTTTCTATTTCTAAGAAACACATTCCTGCTGGGTTAGGTGATGTTTTTCCTGCAGTTGACCATTTTTTACATATCTTTCTGATATCTGCATTCATGTTTGTGTTCGCTGCAGTTAGAGGTTTGTCCTCTTTACCTTCGGGTGCATTACCTAAAAGTGATAAGTAGTAATCTCCATCTTTAACTGAATGTGAAGTAACAATAAAGTCCTTCTTGTTTGCTATCTTAGCATTACTGTATACGTCTTTAGCAAATGTTGACCCTTCAGGTTCATTCCATTTCTTTAGAACACCTTTCTGTTGTGCTGGTGATAATAGTTTAGACATTCCTTCTGCAAGAACTTCTTCTTCAAGTGAGTCTCCGTCTACTATCGCGGATTCGTTTGCATATACAAGTGCATCCTTAACTTCTTTTGAATTTCTTACTGCACGACCATAAAACTTCTGTATTTCTTTCCCTGCTATGTCAAACGCACCACCTAGGTCAAGTGCAACTTCAACTGCTTTCTTGATTTCGGGGTCTGTTATCTTATTTCGTCTAAAGTAAGTAGAAATTTCTCTACCTGTAAGCTTTTGTTTTCCGTAAGGCCCGAGAGGATTTACCTTCCCGTCCTTATCTAAAACTGACTTTGCCTCTTGAAATAGATTCATTGGACTATCCTATGTTTAACTCTTTTAAAACCCTTTCTAATAGATTTGCATCTAATTCTACTGACTCTTGTTTATCCTTAGTTCTTTCAATTTCGTCCGTTTCTCTTTTTTTCTCGTCAGCATGTTTTTTCTTTAATGCTTCAACATCTTTTGCACGAGCAACTGCGTCTTCTTTGACTTCATCTTCGTCTTCGTCATCAGAGTCTTTACCTTTCTTCTTGTCGATTGCTTTCTGAAGAGCAGGTGGTAATTTACCTTCTTCTACTTCTTCCTCATCTTCTTCGTCTTCGTCATCTTTTTCTTCTTTGACTTCGTCTTCGTCTTCAGAGTCTTTGTCGTCTTTTTTACCTTTCTTCAACCAAGGTGGCATTCCTTTACCTTCATCAACGTCTTTTTTAGGTTTATCTTTTTTACCATCTGAACCAGGCTCATCATCTGAGTTCCAGTTTGCATCGATGTGGTTATAGAATTCTTTTTTCTTCTCTGCAGATAACTCTTCAGGAGATGTTACACCAAATTTCTTTAGTGAATCGTTAAAAAACTTCTTATATGCAGCTGAGTCTTCTGCAATTCTCTTTGCAGTTTCTACCAACCCTAGTGTTAAATCTTGTATGCTCATTGTTCTAATTCCCCTTTATCGAAATAGTTAAATAGTTTATCCTTGTTGTCTTCGTTAAGTTCCATGGACTTTGCAAGTCTACCTAACATATTTTTTTCTGTAAGTTTAGAAATAGTCTTTTCTAGTGAGAGTTTCTCTTCTACTACTACTTCTTCTTTATTTAAAATCTTTTGAGTGTTTACTTTACCAATCAATGAGAAGATGACATCTCTTGCTTTAAGGACTGCTTCGTAATCTTTGTTATACTTCTTGTCCTTAAGTTCTTTGTCACCCATCTTTACAATAGACTGATAACCTTTTAGAACTGCTTGCATGTCCTTAGACAACTTCTTCAATGCATCAACTTCTTGTTGTTTGATTTCGTCCAGTTCTACAGGTTCTTCTGCAAAGAATGATTTAAGCTCTGCCTCAATCTCTTCATTGATGATTTCGTCTGCAGTTTTTTCCACAGAACCATCCTTAGAAACAATACTATTCCTAACTTCTGCTAATTTGTCTTGCCAGTTCTCTGATTTGTAACTCATGATATTATTTATGTAATTTTAATTCTAACCACTAAGTTATCTTCACCTTTTATTAACCTATGGTAGGTCATTTCGGGAATATAGTGGTCTTCTCCTATGTTTAACTTTATGGGTAATGCATCATCATGTTGCAATTCCCATCCTCTTCCTGATAACACATGAACTGTTCGGTGTTCTCTATCCCTATGCCACACTAGTTCATTACTATCTACGGACTCTTCAAAAGTTCTTATAACAAACTTTGTTCCTGTTCCGTGTTGTTCTACAATTTCTTCGTATGGTTTAGTCATCTAAGCCAGGGTAGTAGTTGTCATTCTTTTGATTGTACCCATAGAAACTACCTTCTTTAGGTTCTATGTCAAACATTCCATCGACCCAGTTTTCTGCAACATCTTCTGCATATCCTTCTGATTTGTCATGGACTTCTCTAGTTTCTAGTAATATATCGTTTTCGTAAAGGTCTACTTCAAAACCTAAATCTGACTTGAATACTTCTGCATATCTTTCATCCATTGCATAAGTATGGTATAATTTCTTCATAATAAATCTCCTACACTGATATTTAGTCTACCAAAAAAACGACCCACCACCACTCAATCCGAGTTGTGATGCATATCTTGGAAGTCTGCAACTCCAATAGCCTGGCGTTGTCTTGTCATTTGCAGTGTCACAATTATGTCTTGCAACATAAGATGACCTTGCACTTGGGTCTTTAAATTTTACTGATAGACCTGATGTATCTCCGAATGTGACTTTCTTAACCTTATCACCATCTTTAACATACACATAAAACTTCTTTGGGCCACCTGCTTTTGGTTTACCGATTGGTGGTTCTTTCCCCTTCTCTTCTTCTTCGACCATCATAGGACAATCAAGTGGTACATAGTTACCTTCATGGACATCAAATTCCCCTAGGTTTGTTTCTATGACTTGTTTATCTACTTCAGTTAGTCTATATCTTTGTTCTGCAACCATCTTCTTTGCTTCATTGATTACCTCAAAGTACATTGCAGAACCCAACCTGAACGGATTGTCCAGTAGGTTAGTTCCTTCCTTTTGAAGTGTTTCTAGTGTTTCAGTGATTGCTAATTGATGGAATGTTTTCATTATTTTTTACTCTTTAAGTCCTTACCTGCTTTGTCCCAAGTTTCTTTGTTCTTCTTGAACTTCATTGACTCTTTCTTACGGATAACTTTTTTTAGTTTACGAGCAATCTTTGCGATTACTGATTTTTTCTTCTCAATCTTTTTCTCTAGTGCAGCTTTACCAGCATGTCCTAATGAGTTTTTATCTGCACCTTTAAGAAACTTCTTCTCTAATACCTTTCTTGCAGCTTTAGTTGCACGTTTCTCAATCTTCTTAGGGTCTAACACCATTCTTTTTGCAGCTTTCTTTCTTCCGATTGCAATCTTATGTTTATTCTTTCTGAAGGCCTTCTTCATCTTTAGACGTGTCTGCATTGACATGACTTCATCTAACTGAGGTAAGTGTGTTTCTATTTGAGACTCATGTATCTCTTCACCCATTACTAATGAAGATAACTGTTGTGCAATTACCATGAGTTGACTTTGAGGTATTGTCATGAGAGTTTTTAATTGGTCTGAAGACAATCCTTTAACTTTTGATAATGTCTTTTTAACATTACCCATAGTGTTTGCTTCAGGAACACAATTTGGAACTTCCTTGTTCCCCTTCTTCTTCATCCCAACTTGTTTGTATCCATCCCAACATGCTTCTTCTACATCTTCATTCTTGTTTTTATTATTTGCATCGTACTTCTTAATAGACTTTCTTGCAACTTTAATCATTGCACTGTCATGTTTTTTGAGGGTTGCTTTTTGACGTTTGTTCTTTTCATCTGAGTATCTTGACTCTTCTACTTCATTGACTTGCATCTCTTCGTTATATGGATAACCTTCTAGTGGATTACCTACTACTTGACTGAATGTTTTTGCAGAGAAATCTTTTTGTCGTTTGATGTCTTCTTTAATAAAACTGTCAACAGACTGGCCAGGCGTGAATTCTTGAGCCCATTTACGACCAGCATCTGTTCCTCTTTCATGAACACTTGGGTCATAGGCACTTTCTAGAAATAGGTTTTTAAATGTTTTCATTACGTTCTTTTCCTTGGTTCACTTCTGTTGTATTTCATTGATACAATAGATAAGTTTGTTCTGTCATTGTTCATAGGGTTATTGTCTTTATGATGTACATCCTTTCCCTGTATACCAACTCTATCTTTTAGAATACGTCTTGCACCATTTCTTGCAGCTCTACGTTTCTTTTGTTCGGGTTTAGAATGGTAGTTTTCATACTCCTTCTTATAGTCCCTTTCAAATAGTTGTCTAAAAGTCATCATACTACTATTTATCTCTTTTTCTTCTGCAATTCTGAATCTTTCCAGTTTGTTGCAAGTTTATTGTTAGGGAACTTAGAACTCCATGTTATAAGTTGACCTGAAATTTTTGTTGTTTTACTCTCTAAAGATTTTAAATCGTCATCGTTTGTAATCTCAAGGAATTCTTTACCAAACATTTTTTTAAATTGTTGTGCATTCTTTTGAGCTGCATCCCAATCTTGTTTAACAATTTCGGGTGGTAGTTTTCTTGCACGTTTTTCATTTCTTGCTTGTGCATTATTCAATGATGCACTTACATATATCATTTTGTATTCATATCCTAGTGCATCTAACTGTTTCTTATAAGATGATATTTTACCTGCCTTTGCACTAGTAGTATCGAATACCATTCCTAAACGACCTTTTATGTATGCAGACATATTCTTTGCAGTAATGGTCTTTGCTCTTGCACGGATAGGGTCTCTGTCTTTTGCATCCATGTTTCTTAAATCAAGACCAAGTCCTGCTTTCTTTAATCCATTTTCAAATGCTTTATCAGTGTTTACCAACTTAAGACCCATTGCCTTTAGAGATAGTTTATTTACTACTGTTGACTTACCACTGCCTGGCCCACCCATTAGGAAGACTGCTTTGAAGATGCCTGGGTCATAAACACCCTCTGTAATTAAATCTTCATTCATGTAGTCGGGTAGTGTTGACTCCATGATACCCATTCCTTTACGAATGTCTTTGTATAGTCTCTGAATGTCTGATGCATTCTTTGATGGGACTCCAAGTTTAAAGTTATCAAAGTCTCCTTGTTCTGCATATCCTCTGAGTTTACTTGCAGACATTCCACTGACATCATCTGCATCGGGGTCTCTCTCCCCTGCTGATACGACTTCTATACTTTCAAACTTATAGAAACCATGACGTGCTTTCACTCCGTTGTATTTGTTTAGTAGTGTTTCAAATTCTCTAATTCTATCTGAACCAACTACCATCCTTACGTGAGTATACTTCTGTTGTTGTAATTGATTTGCAACATCAAATACAGTTCTTACTGTAGAGTCGACAACAATCTTACCAAAGAATTTTCTGAGGTATGATATCTTTTGTTTATGTGTTAGGGGATTCTTTCTTCGGTCATTGGAGTGTGAAGTGAATAGTAATACATCAAATCCTTTTGCAACTTTTTGTAATTGTTTAACTAACTTTGCATGTCCTGTTGTAGGTGGATTGAAACGACCAAAGGTAAACACTGCACCTTTAGGTCTCTTTGCTTCTGTTAAAAATCCGTTGAATGTTTTCATTATTATTTGTCCCAATCCTTTGCAACTGTAAAGTTATTTAGTGAGAATTCCATTCGGTCTACCAACTTGACTGCCTTACCATCATTATCAATTGCAACATAACCTTCAGGGTTGACTGTTTGAAATCCTGTTGAGGTCTTTACGAAAGTACCTATTGATTTCACTCTATTTAATGCAACGATAATAAGTTGTTTTGCTACTACTAAGTGTAACATAAATGATGTAAGTGCCTCTATGAACTTCTTCATACCTCTGAGTTCATTGTAAAGTTGTTCTCCGATTTCCTTCTTAATTTGTTTAGTCTTTTCCATCTTAACCTTTGCAACTACTTTGTCTCTCCAATAGTTCTCAAAGTGTTTCATATAACCTGCGTATGTTGGGTTAAACTTTCCTTGTCGTATTAGTGTGTTACAGTAGGTCTTGTAAGTTGCACCAGCACCTTTCTTTGCAATAGTCTCTTGTACCTTCATGAACTTCTGTAGTGTTGGTCTTTTGATTTGATGGAACTGTTTACCTGTCATGGAAAGTGTTTGTGTTAACTTAAGTGTTTCCTTTGCAGTCATTGAACCCTTACCACTGACATCTTTATATGATGCATCATCTACCCATACATCTTTACTATGTCCTAACTTAGATGTGTTTGCACCGAATGATGCACTTAGGTTTTCTATTGAATCACCAGTGTAAGTAGTGTGGAATACTATTCCTAGTTTTGCATTTGCAATCTCTTTACCGAGGTCTGACTCGATATCTACTGCATACATTATTGTGTTTGGTTGGAATGTAACGAAGTTTCCGTTGTCCATCTTCTGCATCTTCTTATCATCAGTGAACATTAAGTCACCCTGTAAGACATCAGAAAATGATAGTGCAGACAAGTACTTGAATGAGTCTAAGAACTTAGACTCTAATGCACCACCCAATTCGGGTGCATCTTTAATTTGTTGTTCGGATGTATAGAACTTAGGTTCTTTATTGAATAGGGACTTCTTTGCAACAAAGAATTGACCAGTCTCGGGATGTTTTCCACAAAAGATAGCAGGAGCTCCGTCCCACTTAACAGTCATGTTGACACCTTTCTTAGACTTCCCCTTCATCATGTCTCTAAGACCCTGTAAGAAGTTTATAGCTGCACGACCGCCATCGATACCATTATTAATGATTTCGTCTTCTAAGTGTTCTAAATGTAGGTTTTTGACTGCCATAGTAAATACTCTCTCTGTATCTACTATTTATAAGAATTGAAAAGGTATGTTAACCCGCGTCAACTTCTCCGTTGTCTATTTTTGCTTGTAAACTGTCTCTATCTGCAGTAATGGCTGCTATTCCGTTGGTTAATTCAACTACAACTTCGTCTTTGGTTTTAGACTCAGAACCACTACCCATCTGACCATTAATCCAGTAATCCCAAAGTTCGTATCCTTTTTCATCACTTTCTGCTGTTGCGTCGGGGTTTGCAGTTCTCCATGCAGTAACATATCCGACAGCACCATCTGCTGTTCTTTCTGTTAAACTGGTTCCAGTTGTTACACCTTCAAACCATGTACGACTTACACCACTAATCCAGTCTTTTTGTCTTTGCATATCATCAATTAAAGTATTGTGAGTTGCTATTTCATCTGCCCATGCCATGAGTATCTCCTAAATGTATACCTTTATTTAGGATTTCTTCAATGGTATCGAGTGGAGTTTCTTATCGATTTTTGCAATCTGTTTGGAAATTTTAGCAGTTTTTTGGGAATCGTCTTGTTTTTTTGCTACACGTAAGTCTTTCTTTAACTGTATTTTATCAGTTAATGCATTGATTACGTCACTAGACTTGAGGTTCTTCTTCATAATGTATATCTATTTATTGCATATTATTAGAACAAATATTATACCCCTCATTATCATAGTAAGTTGTAACTGATGCACCTTGGAAAACCTCACATGTTTCCCTTGTTGAAGGGCCATTGGTATATGCATGGTTGTTTTCATTGTACTGAATCAAGTCTCCACTATACAATAGGTATGTAAGTGTCTCATAACTTGACATTACAGTGGATAGTTGACCAAGTTCGGTGTAAATGTTCTGTATGGTATACACATCTCTATATGACATAAGGTCAAGTAGGTCATAATCATAGTATGTGTTGTTTGTATTATTCATTCGTATTTCAAAATCAGATTCCATAGGAACTACATTTTGAACGAATCTCATATCTCCTCTTATAGTATATGCAAGATGTCCATTACCCGATAAGAATCTTATGTAACTATCGGATACACCATTGATTACTTCTATTGCAATGATAACTGGTGTCTCAAAAGTATCTCCTATTGATTCATAGTTTTCTGATATAGATGTATCTGCAACCTCACTTAATGTGGTCGAAGATATTACAATAGGATTTCCCTCTGCATCTAGTATTTGACCTTGGTCATTTGCAACAATGTTATAGAACAAATGTCGTCTCTGAAATCTAAAATCATCGTCTACTTGTTCACCTACTGTTTCATTCATTAGATTGAATGTAATGGTAGAGAACTCTGTTCCATTTAGAATGGTGGATATTAGTTCGGGATTTAGGGTTGATAACATAGGAAGATTGTATTCATTTTCTAATACATCTGCAACCTTGTTAATAGTTCCTAAGAAGTCTACAATCCTTTCTCCTATCGCTTGTAATTCTGTATCACCACTTGCAATAAAGTCTGAATACAATTGGTCTGCTGATTGGTTAAAGTTTTGATAGAGGTCGTATAGAACACTGTCTACCTTTTCTATAACTGTTTGTGAAACAGTATCTGCAGTTGACCCACAACTATCTGCAACTGTTATACTGACACCTTGTAATGCATCGGTAACATATTCTGCAAACAATGTAGTGAATGGTGTTACATTTGCACGTCCACTATTCTGATTATATGTGGGTGGATAATAACTCATTGTGTATGCAGTTTCTACATATCCACGTTCCGAGTCATATGCACCTATTGGTACTTCTGCAATCCTAGGCCTATTCAATGAACAGTTCGTTGTTGAAAAGTTATTGACTGCACTAAATTGGGATTCAGTAAAGAAATAAGATTGTGTATCACTATCATATTCTGCACTTGGTTCTCCCTCATCTTGAGTTAGATTCCAGTTCATATCTATAAAGACATTTGCACCTTCTACATATCCATCAATGACTACAGTAGTCAATATAGGGGATGAACCCATAGGTGGATTACCACCAGTCGTTGTTAATGTTTGTAGTTCTATTGGTGTTACTGAACTTCCACCACCACATGCTGTGAGTAGTCCTACTGTTAATATTGTTATTAATTTTTTCATACTTGTATTATACATAAAAAAGACACTCACTGACAAGGGGTTTTTTAGATTCTATTTACTTTAACATTCCCTGTAAATGTTATTCGTTGAGATGTTGATTTGTTAGGTGTGACTGCATGTAATATGGATGAAGGAAATACATACAATGTTCCTTTCTCTTTCTTACTAGGTACATATTCAAATTGGTCTTTATACTCGTCTAAAAGATGTATCAGATTCATGTCACTATTGGTTGCATTTCTGTTCTTAAAAATTATTGATGAGTCTCCACTCTCGTGAACATAAGACCATGAGAAATCATTATCACCTAACCCTTGATGGTCATGACAATCTTGAAACCCATGATAATCATAAATGTTAATCCATGGGTGTTCCATCTCACAATCGATTTCACATATAGGTCTCATTTCATCTATGTACTGATGAACATATTTTCCAACAATTTCCAACAATGGTGTATAATTTATCTTTAAATTATCTTCAACTCCATTGGATGTTCTGCATAAACTATGTGTGAACTCATCTGTCACAAATGTATCTAAGTCTAGTGTTTCAACCCAAGTGTCAATCTTTGTAGTATCAACACTGAATATTGCAAACGGATAACCTAACTTATATTTTAAAATCGTTGAAATCTCTTTTCTGTCCGTCATTTCTTCCTCTATCAAATACAGGAACATCATCATTCACTGCAGACTCAATCAATTCTTCTTGAGCTTCTTGTTCACAATCATACAACTTCATTCTTGCTCTGTCAATTCCTATGACAAATCTTTTGAATATAGTTGGGTCATTGTATCGGTTCTTCAATTGTTTTACAACTAACTGGTCTAACTCTTCTAACTCATCGGATGTAATCAATGCAAACATTAAGTCTGCAGTTGCTGGTAATCCAAATGACTCTGAAGTATCTGTTAGTTCAATATCAGTAGAACCATAACCACTTCGTGTTGTTTGAGTTGCACTCATAATTGGTACATCAAACTCTACTGCAAGTCCTCTAAGTTCTTCTGCAATACTCTTAACAAGTGTATAAGAGTTTGCACCAGCACCAGGCTTAATCCTATGTGATGCACATATGTTTAGGTAATCAATGAATATAATATCGGGTGTGAAATCTTTCTTAATATCAAGTTCTTGTAGTAAATGTCTGAAGTGACCGACATGTGCAGATGCAGTAGGATATTCTTTAACAATCAATCTACCTTTAGTCTTCTCTGCAATCTTATCAATCTTCTTATCAAACAACTTCTTAGACATTTCGGATAACTCTTGCATTGGGACATTCATGATGTTTGCATCAATCCTCTCTGCAATCCTTTCCTCTGACATTTCCATTGTGATGTAAAGAACATTCTTGTTCATCATCAAGTGACTTGCACCCATGTGACACATGAATAATGACTTACCGACACCCGTACCTGCTAAACAGATATTGAGTGTCTTGTTGGGTAATCCACCTTTAGTAATCTTATTGAAGTATTCTAAATCGAAAGGTAACTTCTCTTCTTCCGTATTGTAGAATTCAAATCTTGCATCCTTGTCTTCGATTTGGTCGTGTCCGATTGACACGTCAAAGGACACGGAAAGTGCATCCTTAAGGAGTTCGGGTATTTCACCTGTTGACCTTTGAGACTTCTTATCAATGACCTCGATACTATCCATGACTGCAATATAGATTGCTCTATCTTTGCACCATTGTTCAGTTTCGTTTTCCAACCATTCGGATGGAGTGGGTTCATTGGATTTTCCAATTGCATCAACTATTGTCTTAGAACCTTTTACCACATTCTCGTTTAACGAGGTATTGTTATCAAGGTTTATGAGAAGTGCTTCGACTGTTGGTGCTTTGGTGTATTTGTCAAAGTAATCTTTTACTTCTGTAAATACTGTCCTCTCTGTTTGGTCGGTGAAATACTCGTCCTTTATGAACGGGATGACCTTCCGTGTAAACTCTTCACTCTGAATCAGATTCTTCAGAATTGTCTGTTCTATTCGTGTTTCCATATTTAAAGTATTCCTGTGCTACTTGTTCTAATTTTTCCATCACTTCGGGTGTGAAGTACTTTTCGGGGTTGTTGTTAATTGTCTTACCAAATTCGGTTTTACCATTTGGAAGTTTAACTCTTGTAGATGCT
>Ga0257127_1002335_pt1 | contig 11827 bp, 6 predicted proteins | sample SI060_135mmetaG_FD_190152 | JGI IMG/M metagenome (GOLD analysis project Ga0257127, IMG submission 190152) | Marine microbial communities from Saanich Inlet, British Columbia, Canada - SI060_135m | ecosystem: Environmental > Aquatic > Marine > Inlet | place: Canada: British Columbia | collected...
ATATATTCAATACATTCTTTTTGTTCTAATAAACCAAAACAGAATGTATTTGGTATTTGTAAAAATTGATTATAGTTACTACCAATAATACATTTTTTATATTTATCAAAATTACTATTACTAAAAATATCTATAAAAAATAAATTATTTTTATCTAATCTTTCTAGATTACTACAACATATTAAAATATCAAATTCTTTATTTTCTACTATATTAAATTTTGTTATACTCATAATAGAAGTAGTATCTATAGTATCTGAATATATTTTATTATTAATATTTGGATATATTTTTTGAAATATTTTTTTTGATAATAAACTATTTAATATAATTAAATCCGATTTTTTATTACATTCTATTTCCATTTCTATTTCTTTATCAATAATAAATGAATCATCTAATAATTCATTAGCAGATATATTATCATAATAAAGATAAAAATGATTTATTCCTGAAACTAAATATATTGTATAACAATTAAATATATTTTTACAATATATTGGCGCCATATAATTTTTTGCAATACATATATCAGGCATTGAACCCAAATATTTAACAATAGTATTTTTAACATGATTCGAATCATATTCTCTATGGAATATATATATACCACCAATATTATCAGGATCATAATTTAATACATGATCAGTATGAAAAAATAAACCTACAGTATTAAATCCATGATATCTTAAATATTTGATTAATGCATATGCATTTGTTGCAGCACCTCCATACCCTGGATATTGTGTACTACTTACTACTATATTTTTATTAAATTTACATCCATTAAATATACTTTCTATTCTAACATTACTAAAAGATTCATAAAAACTATCTTGTTGTATATATTTAATTTGTTTATAATATTTATTTAATTCATTATAATCTACTAGATTTTTACAGACAAACCCATCGTTAGCATATTTACTTGAATTCTTACCTATTAAAATAATATTTTTATCTTTTTTATTTTTTAAAATATTTATAGATTTATCTATATTTTTAATAGGTCTATTAAAATCAGAAATAATTAATCCATAATCATATTTTCTATTTATAAATTCATCTTTATCATTTATAATTTCATTTTTATAAAATGGAACAAATCCTGAATAAAATAATAATGTATCTATGTTAAATTTCTTCTTTAATAATTCTTGAGTAAATCTACTATTAGAAAATGATTTATCTACATATTTAATTTGTCTTATGACAGATTCATTAACATATAAATCATTTTCATATTTGTTTAATTCATAATAATATTTGGATAAATTATTTTTATATATACCACCAATGCAATAAAAAATAGGACATTTAAAGAATTGTTTTAAATCAATACTTACAAAACTTTTTAAAATTATTAAATCAGGTATGAAATTTAAATTTTTTAATTCATTTGCCATTTCACTTTTATTTATTATACAATATGACGCATATTTATTACATATATCATCATCGAAATTAAAATAAATAGTATAAGTATTGTGATTATTTGAATAAAAAGTTTGCAAATTTCTACAATTTGTAGCAGCTCCTCCAAATCCAGGATAATCACCACAAATAAATAATATATTTTTATATTCTGAAATTAATTCAGTAAACTCATCAATATTACTATTAAAATTATCTAAATTATCATTATTAATCAATGCATCTTTAAAAGTAAATTTAAATGGATCATAATATTTAATATAACTTGTAATATCAGATATATGTACATATTTTAGACCATACATATTTAAATTATTGACTACTGGTATATTCATAGCTTGCATTTCGTGTATCATATTAATATTTCCATCAAATTTTGTGAATCTTAATCCTATAAAACATTCCGAATAAATTTTAGACATTTCTTCATAAGGAACATCTAATTGATTACTAAATATAAATTCATAATCAGGTAAACCATTAACTATAATATCATAAAGATTTTTACCATATAATTCTTCAGAACCTTTTGTGTATCCATTATATATAAATATTTTATACCCAACTTTCTCACTTGGTTTAAATAATTCAGTATTAGTAAAATTAAAATCTATTCTAATTGGATTTAATTGCCATTTTAATAATATATTCTCAATATCATCAGATATAGCAATATGAATTATTTCATCATTGCATAATTGTTTTAAATTATATAATTGTTTTTTATGATCAAATAACGAATCAACTCCCTCCCAAATTAAATATTTTCTTCCTGAATGTTTATTTATTATTTCAATATCTGTAATATTATAAATACCAAAAAATATTGTATCTTCTAATTGATTATTATAATCATTAAATCCAAATTTATTAATAATTTGTGGCTTTAAATATAATATTTCATCTGAAATATAAATTTGTTTTATATTTGAAATATTAAAATCATTATTAATTAATCTTAAATGATCATATTGAGAATATCTTTTTGTTATATTATCATTAAAATTATTTGTATAAACTATTTCATCTTTATCAGATATAAATAATGGTTTTATATCACATAGATTACTATTACTTGCTCCTATTAAACTAAAAAAATATTCATCTCCTGGTGTTACTGCAATAGGTATTTTATATTGTATCCCATTCGGAATACAATTAACATTACTATCATTCTTACATAATACAGAAATACAGCCATTGAGGTCATAATTTAGTTCTACATCACTACACTTAGTCCATAAATTATTTGAAACTAAATTAACTTTATTATATTTATTTGAAAAAAAAATATCTGCAACCGAAAATTTTATATTTTCTTTTGCATTATTAATTAAGATCAAAATATAAATTTTATTTATATTTTTGGGAATAATAATTTTAAATGCAATTTTATTATTATTATTATTTAAATTATTTAAATTGATTTTACATTTTATATCCAAAAGATATAAATTATAATAACATTTATTATTTAAAGCCAGATGATCTTCAATATTATGAGTTTTTAATGATAAAATATTATTATATCTTTTTGTTTTCTTTATGGACATATCATTATTCATTTGTATATCTATATCATTTCCACACCATAAAATCCACTTTTTCCCTTTATGGTTTTTAACAGTATTATAATCATTATATGTATACATTCCACAAAATAATACATTTTCATCTAAATCATCATCAATATTATATTCTGGTAAATCGATATTTAAATTAAAATTTGAAATATCATTTGATATATATATTGATTTGATATCATTAAAATCTAAAAAAGTTTCTAAATTCATTTATATATATAAATATATAATATAAACATTATATTATAATTTAAATATAATATAATGTTCTTCTGAAATCTCATTTATTCAACAAAATAGTTTTCACTATATCATCAAATTTTTCAAATAGTTTATTATAAGCATATCCGGTTATATGATTATTATCTATATTTAATTGAATATGATTTTCTATAATATTTATTATATCTGCATTTTTTAATTCATTTATTTCATCATTAGTAAATTTTTTATTAGATTTAAATATAACAGGTGCTTCATCATATATATTTGATACGATAAATACATCAGTACTTATCGTTTTACACTCTAAATCATTTTGATTGATATATTTAATTTTATAAGGTTTATCTTTATATATATTTATTACGGTACGATTTTTAGATATTAATAGTAAATGATTATCCTGATCACCATTTACTATTTCAAATTGACCTTTACTCGCATTAGCTACATTTTCATCAAAATGACAAATTAATTGTATCTCATTTTGATCAAATATATCATTATATATTATATAATTATCAGTTACTTGTTTAATAGCATCATCAATTATTTGTCTACTTTCTATTTCTTTATATGTATTTGTTGATTTATCAAAAAAATCTAAATTTATATGTCCTTGAAATATTATTGGTTTATTTATTCTTTTTTTAATTTCTGTTAATAAATTAACAAGTTCAGACATTTCCATGATATTATTATTTAATTCTTTATTTATCCATGTCCAATGATTTCCATATTCCTCGTGATATTCAATATCTAAATCGACCATATTATAAGATATATTATTATCATCAAAAATATGTTTTAATGAAGATATTTCTATAAGTACTACATCTGACTGAGCAAATATTCTTTTTTCTTCTTCAAAATTAAATTTATTAAATGCTTTTGGAAATAAACTATCACTAAGTTTTTGTTTATTGTCGAAAAAATTTAAAATTTGTAATACTTCATAAGGAGTATGATTAAAAAATTGTTTAAATCCAGTATAATAGTTACCATTATTATTATTATGAACATAATTTGTTCTACATGATCCAAATCTATATACTTTAATTTTATCCATTATATTTTAATATATAAAATATAATGGATATGGTATAAATTTAACTCAATTGTTTTAATATAATTTGAAATTTATCATGTAATATTTTATAACCATATTCAGTATAATGTACCATATCTAATAGATATTCTTTACAATCATAATTTTTAAAAACATCTTCTATAATCATATAATATTTACAATATCTAATTATAAAATCATTTATTTTTCTTCTTGATTCCATAATTTTGTTAAATTTATTTTCTATCTGTTGTAAATTTGTTTCATTTTCCCTTTCAATTTTAGATAATATAAAATCTTTATTTTCAGAATTCATATTTAAGGTAATATGACCAGTATAAACAATTTTAGCCCAATTTAATTTATTTTCTAATAATTTGATATCATATAATAATTCATCATCATCTAAATAGTAACAATCTTTAAAATGATTTTTACTAATTATATTATTTCTTATTAAATTATTTATTCTTACTATTTGACCAATATTACCAAACTCATCCTTATAATATTTCAATGTAGAAATTTCTACATAAATAATATCACATTTTTTTAATAAATTTATTACCTCTTCTAAATTATCTTCATTTTCAATTAATGAATTTTTAATATAATTATTTTTATTTTTATTATCTAGTAAATCTAAAAAAAATAAAATTTCCTTAATATTATGAAATTTAAAATTCATAGATATATTATTTACATTAATTCCTCTACATGATGAAAATCTAAATATATTTATGCTCATATTAAATATTATTTTATAAAATTTAAACACTGGTATTAAATTTTAAAAAGTTATTTTATTAAATTTTTAAAAGTTATTTTATTAAATTTTAATTTATTTAATTCTAATTCATTAATTTCACTTGAATTGTAATATTTAAATTTATCATTCATTTTTATTATTTTATCTGGATTATTTTTAATATTTAAATTAGAACATATATTCATATAATATCTATATTACTAATAAATATAATTATTATAATTTATTGTAAAAATTATAACCAAAATTTTTACACATTTCAAAATCTTGTTCAAATATTTCTTCGACTTTTCTTTTTATATCATCATTATAAAAATATTTACTATCTATATGTTTTTTCTTAAGAATTTCACTTAGAGGATGATTATAAATTTCATTATTATCATCCTTATTAGAATCATCTTTATTTTGTATTAAATAATTTAATACATGTTTTGTTTCTTTTAATTGATTTTCTATATCTTGTTTTAGTTGTGTATTATTTTGTTTAATATTTAAATTATTTTCTAATTTTTTAATTTCATTTTTAAGATCATAAATTTGTTGTTTAAATCTACTATGATGTTTACCAATAACCATATTCGTTTTATATTTATTATTAAAATCATTTATAAAATCATTTAATTCAGAGGTTGAATATATATATTTATTTGAATCATCATCATATTTAGATGCTATATTTTCATATAATATAAAACTGTCACTTAAACATTGATGAAAAACATGTGATGCAACATTAATTGTATGACCTATTCCATATTTATATAATGTTTCACAAATATTATCTAATAACATTATCTTATCATTGCTTTTTTCTTTTATTTCTGGAAATATTTTATATAAATAATTAAAATTACTATGATGAGTAATATTATTTATTTTAATTGATTTTTCATTACATTTATTTTTTGCTTCTTTATGAATTTTATATATGAAATCAATAAATTCTGTAAAATTATTATAATTTTTTGTAAATGTTTTATATATATTACTAGTTTCTGAATCATCTTCTAAACAAGTAACCGCAAAAAATGAAGATACTATTCTATGATATGGATTTCTTATAAATATATAAATATTATAATCAATATTTAAATCATAATCATAGGTATGATATTTATCAATATCATTATTATTATCAATATATTGATTATTAATGTTTTTTGATAACATCCATCCTGTTTTAGCGGAATTTAAAAGTATAAACTTTCCATGATTATTTATTATTGTCATTATATAAAAATAATATATATAATTAAAACTACATTAAATATTTAAATTTTATTAATAGAATATGTTCTATTATTAGTAATAGGATTTGAATTATCACTTGATGAAAAGTATAATGTATTCGATGTCCAAAAACAAAATAATCCATTACCATTTTCAGCAATTATACTATGTTTTGATTCTGAACATCCTATTGGCTTGTCATTCTCAAGTAAAATATAGTCAGATTTATTATAATATTTTAAACCAGGTATATTTATACTGATATTACAAATATAAAGATTATCTTTTACATGAATTATTGTTTTTTTATCTATTATATCATAATTTTCATATGTTATTCTAATATTTTGTGAAAAATCAACAACTCTTCCAGTATAAACATCCGTAACTTTTCTGTTTCTACCTTGTTCAATTGTTTGTTCTGATAATTCTTCATAACCTTTATTATCCTTCGTTGGACCAGAATGTCCACAGCCAAATCCAGTTTTTTGATCTTTTTCATAAGGAAATTTATTTTTTACCAAATAATAATCTAATGGAGATTTATAATTTTTATTTTTTAAGTCAGCACTTAACCATAAAAATTCTTGAACAACTAATTTATCTAAAAATGGATATCTTCCCTCAACACCATATGCACCCGCAACATGCTCTTCTTTCATTAAATAAGCTCTTTGAGTATTTCTAAAAAAATTCTTCCAAGGGAAAACAGATGATAAATCTTCCGGAAAATAACCACCAATTGTACTATGATCAAAATATTTAACTTTATTAAATCCATAATCACTAAAAATTTCATCTGCTCCACTTCCTGATAAATATATTTTTTTTTCTTCTTTAGTTGCTAAAGAACAAATATATGAACATCCTACAGCACCATTATCATCTGTTAAAACCTGTCCATGTTTTCTAAATTCAACAATATCTAATAATTGTTGTGCAACTGCTTTATTATAATTTGGTATTTGGATTAATTTATTATATTTATCTCTTTCACCATTATCTATATTTAATTTATATTCTTCTGCATTCTTTTTAATGAATTCTCTGGCTTCTAAAAATTTTTCTCTTCCTATATCAAAAATTACAGCATCTTTTACTATTTCTCCTCTTCCTTTCATTACTTCCTTATCTTCTACATTTGCAATTGAATATGCTGTAAAATCTATATTTTGTTTAGTTAATTCACATGCAATTGCACCACTATCATAACCACCACTCATTCCTATAAAGACTCCACATTTAGCATATTTTGTTCTTTTCTCTATCGATTTTTCGAATGCTATCACCCAATCATCAAAATTAGTTTTATGTTGATTTAAGTCAAATGTATGTACTCTTTTCTCTTCTATAATTTTTACACTTTTTAAATCCATAATAATAGTCTTATTCGCTAATACTTGATAATTATTAACTAAACCAATTCTGTCTAAACATGATTTATATGTTGAAATACCAAAATCTTTATTATCAAATCCTATCCAAATTGGCCTTGTTCCAAAAATATCACTTGAATAAATTAACTTATTTTCATTAAAATCTACTAAAACAATTGCAAATTCACCATCTAAATGAGATATAAAATCATTGCCATATTTTTCATATAATGGAATTAAACATTCACCATCTGATTTATAATCACCAAAATCTTCAAAATTATATATTTCACCATTAAATATACAAATTACACTTTCATTATTATTATAAAATGGTTGCTCTGTTACTGGACCTGTCATACTTAATAAAGTATGAACAAATGTATGATCTTTAATATTTTTTACATTAGTGGAATCTGGGCCTCTCTTTTTTAAAAATTCCAACACATAATCTAAATTAATTTTACTCAAATCCTTATTAGTATATAGAATACCGCACATATATTATAGTAATTTTTTTATAAAAATATGATTAAAATATATATATAATTATATGAATTTATCTCATAATAAACAAATTAAATCCAATATATTAATCGTTTCAGCTGACTTACCATATATTGGCGGATGTGGTACTAATAGTTATAATTTAATCAAATATTTAACAAAAATATCTAGATATAATATTTTTGGTTTATTTATAACTAATATTGAAGGTAATGAAAATCCAGATAAGTTAAACAATATTTTTAAACTAAATATAACTCCAAATATTGAAGATCAATTAAATAAACTTAAAATAAATATTAATCAAGATTATGGAGAAATTGATCTAATAATCATTAAAAATTATAAATCATTTGTATTTATTAATAGAACATTTAAAAATGAAAATAAATTATTTATATCATCCGGATTAAGATACTTTACTAATGAAATTGAAAAAGGATTTGTTGCAACTGATTTAATTAAAAATAATTATAATTCATTGAATTTTGAGTTTGATATTGATTTAGTTGATAATAATAATATTTATGACAATGTTATGAAATATGATCTATTTTTGGAAAAATATGTATATTATAAATCAACAAATGTAATAGCTAATTCGGAATTAACAAAAAATATATTAACTTTATCAAATATTAAAGATGTTAATGTATTAAATACCACATTTATAAACTATGAATCAGAATATTCCTTAGGAAATTATAAAACATTTTCTGAAAATACATATAATATTTTATCTAATGACGAATTGAAAGATTTATTATATTTATTTAAAGATTCTAAAAATGATAATACAAATATTTATCCAATAATTAAAAAAAATATTTTATTATCACTCGGTTTTAAAATTAATTCTAATAATCGATTTGAAAATTATAAAGATTGGTTTAATAATTTAAATCAACAAATCAAAAGTAGATTATTAAATGATAATGATCAATTTTTAAATTTTGATTTTATACAAAAACTTGTAACCTCTTATAATAATTATTTAGATGATTTTGTTAATAGAGAATATGATTTAGTTTTTGTAGCATATAATCTTGCACGTAAACTAAAAAATTATAATTTATTATTAGAATTAATAAAATCAAAAAAATTAGATCATTTAAAAATTCTAATAATTGGAATAAATGATGGTGTCGAGAAAGTTAATAAAACAAATGTAACATATTTAGGATATATTGAAAATGATAAATTAATATTATTAATTAAAAAATGTAAAACACTTTTTTGTCCTTCATATTATGACAGTAATCCTAATGTTGTTTGTGAAGCAATAATGAATGACTGTAATGTAATTATATCACGAAATTGTGGAAATTATAATTATATAAATGAAGAGTTAATTGTTGAAGATTTAAATGATCACAATGAGTGCATAAAAAAAATACAAAATTCAATATTAAATATATTTCATAATAAAATAATAGACAATGATCAAATTTTAACAGATTTGATTAAAATTATCGATAAAATTATATTTAAAGATACTATAAATCTAGTTTACAATTGTTCAAATAAAGGTAATGAATTCTGTAGACATGAAATGTTAAAACAATATGAAGTAAATGATTCTATGTCTGAACTTTTTATAAATCCAATTTATCCTAAAAAAAAATTTAAATATCATAAATGTTTTAGTCACGACGACTATCCTTATCAAAATTGTGAAACCTGTACAAGATATTTAGTTTATGAAAGAAATAATTTAAATTTAAATCATTTAGAATATCAAAAATCAGATATGGAAGTAGATGAAAGTCTAAATATAAGTAATAATAATATTTATTATCTAATTTGTTTAGATTTAGCAAAGAAAAATAAATATAAAGTAATAAATTATATATCATATGATGGTGCTGCAGGATGTAAAGAATTAAATAATAAATCTAAAATGAATTCATACTATTTAGATGATATTCGAGTAAATATTTTTTTTATAAATGATCCTAAAGATATAATATCATTTAGACATGCAGATTATACATTTCTGAGAGGTTATTATAATTATTTACATGGGTTATTTAAAGAGCATCGAATTTTTTATTCAGCTGCATGTTGTGAATTAGCTGAAACAGGAGAACCAGTTCAATTTAGTGGTTATAATAAAATATTATATCATGATGTGAATGATTATAATTATTATTGTAATCATTCACGAAAATATCCTGATAGTAAAATGGTTAAATTTAATAAATTTAATTTTATTAATAATAAAGTAACTAATAATAGAGAATATGATATAGGGTTTATTGCTAATGGAAATGGTGCAACAAAAAATATAGAATTATTTGTATCACTCCTTGATTTTATATTAGAAAATAAAAAAACTTTAAAAATATTAATTATATGTAACAACGAAATATTTTTAAAATATAAAGATTTGTCGAATGTCATATTATTATATAATAGTGAATTTCATAAAAGAATTGATTTGTCTGAATATTACCCTAAAATTAAATTTAATATAATAATGTCAATTTATGACTATTGTCCAAGAACATTAAATGAATCACTATCATTTGGATGTTTTAATATTTTATTTAAAAATATATATAGTGGCTCTTATCTTATAAGAGATAATCCGGAATTTGGATTTTTAATTGATCTACAAAAATATGGATTAGAAAATGTAAATAAAGTTAAAGTGGAAAATAGTTATTTTGATAAGTTTAAATTAGTGTGGAATGATGTTTTAAATATATTAGATAATAAAAATATTAATCATGTTGCTATTTCCGCAAATTTTAATATTAAATACAATATTCAAGATAAAAATAGATTAATAAAAGATTTATAAAATAAACCATAATTAAACTAATATATTAACATTTATATATGAATATTTTAGTAACTGGTGGAGCCGGATTCATTGGATCCAATATTATCGAATTTTTATTAAAAGAAGAAAATGTTAAAAAAATTCGAATATTGGATAATTTAGTAACTGGAAATAAAAATAATATTGAACCATTTTTAGGTAACAAAGTTGAATTTATGTATGGTGATATAACTGATTTAGAATTTTGTCGTAAAGCATGCAATGGTATGGATAGGGTTTGTCATCAAGCAGCTTTAGGATCTGTTCCTAGATCTATTGAAAACCCATTGGCATCCCATAATTCAAATGTAAATGGATTTTTAAATATATTATGTGCTGCTAAAGAAAATGATATAAAAAGAATTGTTTATGCGTCATCTTCATCTGTGTATGGTGATCATGCTGATTTACCTAAAGTTGAAGAAAAAACTGGAAATTTATTATCTCCATATGCTGGAACTAAAGGTATTGATGAGATCTATGCTGGAATATTTACTAGATGTTATGGTATGGAATGTATTGGATTAAGGTATTTTAACATATATGGCCCAAGACAAGATCCAAATGGTGCTTATGCTGCAGTAATTCCTAAATTTATTGAATTAATGAAAAATAATGAAAGACCTAAAATAAATGGAGATGGCAGTTTTTCTAGAGATTTCACCTATGTAACAAATGCTGTTCAAGCAAATTATTTAGCATTAACAACTGAAAATTCAGAATGTTTTGGTGAAGCATTTAATATTGGTGCAGGTGGTAGATTTAGTATATTGGAAATTTTTAATATAATTAAAGAGGAACTAAAGG
>Ga0257127_1002336_pt1 | contig 11823 bp, 14 predicted proteins | sample SI060_135mmetaG_FD_190152 | JGI IMG/M metagenome (GOLD analysis project Ga0257127, IMG submission 190152) | Marine microbial communities from Saanich Inlet, British Columbia, Canada - SI060_135m | ecosystem: Environmental > Aquatic > Marine > Inlet | place: Canada: British Columbia | collected...
TTAAAAATTAGCAACTTATTCCTAAATATTCTCGGTATTTTGTTTTTCTTCCATTTCCTTTTTTTGTTTTTCTTTTCTTCGTAAATATGATATTCTGTTATATTCCTTTCTTTGCTCTGGTGTAGATTTATATGTTGTTTTTTCTCTACATTTTTTTACTCTTTCTTTTATTACCTCTTTATTCTTTTCATAATATTCTTTTCTGCTTGATGGTGCTGTGTATTTTTTAAGATGTTCTTTGGTTGTTTGAAGTTCTTGTTTAGTTGTTTGTAGTTCTTCTTCTAATTCTTTTATTCTTTCATCTTTATCCATTACGATACTATATATAATAAAAAAATATTTATATCTATTTATTATATTTTTCAAAATAATTTGTCTCATTTTTCTTTTTAGTCGGTGTAATATCATTATTTTATCTGAATAAAGTTATTTTTTTGCATCAATTAAAATAGTTTTTTTTCTTACCTTTTTCTTTCTATCTTTATTAGTAATTATTTCTGTATTTTCACTACCACATTTAATATTTACATATTCTGTTTCTAGAACAGAGCGAATAAAGTTGTATATTTTATGTAATATATTATCATCACATTTACCGACTATCAAAACACTACCTGTTCTAAAAATCATAAAGGATACTTCGCTGTAATTTTTGTGTTTTGGTTGTTGACCCGTCCGCTCTAGATGTTCGTCGTGTTCATAATCATAGTAAAATTTACATTGAATACCCGGATAAGAACATGCATCATAATTAGAGTTTATGCGATATTGATATTTTAATATATCGTATAATTTATCGCGATCAATATAATATCCACAATTAAAGTTAGAATTAATTAATACCGTATCGCATTTGTCTAATAAATAATTCAGATCGTTTCCTACGAATGGTCTTAGCGTTGCAACAAGTGTTTCCAATACTTTTTCTAATAGTTGGTCGTTTTGAACGCCAGGTATTTCTAATTTACCAGTATTAAACACTTTAATGTGCATTTCCTTATATACATTATCGTGTAAAATACGCATAATAATAACAAAACAATTAAAGAATGCCCTCTTCTTTTTACTGCGGTAACTTAAAATATCTTTTTTACAAATACCAATACTGATTTTACGCTGGTCTTTGTATTTAATGCGACCGTCAGGATTATCAATATGTTCTATAATCTGTTCTTCGTAATGGTTAATATCTTTTAGTTTTCTTTCAATGTATTCAACTTCTTCGCGACTACTCGATGAATATTTAATTTGTTTTTTAATAATGCCATTTACTGGAGTATTATAATTTATAACCGGCAAATGCCAGAATATTTTTTTTATATCGATGTCGTTTTTATTCAAATAGGATATTTTCGTTTTTGTAGAAATATAAAGACTAGAACATTTAGGAATTTCGTTTACATCATTCAATAGAGTTTTTTTTGAATTATTTTCAATAATATTTGAATTATTATTTACAGGTAATTCGTAGTCGGTTTCTCCATCATTGTGTAGGAAAGATTCCCAGTCATCGTCTATAGTATCCATAACTATATTATCTATATTGATTTGTTTAAATATGTTTATTTTGCATTTAAACAAATCAATTATTTTCTCTGTCTATAATAAACATGAATTATATTCATGAAAAAGCTGTACCAATTCCTTTAAAAAAAACTACTTCTTTCGAGAATAAAGAATTGAGCTTAAACCAAAACTTTATTGACCCTACCAAAATGTCGCCACCAAATACATTTATGGATAAATTGACTAAGCGTATGGATAATTATTATTCACCAAAATCCGACGAAAAAAAATTCAGATATTAAAAAAAATCACATATTACCAAATGATGTAAAACATTGACGATACTATGTGAATAACGTTTTCAATGTGATAATCATATATCGGACAGTATATTCAATATTTAATTCATTTGTATGCATTATATTTTCAACAAAACTTAAAAATTCACTTGTAACATATTGTTTATTATTTCTAATAATATAATTTAAATAATTTTTAATTATATTTTTTTTTGCTATGTTATACTCAATACTCATGCTATTTATGTATTTTATATTCACATCTAACGATTTTTTCATAATATTTTGTGTCATGATAGTCCATATTTTATGCTGAATAATTTTTTTAGTATGAATTATTTCTTCATTAGATTGCATATAGTTAATCATGCTTCTAATATCCGAATTAAATAACTTTTGTATAAGTTCTAAATTTTCATCACTAAAATTGAGGTTCTCTTCTTGATTTATTATGCTTAAAAAATGAATTATTTCGCTTTGAGGAAGTTGATTAAATCTCAACCTTACAAATTCATTTTGTAAAGATTCGTCAATGCGACTAATGTAATTACATATTAAACAGAAACGGACGTTTGATTTATAATTCTGTAGTAAATTTCTAAGCGCCATTTGCGCGTTTTTTGTCATATAATCTACTTCATCTAATATTACAAATTTCATTCCGTTACTGAATAAACTTTTTGAAGTTACAAATGTATTAATTTGATTACGTATTATATCTATGCCTCGTTCATCGGAAGCATTTAAATGGATCATCAAATTTTTATTGTTTTTTTTTTCTTGATATGTTTTTACCATATTGATAATACTAGTTGTTTTACCTGTACCAGGAGGACCATAAAATAGTAGATTGGGAAAATGTTCGGTTTCGATAATATTTTCCAATAATTGCTTATTTAATGGATCTAATACAATATCGTCAAACGTTTTTGGTCTATATTTTTCAACCCAAGGTGTATATTTATTCATATGTTATTAATATGTATAATTTTTACTATTTAAATTATCTTATTAATAATTTAAATAAAATTGAATACTATAAATTATAGATGGGTAATACAACAAATAAAATGTCTGATAACAAATATCCAGGTATGTTAAGTTTAATTATGGGACCAATGTATGCTGGCAAAACAACTGCACTCATTCAATTATATGAAAAATTTATATGTGAAGATAAAAATGTCATAGTCATTACACACTCTAGTGAAATTAGATACTCAATAGATCAATTAAGCAGTCATGATAAGAAAAAAATAAACTGCCTTAAGTATTCATCAATAAAAGATTTTATTTTGAAAGAAACTGACAAACTCGCCGATTCTAGTGTAATACTAATAGACGAATCTCAATTCTTTGACGATTTACAAGAAGTATTATATATAGTAAATACATTATATAAACATGTATATGTATTTGGATTAGATGGTGATTTTAAAAGAAACAAATTTGGAAAAATATTAGACTTAGTTCCACATTGCGATGAAGTGAAAAAAATTAAAGCAAAATGTAATTTATGTAACTCAGATGCTATATTTAGTCACAGGACAACAAATAGTAGTAAACAATTACTCGTCGGTGCATGTGACGATTATCAATCACTATGTAGATTATGTTATAATAAGGTACATGAAAATAAATTATAATTATCAGTATAAGTAACCAGTAACCAGTAACCAGTAACCAGTAACCAGTAACCAGTAACCAGTAACCAGTAACCAGTAACCAGTAACCAGTAACCAGTAAAATAAATTATATATACTCTATCTGGTTATACACATTTATTTACACCCTTGAAGATTTATGTCAGCGTAATATATTTTTCTAGTTGAACCATTTATTATTTTTTAAAACCATTTAAATTAATAATTCGTTATTGTTATATAATATGGAATCTATTGTAAATACTAATATATCAAGTAATGTACCCGAAAAAAAGAAGAGGGGGAGAAAAAAACAAAACGTGGTAGTACCAGTAGAAAACATACAATTGGCTACAGTTGAAAAACCTCTACCCAAAAAGCGCGGAAGAAAACCAAAAGGTGGAAAAATTATTCAAAATGATCTACCATTAACTAGTGAAGTTAAGATTGAACCAAATATAATTTTACATTTAAAATGCTCTATTAATGATATTGATGTAAATTACGATGACGATACTTCTTCAGGAATGAAATATAATCCAATTGTCGCACAAGTAGAAAGTTTCAATTTTGAAAATGTGGAAAAAAATGCTTTCTTACTAGAAAGTGATTTTAATTCAAAAAGTAATGAAAATAAATCCACAAATGATAGCGATATAAATTGCACCGATGAATGTAAAAACGATTCTAATGCGAAATCAAATAGTAAAGATAATATTTGGGAAAAAATTAATTCTTTGAAAATTAATTTACATAATAACAATATATCTGATAAACGCTCTGCGTGTTTTTGGTGTACATATACATTTGACAATCCACCAATATATATTCCCAAATTTGAGTTCAAAAATTCTTATGAAGTATATGGATGTTTTTGTAGCCCTGAATGTTCTGTTGCACATTTAATGAATGAAAAAATTGATTCTACCATCAAATTTGAACGATATCAATTATTAAATCATGTATACGGTAAAATATATAATTATAAAAAAAATATCAAACCCGCACCAGATCCACACTATTTATTAGATAAATTTTATGGCTCATTATCCATTAAAGAATATCGTGATTTATTTAAAAACGACCAACTATTAATTGTTGTAGAAAAGCCATTAACCCATGTGTTTCCAGAATTGTATGAGGATAATTCTGATTTTATTTTAAATCAGAGAACGATTCCATCAAATTCTACACTTAAATTAAAACGCAAGCCTCTTGATAATAAACAAACTTCAGTATTTGATAGTTTAACTTCTAAGAAATAAAATATCATATTATACACGATTTTGTTTTCTTGTTATTCGTCAGATATTGCCTCTTCTTCTAATGGTTCTAATTTTACTTGACCCTCCTTTTGTTTTTGTATCATTTGTTGTTGTTTTTGTTTTTCTTCCATTCGCTCTTTCATTTTTTGAATATATTGTGCTTTTTCTTGTTCCATTCTAAAACGTCTAGCACCAGTATCCATTAAATTTCGGATTTCACCGTATATTATTTCATTAACATTTGTACTCTTTTTTTTACATTTTGGTTCTACACCGAAATATTTATTTAACACTGAATTACAATCATAATTACATTCTTCTAATTGATTTTTTGCCTCTTCTTCTGTTAATTCTGTTTGTCTGCATATAACTTGGATAAATTCTGTTTTTTTATTCTCAATTTGTCTTTGTCTTAGATTATTCATATAGTCCTGTCTTTCTTTTAATAACAATTCCTGTCTTTCTTTTAATAACAATTCCTGTGAAGAAGAATCTATTATTACGTTTTCATTAGACATGTCTGTTGCGTTAACGATTGTATCTGACATAATATATATAATGACATTAAATATATTTAAACTATTTAAACGTATGAGTCATTATTATTTAGTAGATGGATCCAAATATGTATCAACAAACAAATATATCTAAATATATAGATGAATTGCATGAACGAATGAAATCAAATTTTGAATTTACATTAAATAAAATATATTGTGAAGAAATTGAAAAATATAAAGAGGTTATTGAAATTATTGCAAAACTACCTTTCGTGCAATGTATTATTCAAGAAAATAGTGAATTAAAAGAAAAGTTACAACAATTTGAAACTACTTCTCAAAATAATGTTAAATTAGAAATATCCGACAAATGCATTGAAACATCTTATTTAGATATTGAAAAAGTTTATTTTCATGATAAAAATAAAGAAGAGGAAGAAGATGAAGATGAAGATGAAGAGGAAGAAGAAGAGTCTACCAATAAAGTAGAAGATACCGTCAACCTGTGTATAAATAGTGAGTGTGAAAAGTACCCACCTGACTGGAATTTTGAAGACGATACAGAAGACACTTATCAAGAGGGGCAGTGGAAAAAGTGCAATATATGTGATGGATATTTTAATGATGATGGAGGCGGGGATATATTATACGTGCAAGAAGACCCTCATAATCAAGAAGCTAGTTGTAGTTTATGTGGGAAAATTGAAAATATAGTTCAAATGAAAGGATCAGGACAGTATTTATGTGGTAATGCATGCGATGAGGAAGAAGAGGAGGAAGAAGAGGAAGAAGAGGAGTCATCAACGGATCAAGAAGAAACTAGACCAACATTTCCTAAAAAAAATATTGAAATTGATGAAGAGCCATCGGTAGATGATGAAGAGCCATCAGCAGATGATGAAGAGCCATCAGCAGATAATGAAGAGCCATCAGCAGATAATGAAGAGCCATCAGCAGATAATGAAGAGCCATCAGCAGATAATGAAGAGCCATCGGCAGATGATGAAGAGGAGGAGGAGGAAGAGGTATTTGAAATAGAAATTGACGGTACCTCCTATTACTGTGACGACGAAGATAATGGTAATATTTATGCAGACGATGATGGCGAAGTAGGTGATATTGTTGGTAAAATTACAGACGGTGAAGCCAGTTTTTTTGAATAAAGATAAATAAAGATAAATCAAGCAAGTATTTGTAATATATTTTATAATAATATATTATAAATGCTAGATAAATTATGCGCACCCGCAATATTATATTTAGGCTTTTCATTAACACAAATCATTATAGACACATTCAAAGGGTTTTATAATACAGCCTTTTTCAAAACAATTGTTATGATTATGTTTACATTATTATTGAATATAATGTGTCAGCGTGGATTAAATGTAGTTTCTTGGATCATCGTATTTGTTCCATTTATATTAATGACATATATAACAGCAATTTTAATGTTCGTATTTGGATTATCTGGGGATACAACTGAAAATAAATTAGATTACAACATTAAATACCCACATGATTACCCCGATGAATTATTCATAGAGCGAAATCCTATTTTACATAGCCAACCCGAATCTAGACCCGTTATTATTGTCAACAAATAAGATAATATAAGTAAATAATTTAAAAACTTACACGTTAAATTATTATAATGACATTTATATTATCTAATTGTTTAAATATAATATTTGATGGAATGCGTATATTAGCACTATTTTTATACCTGCTTTATCAAAATTTGGTGTATTTTAGCGTAGAAATAGTATACCTACAATATTCAACAGAAGATAAAATACAAAAATATAACGCGTGTTTACTTGATATAAATACAACATGCAGTAATATTACATATGATATTTCTTGGAAATGTATTGAAATATTTACAATTGCAAAAGAAATTTATAAAAAGAATATGTTACCACAGTTTCATTTATTGACGAATAATTACTTTAAAAAAGAGATTATATTGGTGAAATCAGGAAGTGAAGTATATTATTTACACAACTGGGATGAATATGTGAATCATGAAGATAAAAATGTAGACATGATATTATATACAAAATTCCACGATACAGAAGATAAAAAAAATTATACTATTATCGGAGATAGTAATTTACAGCCAAAGAAGAGTATGCATGAAGAAAAATGTTCTATCAGTTTCATAATTTTTCAATTAACCGTAAACTGTAACAAATATGATATTAATTTAAAAGAGCCATTTAATTTTCTTCTAAAAAATAATACACTAAAACATTCGTTTTTTAAATGGTATATGAAAAGAATCTATGATATAACATTAGAACAAGATAGTTATAGTGTTTATTATATGACTCAAGATATGACAATATCTACATTAAATAGTCCATTTTTTATCAAATTTAATGAAGATAGTATTACATCTTTTTCATCTGGAAAGCCAAAGAAAAACTTAACTATTAAAGAATCTACAGTTGATAAGGACGAAAAAGAAGAGTCTAGTGACGAAAAAGAAGAGTCTAGTGACGAAAAAGAAGAGTCTAGTGACGACAAAGAAGATGTTTTAGATGAGGATAGAAAAAACATTTTGATAAACGATATTGTGAGAAACGAAAAATTGAAACGAAGAACAAGAGTGGCATAAAGTAATATTAAAAATATTTAAAAAAAAATTGATACTTTATATTATAATGGAGGAATCCCATAGCATGGCTAATTCAGCAACATCCGAAAAAACAATGCAACACAATCCTCTATCAGACCAATGGTGTCTTTGGGTTCATTTACCACATGATACAGACTGGTCTTTGAATAGTTACAAAAAAGTATTTAATACCACTAGTGCAGAAGAAGTAGTTGCATTAAATGAAGCTATGTCATCAAGACTTGTTAAAAATTGTATGTTATTTATGATGAGGAAAGGAATTACGCCGCTATGGGAGGATCCTAGAAATAGACAAGGTGGGTGTTTTTCATACAAGGTACCTAATAAAACTGTATACGAATGTTGGAGATCATTAGTATACAGTTTAACAGGTGAAACATTATCAAAGAATAAAGTTTTACAAAAACAGATAAACGGAATAACAATTTCACCAAAAAAGAATTTTTGCGTAATAAAAATTTGGCTTTCAGGATGCGATTTTCAAGATGCAACATTAATAGATTGCACTAGCGGAATCGAGTCACATGGTTGTCTATTTAAAAAACATGCACCCGAATATTAGATAAATTATCTATAGTCTAAAATTAGATAACATATTTAGAATACATATTACCAACACGTAAATTGTGTTTGTTTAGAAAATATATTATTATTAGAAAAATAATAATAATATAATGTATATGATAATACAGATAGAATATTTATTATTCAAAGCAAAAAAAATGGCAAAATTTTATAAATTGCTAGCAATTATTTTAACTTTTTCATTTGTCTTAATGATATTTCCAAATAATGAATTTACAGGATTACTTGATATAGAAAAAAAAATAACAGGTAACGATAATGATAAAACTGTGCGAGCAAGCGATAATATATCAACTCATTTATATTATACAATAAATAATTTATTCGATCGGTTTTATTTTTCATTAGTAACTGCAATAGGTATTGGATATGGCGATATTGTACCAAAAACATTCAGATTAAAGTTATTAAATTCTCTTTTTATAATATTTGTTATTTATTTTACTTTAGAATAAGACAATATGAATTACATGATTATTATTTATCCGTCATTTTTGGAAGGTAGTGGACTTAGACATAATTTAATAGTACCTAAACTAGCTACATAATATTTAACAACTAATGGTAAATCATTTTCAAGGTACATTTCAATTTGACTACATAAATTAGTACATTTAATAAAATAACCTAGATTTTTTAATGAGAATTCACCTTGAATAATTTTACTAGAATCTTGTTTTTCAATAAATTCCATACCACCACTAGACTCTTCGCGTTTTACTTCTGCTGTTGCAAATTGTCCTTCGCATCTAAATATTAACTCATTGCCTACAGATTTTATTTCCAAGCGCTCAGATATACAAGAGAGGTCGCGAATAATTTTTTGGAAATCCGAAGAAGGTAAATTAATAACAGACGAAAATTGAACGTCAGGTTCTTCAAACTCATCTACATCAGGTTCAATTAAACGAAGTTTTTGTGTCTTACATTGTTTAATATCACCGTTTTCAAATTTTAATCCTAAAAATGATACTATGCCATCATAGTAATCATTTTTTTCAATATACATAGTTAATGTATCATCATTGTCAATTGAATTTATCAATTTGAATAAATGAAACATATTTACACCTATAACTATTTTTTCTTCTTTGCATTCATAATGTTCGAAATTTTCAGCAGCCAAAAATAAATGTGCTAACATTGTATGTGATTTATCCATATTGATAATGCGAATACCATCTTTTCTAAATGTAATATTTGTTTCCAGTAAAATATCTTTCAACGCAGTCATTAATGTTCTCATGGGCCCAATTTGGACGGTTTTAATAGTTAATACATTTTCTGATTCAAACGCAGACATTCTATATCTTTTAAAACAAGAAAATCTTTAAATACTTATGAATTTATATTTATATTTATGGTGAATTTTAGAAAAATACTATATCGGATATACACTAAATAATTCACTAAACAATTCGCTAAATAATTCGCTAAACAATTCACTAAACAATTCGCTAAACAATTCGCTAAACAATTTGCTAAACAATTCACTGAAAATTTTATATTTTAGTATTATATATCGTTTTTATGAAAGTGTCGAATGGATTTAAATACGAAATAAATGGTTGGAAATATATATCTATTAAAGGTCATCCTTATGAAAGAGGTGTAGCACATGGTAAATTATTAAAACAAGAAATTATACAATCTACTGACGCTATGAAATGGAATTTATACAATGACTATGGGTTCCATATAGATTTTTTTCTTTTGATTAGTAATTACATATTTAAAGATGTAATACAGGATAAATTTCCTGAGTTTTATGAAGAACTAAATGGCATTTCTCACGGATCATCTATAAGTCTTGATTTACTCGTATTATGGAATAATTATCCAAGTTTACCATATTCTATGAATTATGTAAAAAAAAACATGCATAAAATACCAAATCTCGTAGAAAAATACGGTGATGTTTTAAATAGTTTGGATAATTTTGGTGGCATGATGGAAGGTGGTAGCAAGGATAAGTGTTCTGCTTTTATGGCAGTAGGTGATTATACACATGATGGTAAAATATGCTGCACCCACAATAGTTTTGATGATTTTATTACAGGGCAATATTTTAATATAGTTATCGACATTAAACCCAAAAAAGGTAATCGTATATTATATCAATCTGCACCTGGATATATAAGTAGTCAAACAGATTTTTTTGTCACAAGTAATGGGTTTATAGGAACAGAAACAACCTTTGGTGGTTTTAATAATTACAAACACAATGTCCCTATTTTATGTAGAATAAGAAATTGTATGCAATATGCAAATACCCTAGACGATTATGTAAATATGTTGAAAAAAGACAATTCGGGTGATTACGCAAATGCATGGCTAATAGGTAATACAAATACCAATGAAATTATGCGTATCGAATTAGGGTTAGAATTTGTAAATGTTGAAAAAAAGAAAAATGGTTATTTTATTGGGTTTAATGCTCCATATGATTCACGTATTAGAAATTTAGAAAGTGTAAATAGTGGATTTGATGATATTCGCCGCCACCAAGGTGCTAGAAAAGTCAGATTAGAACAATTAATGGAAGAACATAAGGGTAAAATTAATCTAGATATCGCAAAAGAAATTATTGCAGACCATTATGATGTTTATTTAGAAAAGGATAATAAATGTTCTAGAACAGTATGTAGTCATTATGAATTGGACGCTAGAGAATATATGTCACAATCTGATAGACCGTTGCCATATGCTCCTAGAGGCGCGGTAGATGGATGTGTAGTGGATACAACATTGTGTAAAAATATGTCATTTTTAGGAAGATGGGGGTCATCTTGTGGAACGCCATTTCTTGTGAAAGATTTTATGGAGAAAAATATACAATGGAAACGATATGAACCATATTTACATGACAGAGTGTCACAACCATGGACGTTATTTAAAATTGGCGATAAAATGAAAAAATACACTAGAGCAAGAGTTACCAAAAGTATAACAAATAAATCTCGCAAAAAGTAAATAAATTAGCAAGCAATTAAAATTGAAATAATAATTACAATTGTTATTATTTCAATAATATAATATTAAAGTCGAGTATGTCTTTTATTCGATTAAGTTTTAACTATTTTACCAAAGTACTTTATTGTAAGTCAAATAAAGTATACCCCGATATATCTAATAATCTTATAATTTGCAAATGCTCTAAATGCCATTTCTATGGCGTACATGTGTAACTTATGTGAATATGTGAATATGTGAATATGTGAATATGTGAATATGTGAATATATGAATCGTTAGTATTTACACCCTTGAAGATTTAAAACGCCGTTTTCACAGAGTAAAAAATCAAGAATGTAAAATCAATAGTAGGAATCTCACCTACGATGGTCTAACTTTTTCCACTTCTTCTTTGGTATTGGAAGTGG
>Ga0257127_1002363_pt1 | contig 11749 bp, 9 predicted proteins | sample SI060_135mmetaG_FD_190152 | JGI IMG/M metagenome (GOLD analysis project Ga0257127, IMG submission 190152) | Marine microbial communities from Saanich Inlet, British Columbia, Canada - SI060_135m | ecosystem: Environmental > Aquatic > Marine > Inlet | place: Canada: British Columbia | collected...
ATTGTTAATATGATAATACAATTTGGTAAAATCTACACCGATTGTCGATTCGGAAAAATATGCAATATTATTCTGTATCTTGTTAAAGAAGGAAGTTTTGCCTACATTGGTACCTCCAACCAGTAATAGTTTCAACGTATAGTCTATTTCATGTGGCATCCTATAAAATAAGTATAAATAATTTTATACTTATTTTTTACTAAGTGTATCTATGTTCTTCGTTTTACTGCTCTCAAGTTACTTGCTTGGCATGACGCACCTACACCTCCAGCAACTGTATGTGGTTTATAATACTTATTATTACTCTTGATGAATGTCATTGGTACGCTCTTTAAAAAAATGGTGGATGCTCCTTTACAACATCCGCTACCAATAACAAATTGTCCCATATATATACTTTCATCTATTTTAATTTGTTTGTATATTGTTTGTATATTGTTTGTATATTGTTTGTATATTGTTTGTATATTGTTTGTTACATTTTATGACAAAGCATTTCTCGGACATGAATGTATTCGACCAGATTCAATCAGATTCTAACTGATTCAAAATAAACACAGATGTCGTCATTCCATCGTATCCTATATTTCAATAATACGATATTGCTTCTTAATAAAATGTTTGTGCTACTCAATGTAGCATAAATGGTAACAGTAACTATAATGACGCGATTATCATTATTCTATTACCGCCTAGCTCCGCCTCAGCCACATGGTCTGCCTCTCGCAGCAAACACGCCATTCATATTACCTTTGAATACGTTTCCGCCAAAAGATGGAACACGTGACTGTAACATGGTATTGGTATTGGTATTGGTATTGGTATTGGTATTGGTATTGACATTTGTGTTGACATTTGTGTTGACAGTTATAGACTTTCGTGTTACCATATTATACATGGTACGTCTCTGCTGACCTAATATTAATTTCATTTCCACTTTTCGTGACATTATATAATACATAAATATATTCATTTTTATACATTATAACCGAATTCTATGTAAAACATAGACAAGATCTTGATTTGACAATACCGTATGATTTGGTTTTGTTTCCTTGAACTGGTGTCAAATTGGTATCATTTTGTGTTCGTAGAGGCCCTTTTCCTTTTAATCGAGCTAAATATCTAGCATAACTACCGTGTTTAACATCGACTCCTTTACCTCCTGGAGCTTGCGAACCAGGTCTATCACGTGTCAATGATCGTTTTGTTGAATTCCCACGCGACGGAACAACTGTTATTCTTGACACTTTTGAATTCGCAGCTAAAGCACGATCACTCATTTGATTCCAATTCACTCCATATGCCGATTTGGGACGTTGATACGTAGTAAGTGCTGCCAAATTCATAGCGTATTCTGATGCTGGAACTCGTACTGTATTCCATATTCTTTTTTGTTCTGCTACGACATAGGAACCGGTTTTGTCACAATATCCACAATTGGAATTGCTACATCCTTTACACTGCACTAATCCATATATTATTCCACCATTACAACTACAATCTACTCCTGTACTCATATTATATACTATATTTATAATAAAATTGACTCTTAATAATATTGGATACTAATATCAAAAATAATTAAAATACAGATAATAAATGGCCTCTAAACATATAACGAATTGTCCATGTTGTTTCAAGATATTCAAACGCCAAGGGTGTTATGAAAAACATATATTTACTTGTCAAAGGAAGCAAGACCAAAACCAAGATAAATTACCGAATGCCAAGCAATTATATGAGATGATTACCCTATTGACTGAAAAATATAATTCAGTACAAAGCGAGTTGGAAAGCATGAAACAACATATTCGCACTAAAAACAAGAAAATCGACGTAATTACGTGGTTAAATGAACAAGAAAAACCTGAACATAGTTGGTATTCTTGTATCGAAAACATGGAGATTATTGTATCTGATTTGGAGTATATATTTAAGAGTGGGTTTATTGATGGTACTGTTGAAATAATAAACAAATATCTTGAAAAGGAGGGAGTGAGAGAAACATTCAAAGCATTTGAACAAAAGAAAAATATTATTTATATGTTTGATGAAGAATGGAAAGAATGTAAAACAGACGATTTTAAGAAAATATTCAATCTGATTTATAATAAACTGATGGTAACGTTTGATGATTATAAAATGGAAAACGAAGGCAAGTTGTGTGATGAAAAATTCCAATCCGTATATTGTGATAACTTTATGAAACTGTTATGTGTAGATATACCATTCGAGAAAAAGATTATGCGAATTAAAAACAAGATATATGCGGAATACAAAGAAAGCTTCAAAACCATTACTGAAATGGAGATCTAAAACAACGCGTTGTCGAACTAACGATATTTTCGATATTTTCGATATTTTCGATATTTTCGATATTTTCGATATTTTCGATATTTTTTATACTACATACTACGTAAATAGTATATCAAAACGTCAAAAAAAATTGAAGTGAAATACTAGAACTAAGTATTCGATATACTCTAACAAGTAATAGCAAAAGCTAACAAAGTCAATCACAAGCAATCATGTCCGTTTATACTGTTTTCATTCCGCGTGTGTTCTCCAACATCAGTCAGGATCGAATCAGTAATGTATTTCACGACCTAAACATCGGTAGTGTAGAACATGTTGATTTGGTGCCCAAGACGAGTGCTACTGGTCAAACATACAACATGGCGTTTGTTCATTTCGCCATGGTTTATAATACGATTGAAGCAATCAAGTTTCGCCAAGAAGTGGAAGACCCTGACAAGAAGGCCGTTCTACAGTACGACGGTCCTTGGTTTTGGCTAGTCCTACCCTTTGAACAAAAGGAGAAGACTGTGGTCGAAACTGAGCAAACAACCCCATTGAATACGCCTGCTACTACCTCTGTCCCCCCACCTACTCCACCAACTCCCCCTCCTACCCACTATCACTCCCAACAGCAGCAACAGCAACAGCATCAGCAACAGCAGCAGCAACAGCAACAGCAACAGCAACAGCAACAGCAACAGCAACAGCAACAGCAACAGCAACAGCAAACCGTATATAATCCTCCTCCCAATGAATACCTCATGGCCAATATGGTTCCTGTTTGGATTCTCACACCTTATGGACCAGTACTACAATGGGGATGTCCTCATAACATTACAACAAACCAGTCCAATAAACCAAAGAACGTTCAATTGGTCCCCCCACAAGTGGCTTATGGGAGACGAAACACAGGACAACGCCCTCATCCTCGTAAGAAGGTGGTTTCTATTCTTGAAATAGAATCAGTCGATCCTGCTTTCGGTCGCGAATTAAGAGCAATGAAAGAGACGATTGATTACAATAAAGAGATGCTGGATTACGAGAAATATATTACATCGTAGAAAAATAGCATGAAGGTGGAATACGAAGACGGAGAAGTAGATGGCGACGATAAGTAGGAATTAGGAATATAAAAAACAATTGTTTGTAATTTAATAAAAAATAAAAAATAAAAAATAAAAATAAAAATAAAAATAAAGGGAAAATCCTTTTTCTTGCATTACTTTATAATGAGTAATAGAAGGAATCCATCTGCTAGCTTGAAAAATCCATCTGCTAGCTTGAAAAATCCATCTGGATTCTTATTCACTGTAAAACGTCAGGCAAATCCATCAGGTAGTAAATTCGTACCTAATATAGATTTAAGCAAGCCAGTAATCAAGCATAAGGCCAAAAATATGATTAGCCTTAGTTCTAAAAAGGGCGGAAGAAGAAAGACTTATAGAAAAACACATAAGAAAAGATCCTCAAAAACACGTAAGAAAAGATCCTCAAAAACACGTAAAAAGAAGTAGGTAGTATTACACTAATTATATTTATAATTTTTATAAATATAATTTGACAATTTTTGTAGATATAATTTGACAATTTTTGTAGATATAATTTGACAATTTTTGTAGATATTTACATGGTTATATGGTTATATGGTTATATGGTTATATGGTTATATGGTTATATGGTTATATGGTTATATGGTTATATGGTTATATGTATTCGATATATTTAGACAATAGGGTAAGATGGTTGCATAGCAATTCCGCAAACACCAGGATCATTTGTACTATCACTGCGCTCAATCTTAATGTAACCAGCATCTCCCCAAGTTGGACCCCAACTGTTCTTAACGAGCCAGTATTCGGTTCCGGACTCCTCGCCATATCCTACAATAAGAACACCGTGATCCAAATTGGTACCACAAGCATCACCAGTTAAAACTCCACTAGTGTAAAGTTGGAATGCTTTTGTATCTGCCTCAATAGCAATAGAAACAGGACCACGTGAAACAGCCTCCTTCAAATTAACTTGGTTATTCTTTGTAACATCAACACATCCGGAGATAGTTACAACAGGTTCGCATTTTTGACAATCACCGCCTTCAGCAGTATAAGGATAAGCAGTCTCCAAACACATACCATTATCCTTGGCGTATTGGAAAGCACTGTCCATTAAACCACCATTACATCCATGGTTTCCGTAAGACTTGGAACAATCGACCAATTGCTGCTCGGAAAGACTGACTAAAGAACCCTTGGAAATAGCCCAAGCTCCCTCCATGGCTCCAGTTGCGCTAAATGACCAGCAAGAACCACATTGTCCTTGGTTCTTTACAGGATTTACTGCATTATGATCGCGCCAATCGTAGCTTGCTGGCACATCTGCGGTAGATGATTGAAACTTGTCACATCCGGTAGAGAATGGTCCTCCGACGCGAATTCCATTGAAACGAGCAAACTCGTCCTCTGTTAAATCAGCAAAAGGCGTGACTCCTAATTTGTAGGAATGGACTTGAGAGTTATGTTCATGAATATACTCCATATTTGACTTGAATACTTCGAATTTCTTCTCAAACTCGATCAAGTTAGAATAAGATTTATCGAAACGTGTAATAAATTTTTGGAAATTTGACCAATGATGCTCAGTAGCATTAAAGGCGGTTGCCATAGAAGTTAGGCACAAAGTAGCTACAACTGCGAATAACTGCATTATATACATATACAAAGATAATTGTTTTTATATCATCGTTTTATAACCTATATACTACATAATCATGGAATAATTATTTATGTAGTATTATTGTCGTTTTCATATATGAAGGCGATAATTATATCAAATGAAATTTAAATAGTGAATGATAAATTGAATTTTTCCTTGAACTCCAATGAAGTATAAATGGGTATATTTTTTTGCTTTGCCGCTTCTATTTTTCCAGTACCCTCATCCTTATCCTTGACAATCACCGCAAATGTATTTTTGCTAACGGCGCTGGATTCTCTAGCACCCAATGTTTTCAGTTCTTCGCTCAATTCTTTATTGCGAAAACCAGTAATAATAATGGATTTTTCATACAGAGGATTGCTTTCGTCGATTGGCTGCTTTTGTACTCCGTGTATAGTTTCATTTAAGTTGGTCTCTAACTTGGTCTCCAATTTGGCCACTTTTATAAAGTCTATGAATTTGGGAATATTTTGAACAAATCGTTCCGCCGTTTTTTTCTCTATTCCGCGAATCGACTTGATGTTGGCTATTTTCTCTTCGTCGCTTATTTCAGAAGTTACAATATCAGGATACTTGTTCATTATCGGTTCAATACGTCTTTCTCCAAAACCACGCCCAAAAATATTCGATACCGCCATTAACTTTATCAAAGAAGCGTTTTCTATTTTATTACGGATAGAGGTATATACTTTTTCAGCCATCTTCTTTTTAAACCCATTCACTTTTAAAAAATCCTCTTCCCCCATGGCGATTATTTGTGGAACAGATGTGTAGCCGGATGCTATTATTTTCTTTACATTGCCAGGACCTAGACCATCTACCTCCAATCCTTTGAAAAATCCAATAATATTTTTCTCTATAACCGTATCGTCTTTTTCAGCATCTTCCAAAATAATATCTACATGTGTTTCATTCCATTTATATGCGACATCCGGCATCTTTGCCTTTTCAGCAGGCTCAATTACGGCCATTATATGAGGAATCACGTCCCCACTTCTCACTAATTTCACCAAAGCACCAATACCCAATTTATTGTCTTCCACGAATGCCGCATTAAATGCCGTAGCGTATTCTATTTTCGCACCACCTAGAACAACCGGCTCTATTTGAATACGAGGTTTCAAGTATCCATCTTTACTAGGTGACCATAATACGTTTAGTACCTTGGCTTCGGCAACTTGGTCAGATAGGACCATTTTAAAGGCAAAACCATGCTCCGGATTTTTATCAGTACGATCATATATTTCATCGTTTGTTACTATGACACCATCAATTGTGTATTCATAATTTTTTCGCCAATCGACTAATATATCTGATAACATATTGTTGTCTATATCCTGTTTCACTTCGTTTATCACGACAATTGTGTCGTCTTTATCCAACATGCTCATTTGTTCGCTCGGTTTTAAGGAAGGGACAATGACTTCATAGGCAACAAAATCGACATCTTTAAACCTTTCTGGTTCTATTTTTTTCTGATTGACAATACCTGCCACCAAATTGCGCGAATTCGAAAAATCGGATTGGTATTTTTCGGTAAATGTAGACTTTTTCATGATTAATTCACCACGAATAGTAATGTCCTTTGTTTTTGGTAATCTCAAATAGGGTATTAGATGGGATATATCCTGACCGACTTTACCATTACCTCGAGTGTATAGCTTTTGTTCGTCGTGTTCTGTAGAATACATGGCGCTAATGCCATCTAATTTTGCGGATAATACATACGGTCCTGAATATTTCGCCTTCCACTTAGCGAGAGCATTCGTATCCGGTTTGATTTTGTCCATGGAAGGCATATTATAAGGCAATTTTACCTTGTTCTTCTCTTGAATGGGTGCGCCAATTTGTTCGAGAATCTTGTTTTTTGGATACTTCTTCTCCATGTATTCTTTTATAATATCAAATTCATTGTCAGTCATTAACACATTTTCACTGTCATTGTAATATGCCTTTTGTGCTTCATCCAACATGGTAGCGATTTTCTTTTCTGACAACATTTTGAGAGCATCTAAACCAGATGATTTGAACATAGCAATGTTTTTTTTATAAGTGTCTGCCGACGGCTTGGGAACTTTGTCTGCCGACGGCTTGGGAACTTTGTCTGCCGACGGCTGGGGAACTTTGTCTGCCGACGGCTTGGGAACTTTGTCTGCCGACGGCTTGGGAACTTTGTCTGCCGACGGCTTGGGAACTTTGTCTGCCGACGGCTTGGGAACTTTGTCTGCCGACGGCTTGGAAACTTTGTCTGCCGACGGCTTGGAAACTTCGTTCATTGATTTATCTTTTGTTGATACCTTTATATCTATATCCTTCATTTTTTCTTCTTTGCTCTTACACTCACTCATACACTCACTCATACACTCACTCTTGCTCTTGCTCTTGCTCTTGCTCTTACTTCTGCTCTTACTCTTGTTATTGCTATTGCTATTGCTCTTGCTCTTGCTCTTACTTATGCTCTTGCTCTTACTTCTGCTCTTGCTCTTACTCTTACTTCTAGACGGAAATTTATCTACTATTTTCAATTTCCGTTTCTTCAATGTTTTGGCTAGTGCCTTTTTCTTAGTTCCTTTTTTTATGCTATCATTCGAGTTGGAACGGTCTTTCGATCGACTTCTCGATCGACTTCTTGATCGACTCTTGATACTTTTAATGGGTGCAGTTTTTATTTCGTCTTCTTTACAATATCCATAGGTTTTCAATGTTCCACGATCTGTTACAGAGGTTGCACATATTTTGCCCTTTTCATCATTATCGATACACTCATTGTTTTCTTTCCACATATACTTGAATGGAAATATACAATCTCCTTCTTTTACTTTTTGATTCTTTTCTGTTTTTCCATGCTTATTAACATTTGTTCCACGCATATATAAAAATAGCTATATATTATTCTTAAATGTTCAAAGGTATAAATAAAATATTTTATTATTGTATATGGATAATTATTTGGATTTGGGATCGGAATCAGAAACTTATATACAAAATAAAGGACAATACCAAACTAGTATCAATGGTAAAGTTGTCGATAACACCAAATGGAAGGTGGCATATGATGGCGATGAATTAGATTTAGAAGCTAAACGAAATAATGAAGCCGTTTATATGAAATTAAACAATGAGGATATTATGAAGCTACTTGAAGTTCCTTCTTATCATAAACCCATTCGAGAACGACTAGAATTTGATTTGCAACCGGAAAATAAGATTGATATTCGTCCTATTATTATGGAAGAACTGAGACAAATATCCGGACCGAAACAGTCAAACCAACCAAAACATATTAAGAAACCAAAAAAGGCGCGAAAAACAAAAAAGGCGAAAAAGGCTAGTAAATCATCGAGAGGAGAAAGCAAAAACAAAAAACATTCACGAAGCAAAAGCAAAAAACATTCGCGAAGCAAACACAAAAGCAAACACAAAAGCAAGAGTAAAGAGGAACATCATAAAGTATCAGCAGTTACGCCTGATTATTTGAAAACTATTTATTAAAAATCAGTACATTAATTTCTAGTACGCAACTACAATTCGGAATTATTTATAGTATAATTACTATTATTTTTGTATAAACATATATAATTTATTAAATACATAAATTATATACAATGTCAAATACTTCTAATCGATGGAAATCACAAGGAGGTATCAATAGAAGACCCATGAATAATATTTTAAGCAATCATAAACAAGCAACCAATACTTTAACCATACCACAACAACTAGGCCTTAGCAATACTACTATTGAACAATATGGTGATAAACGTGACATGGATAATGGCGCCCTCTATAAAATGACAGAAGGTGAGCAGAGTTACGATACAATTATTGCTTATTATCCATTTAACAATCTAGGTGAAAGTGGTACTCAAACAAGTAGCGGTGATATAATTTATAATGAAACGTTGAATAAGAATGTAACCGATATAAATAATGAAGGTAATTTTAATCTATCAATTCAATATCCACGTTTTGGAGAATCTCAGATAAATCCATATGTCGTTTCTGTCCCTAATTACGAACAAAATGCTATTCAATTTAGAGACAATTCAAAACTTTTAATCAGTAGTCAGTCATTAAACACTTTAAATACTTTTAGTCAAACTGAAAACACAGAATCCATTTCTTCCATTTTAACATTTGAAACATTTCTCTTTATACCCACTGGTACGGAAAATTTCTGTATTTTCGCACTAGATGATGTGGAACAACATGGTTTATATCAAGCTTCTGAACAGTATTCCTCCCCTGATTGTTTTTATCTATGGTATAAAGGTGGCGAAACCAATGGTAACACATTACAAACCTATTATTATTACGACAATAGTGGTAATGTTACAGAAATAAAGGAAGACAATTGCGGTGAAATTGTTCCTGATACATGGCACAAAATAACCGTGGTTTTCGGAGGCAGTTATATTGCTCTTTATATTGATGGGAAACAAACCTTTCAACAGATCATTTCTAATGGCTCTTATTCTTATATTCCAGATAAACCGATTGCGTTTAATTTAAGTTCTTTATATTCAAAAACACCAGCAACATATGATGAGGAATTCTTTAGTGAGCCTATACAAACCAATACACAACTTGGCGATACTGGTCCTATGCTACTAGATGCGAAGGTTTCGTTAAAAGCCAATACGAAGGAATTTATCGAATATTTGGCAAATCCTGGCAATAAACATCAATATGCTACTAGTAGGATACCTAATTCAGATGAAAAACGTCTTCTTTATTTGTTATCTGATGAAATGGTTGGATTTAATGCGCCAGTAACGTGTGAAAATGATGTTGCTATTGCCGGAAAACTAACTAGTTTCGGAGAAACAAATATATACGCGCAATCCAATTTTCACGATATTACGCGTTTCTATGGCGAGGTAATATTCGATTCTTCTATGACAAAAATCGTATATGATAGTTCAGCAATAGGTCATTTGGAGATTTTGTCAAATCAGGATAGCACCAATACATCCATTCTTGTTCAGAACGATTCTTCGAACAATCATATGCCTTCTATGCTCGTCTATAATACGGAAAATCCTATAAACGATATAAGCGATACAGAGAATCTTATATTTTCTATTAGTGGAGAGAATGTATCCATCGGCGAAATCTATGGACAACATACATTTGACGTCAAGGGAGATTCTAGTTTTTTGGGTAAAGTTGGTATTGGAAAAGCGAATCCTGAAAGTACATTGGATGTAGAAGGACAAATAACATCTAGTGGAAAAATTAGCGGCAACGGAGGCATTCACAGTGGCTCAGCTAAGGCTAGCGGATTTTTTGTTAATAGTAATGATACCCAAGAACTATCTTACGATAATATCAAAGATGCTCGTGGATATATTGGTACTAATTATAGTGGCAATTATAGTGGCAATAACCTAAATGAACTAGACTTTCATAGCATTAATACTAATAATAATAATAATAATACGGTCCCACCAGGTGGTTTTCGATTTTATGGACATAAACACAATTCAACTGGGGGTGATTTGTATTGTAATATTAATAGCACTGGTATGCATCTTAATGGAAAATTTACTGTTGACGGAGAAATGGAGATTTCAGACAATGTAACATTGAAGGATGGATTGGATGTTCATGGTGTTGCTACGTTTCAGGCTATCACGTATGGAGCAACCCCAGAGGATGATGCTAGTGGTCAAGAATTTCCTACATGTCAATGGATTAATGATAATTATAGCGCAGCTGGTGGATGGAAGAAGGAAGAAATTAATAATGGTATTTATAATTCAAACATAGAGAAGTCAAACGGATATGTCGGTATTGGAACGAAAACACCTCAATATATGCTGGATGTTAGTGGTGATATTCATGTGACAATTGGAGGTCTCATGTTAGATAATGGTGATATTAGTATGAATGGGTCAATCACGGCTGATGGGTCAATCACAGCTGATGGGTCAATCACAACTCATAGTGATATAACCGTTGATGGGAGCGCCAATATAGGTTTTGATATGACTATTGGTGGTAAGGTAGGAATAGGACTAGGCACAGAGACAATAGACCCAAGTTTTGTATTGGATATTAGTGGCGACATGTATAGTAATGGTAATATTCTGACTCGCGGTAAGGTTGGTATTGGTGCGCGTGGTACACCAATAGATGGTATTCAAACTGGAACAAATGAACCTCAAGCCGAATTAGATGTAGGTGGATCAATGCGTGTATCTGGTCAAGTGGATTTTGTACATGGTCCTGTATATGGTCCGGCTCCAATCAAGTCACATGGGGAGTTACAACTTGTTACAATGAAATGGGTTTTAGATAATGTAGGTAATAATGGTGGATGGGTTACTGATGGTGATTCTATATATAATGGAAATATTGACAATATTATGGCATTCGTCGGTATTGGAACAAAGAGTCCTACAAGTACATTGGATGTGAGTGGTAATACTACATTGAAAGGAGCATTGATGGTTGGTGATAGTACAGATACAGGTGGATCTAGATATGCCAGTTTATTGCATAAGGACCAACCGGTAAATAATTGGCATCTTCTAGCGTTTGGAAAAAGTAATGATCAGGGTAATCAAGCAGAATTAGGGTTTCAGTATAATGGTGTTAATGCTGGGGGTGTTAATGCGGTTAGTAATGCGGCTAGTAATAAATTATCACTTGGATTTTTTGGAAATCAGGTCATGTTTATATTAAATAGTGGTAAGGTAGGTATTGGTGTGGAGGAACCTACAGAAAT
>Ga0257127_1002368_pt1 | contig 11726 bp, 2 predicted proteins | sample SI060_135mmetaG_FD_190152 | JGI IMG/M metagenome (GOLD analysis project Ga0257127, IMG submission 190152) | Marine microbial communities from Saanich Inlet, British Columbia, Canada - SI060_135m | ecosystem: Environmental > Aquatic > Marine > Inlet | place: Canada: British Columbia | collected...
TTAGTTTGAGGTTCTATAGGTTCATATTGGTTGAGATATTGTTGTTTCAAGAATTATAAAATTAACTGATTTCTGGACAATATGCCAAGTACTTCTTCTACAGGAAACGGTTCAGTCTCAAACGTGTCTCCTGGGGGTACATCCAATTCGAGCAAAGGAAAATCGACTATTACTCTTTTGGCAGAGTTGGTGAAGAACGTGAAGGATAATATTAAACAAAGCCCTGTCGGGAAGTTTTTTAGTTCTCGATCCACTAGCAGTGTTGAGCCAAATTCCGTACAAGAAGTGTATAGAAATGGATCCAGTTCTCTAGAGACTGTCACAGGTGATGCATTGCTCGAAATTCGAGAGACTGATGAAGTTGTGGACACTTTTGTTGAAAATGATGGTTTGTGTGAAGCCGCTTTTAATCCAGGCCCGGGTGAGGAGCCACTCATCCCTGGTGCAGATCAGCCTCGAAGAGTATCTACCAGAGCGAGAAAACAGTCACATCCACTCAATGTTAGTGAATTGGGTAATGTTTCGAGTCAAACATTTGCAAAAACTGGTTCAAAGAAAGAGAATGATTCTCTTACTGTCCCAAAGACAGCTGTTGCTAGTGCTATTGGCAAAACAGTTGTTCCTACTTCAATTCCTCTCATGGAAGAACAGCTTGCTGATGGAGTTAAGGGTGGGGATAATTCCAAACCTGGAATGATCCATTCTCCTTTTTATATTGGTGATTTTACCCAAGAGGATATGGAAGAAATATTGTCTCAATCCTCAATTTTGAGTAATCATTCTTCTCCTGTTGGCTTAACTATCTCTAATGCTAGTGCTAATGGCAAATTAGATGGTAGTGTGGTGAAAAATGATCCTATATCTCCCTTATCTATGGATTCTGGGGAAAAGTCTAAGGATGATAAAGCTAAGCCGAAGAATTCTAAGGGTGGGGTTACTAAGCCGAAAGAGTCTAAGGGTTCTAAAGCTAAACAGAAGAATTCTAAGGGTAGGGTTGCTAAGTTGAATGAGTTTAAGGGTGCTAGTGCTAATGGCGAATCAGATGGTGCTTCTGCTTCTAGTTCAACATCAACACCCCCATCCTCATTGGATGAGATTGAAGGTCCTTGGCAAAATCCTAGTAGGAAACTAACTGGGAAAATAGCATATGGTGACAGCAGCTCAAATCCCTCTTCAAGTACACCCGTTCTTGAGAAGAAGGCTAAGCATAAGAGTGGCGAAAATAAAAAGGCGGGTAGAATAGGCTTTTGGGATGAAAGTGATGTTTTTAATCTGGTCAAAAAGTTTATTGATAATTTTGCTATTGATCCAAATTTGACTAAAATTGAATTTCTGAGAAGAGAATCACTACTGTATGCAACAAATCAATCAGTCTTGCCAAGAAATGAACACCCTTTCATTAAAGATCAAACATTTTCACTTAATTTGAAAAAATATTGTGGAAAAATGAAGTTGAATGATTCCCTTTACTTTCAAAGAAAAGGGAGAGGTGGATGCAAATCAGTGGTTCATCGTAATAATGGACCAAAAGGTGGTAAGGCTAAGTCTAAGGACAGACCTAAGGCTAAAGGTAAAGGCAAGGAAGTTGATAATGTGAAGAAGGGCCCCGAAGTTGATAACAAGAGACACAACTACGTTAAGGGTGGTAGGGTCCCTCCGAAGAATTTACCAAGAAATTCTATTTCTCATACATTTAACCAAGAGAAAGAGGCGAGGGATTACCCTGATTTTGATAAAATTGATACAATTAATATCGCTCCAGAAATAGTAGATTTGATGAATATATATAGTAGACTAAGGGAAATGGATAAGGGTGATATTTTAATTGAACATTTGGAATTATTACTTGCTATGTCCACTCATATGCGAAACAGAGATGCTAAGATCTCTCGTGCCCCTAATGGCAAAACAATGAGTGATTGGGTCTGCTTCAACAAGATTCAAGATAAAATTTGGCATTTTTTACGAGGTGGCCATTTAGACAATTACGGTGTGAATATTGATGACTTTGAGATTATTAAGGATCTTTTAGGCTATGAAATCGATTTTCAAGTCGTTACTCCAGATTCAAATCAGAGTCGGGATGCTTCGAGTGAAGTAAGTCTTTTGACTGACGAAAATTTGACCTCTCAGCCTATTGAAAACAGTGCTACTTCATCTAATGAAGTAAGTGATGGTATACTATCTCCTTTAAAAATGAGCAATCTTTCTGAAGACATGAGTATGGAAAAAGATTCTGAGGATGATGTTTCGACACCTAAAAAAAAAAGTGATGGTTCTCAGGCATCATTATTGGGGTTACGCAAAACTTTTTCTGATGATAGTGATGATACGAGTATTAAAAGCTTGAAATCAATGGATGATTTAACCGTCTGGACTGAAAGGGGCCTCTTTGTGATTTTAGCTTTGCCTGATTTATTTCAAGCAACACTTCATTTACGAACATCATTTTGGGATAAGTTTGAAAATACTAAGGTCCCTGGCTATGGACCTCTAGTTTTGGAATTAATTCGAATGAATAGGGATATCCTATTACATTGTATTTCTGCTAAAATTCAAGAATATTTAAAGTCTCCCCCTAAAGTTGCAGGTATTGGCCAATCAAATCAAGCTAGAAGTTGTAGTAAAGTTGCTAATTTAGTGATTGAAAAATTAAAATTGAGGCAAGCCATGAATGCGGTATCGACGAGTGACGCAAAAGGAAATTTATTTCCCACCACAACACAGCACGCAAATGGTTTGAAAAGTACTTTTATTGAAGCCAGGGGTAAAGACAAGATTGAAGTTGAAGAGGACCCTAATCACGTATTGAGTGCTGAACGTGATCTATTAATTAGGCCTGAAAATATAGATGAATTTAGAGATAATGTTTTGATGAAACTGAACATTGATTCTTCTAATGGTATTTCATGCTATTCTAATCTATTAATCTCATCCACTTTTGGTGGGTATAGAACCCACCAAAAGGATGATGATATAGCGAAGTTTAGATTGAGGTATCATTTAGTTCCCTTTATGAATTCTATTATTACTAATAACCTGACAAAGAATTCAATGTCACTTTTAAATATGTCCAGAATTGCTATGATTCCAAAAGTCAAAGAAGGCATAATCACAGGGCATAGAGCAATTGGGATTGGAGAGTGCCTATATAGACTTATTGCTAAATGGATTAGTTTTAAAATGAATGACAAGATATTAGGTATCGTTCAACCTGATCAATATGGTATTAAAATTAAGGGTGGTCCCGAGATATTAAAGCATTTATTCCAATGCTTTTTTGATGAGAATAGGAAAGAAAATTTATGTGCATTACTTTTTGATATTAAAAATGGATTTGGATCTGTATTTAAGTCGACAATTTATGAGATTCTAAAAGCAAAGTGCCCTGAACTATGTTGTACCTTTCTCGCTACATATGGTGAAGAATCTAAACTCATTAATTGGAAGGGTGATCAAGTAGGGTCTTGTAAAGCTGGCACTAAACAAGGTGATCCTCTATCGATGATCTATTTTTGTTTGGTCATGGAAGAAGCAACTTCAAAGATTGAAGAGCGATTAAGAAAATTGCAAACGGGTGATGTTTTTAAAGTCATCAAAATGATGTATGCAGATGACTTTACCCTTTTTGGAAATCCTGATTTTCTAATCAAGAATTTCCATATCATTGTAGAAGAGTTTGCTAAAGTGGGCTTAGAAGTTCAACCAAGTAAAATGAAACTCTTACTTACTAATGATTCTATTACTCCTGTTGAATTAGAGCAATTAAAGAACTTAGCTGTTTCTAAAGATTTAGTATGTATTTGTAAAGAGAAAGTCATTGGTTCAGATGGTATCGAAATTGAAAAGGAAGTCAAAAAATGCATTATCACTAAGGAAGGAGTGATAATTATGGGTTGTCCCGTGGGTACTGATGATTACATACTTAAGGAATCGGATAGAATTAGAAAAGAGTTCGATGAGGAATGTAGTGCTTTAGAGAACTTGATTTGTCCAGTTGACTCTACTTACAAAGCATTACACCCTCAAGTTGCATTAGCCCTCTTGACAAAATGCTTGAATTCGAAATTAATCTATGACCTTCGTACTATTGAGCCTAGACTTCTTGAGTCATTTACGGAGCATGTAGATAAGAAGATTGATCATTTGCTAGCAAAAATCATTCAACTTAATTCTATTGATCAGACGGCAATGATAATTAGAGGTTTATCTTATAAGTTTGGAGGTCTTGGTTGCCAACGAATTCATGGACATGTTTCTAAGACGCAACATGCTCTTAGTTTATTCAATGTGTTTTTGCATTGTATTTCAAATCATGAACGTCCCAACCCAATGTTTAAGTACTTTAAGCAGAAGTATAAGCGTTGTTTAGATTCGAATGATGAGACGAGTTCATGTTTTTCTATCGAACATTTCTCATATGATAGTGATATGGTAGTAGATAAGGGTAATCTGGATAATCATTATCAGTATTGGGTTGCGAAAAATAGACGTGGGTTCAAACCACTTTTTGATAGCATACATATAAAAGATGAGGTAAAGATGGATGAATCAGATGTAAATTTGGTTAATAAATCGATTGAGATGCAAAAGCAGATCATGTATCAAGCTTGGAAGAAGGCTAGAGAGGAGTTAGGTGAAGAACAACTTGGGAAAATGCTTCACATGAAGTTTGGTAATCCTACACAGATAGCTGATTCGTTACGGACTGAAGCTTCGTTTGACAAATTGCTAAAAAAACATGTCATGACATGTGCATTTAGTCACTCCAAGGAGGAAGTAAATCGTTTGAAAGGTTTAAACATTTTAGCATTGGTTTCAAAACAAGCTAGACGTACTATCCAATGGAGAGGCGGCAGATGGAATCATATTAGTGTCGCTGGTATTTTCAAACACACACTAAGACAATGGTTGGGTATAACTGATATTTATTATTTAGATACTGATGACCATTTTATTAAATGCATTGGTTGTAAGCGTGAATTTCAGAAGGAAAAGCTTATTCTTCATGAACAACAATGTTGTCAAGTAGTGGGTGAAGGTATTAGACACTGGAGACATAACCAAGTTGAAGATATGATATTGAAGCTTTGTAAGGAAGTTGGCTATCAAGTGAAAAGCCAACCATTGTATGGTCATGGTATTATTCCCAATAGTAGCCATGAAGATTCTGAGGTAGTTAGTGTGGCGGGTGATGTATCTAAAGGAGATGAGGAAGATGGTATGGATTCAGAGAAGGAAGTTAGAAGTGAAGTTAATTCTGCTGCTAATGATACTTCACAAAATGTTCCTGTATATCCTCCCACTCCAAATTCTGATTCTGTTGAAGTGGAACTTGAACCTCAACATAGTAAAGGTAAAGGTAAAAAGAACCCCCCTGGGCTTGTGCTTGCAGATGGTAAATTAACTAAGAATGATAAGTCTTACTATTTTGATGTCACTGGTCATGTTATAGCTAACGTTGATAATATGACGGATAAAAATAGACCAAAGGTATTTGACAATTTGGATTATGGATTCAATGTAGGTATTTACAGAAAGCTTCAAAGACAATATAATAAGAAAAAGCTTAATGGCCCAAGAGATACTTTAGATACCCTACAGATTATTTCCTTTGATCAGCATGGATGTTTTGATACAAGGTCGATAAAATGGTTAGAGAAATTGACGGATAGATCGACAGTAAATAAATTTTTGAGTCAGATTAGTTTCGTTTTTGCCTATGGATTAGGTGCAGTTTGCTATGCAGCAGAGCTTAGACGGTTGATAATGATTAGTGATGATTCTATGAAAAATCATTATCAGCAACAATTGAATAAGTTATGGAAGATCGGTAAAGTTCGTGAAGGGAGTAAAAAATAGAGGGAAGTTCTTCCTCTATTATAATCATTAGTCATTAAAATTATTAGAATATTAAATTATGATTTAATTTAATTCTATTATTTTATTTCTAATCATTCGTGATAAGTTAATAATACATTATAGAGGAAGAAAATCCCTCTATAGTTTATGAATCTTACGAGCCTTACGAACCTTCCCAACTTTCCAAAGCTTATTCAATTGCTGCTGATAGTAATTTTTCATAGAAACATCACTAATCATAACTAATCTTCTAAGCTCAGCTGCATAACAAACGGCACCAAGTGCATAAGCAAAAGTATAACTAATTCTATTCAAAAATTTATTTACTGTATGTCTATCCGTCAATTTCTCTAGCCATTTCATCGATCTTGAATCAAAATACCCATTCTGATCAAAAGTAATAACTTCAAGGTGATCCAAAGAATCTCTTGAACCATTAAGTTTTTCCAAATTGTATTGCTCCTTAAGCTTAGCATCGATTCTAAGATTAAATCCAAAATCAAGGTCGTCAATTATCATAATCCTATTTGACTCCTTTATGTTGATATCATTGGCAATAACATGACTGGTGACGTCAAAGAAAACAGATTTATCATTTTTAGTTAGTTTTCCATCAGCATGTACAAAACCAGGAGGGTTTTTAGGCCTACCCCTTTTATCCACATCACCACCACCCTTAATCACCTTTTTATCAACCTCTTTAGAATCTGAAGTTTGAGTAGGGTTAGATACAGATCCAGTTTGGGTATTAATAACAGCAGAATTAACTTCACTATCATCATCCTTTTCTGAGTCTCTACCATGTTCATTCTCTACTTCAGATTCACTATCGGCTATACTACTTTTCTCCGAACCTTGAGAATCACTATTAGGCATAACACCATGACCATAAAGTGGTTGATTTTCAACTTGAAACCCAACTTCTTTACAAATTTTCAATAATACATCTTCAACTTGATCATGCCTCCAGTATCTCGAGTTTTTACCCACTACACGATTGCAACGTTGTTCATGAAGAATAAGATCTTCCTTTTTAAATGAATAATTGCAACCAACACATGCCAGTGAATGACTATCACTGGCAACATAGTATATATCCGTAATACCTAACCATTGTCTTAGTGTGTGCTTGAAGACACCTGCCATCTTGATGTGATTCCATTTGCCTCCCCTCCATTGAATAGTACTTCTAGCTTGTTTAGATAATAAGGCTAGAATATTCAAGCCTTTCATACGGTTTACCTCATCATTGGAATTATTATAGGCACAAAACATAACATGTTTTTTAAGTAATTTATCAAACATAGCTTCCGTATGAAGAGAGTCCGGAACCTGTGTAGGATTACCAAAACGCATGTGAAGGATTTTACCCTGTTGATCAGTACTTAGATCACCCCAAGCCTTACTCCAAGCTTGCTTCATAATCAATTCTTGCCTACTAATTGATTTCTGAATCAAAACTTCATCTGTCTCACCTTCGTTTACCTCATCCAATATATGAATGCTATCAAAAAGTGGTTTGAACCCACTTCTATTTTTCGCTACCCAATACTGATAATGATCAGACAAAATACCATTATCTACCTGTACATCACTATCATATGAGAAATGTTCAATAGAAAAACAGGATCTCATATCGTCCACTGGATCAAAACAACGCTGATACTTCTGCCTGAAGTACCTGAACATTGGATTGGGACGTTCATGATTTTTACTACAATGTAAAAACACGTTAAATAAACTAAGAGCATATTGCGTCTTAGAAACATGTCCATGAATACGTTGACAACCAAGACCTCCAAACTTATAAGATAAACCTCTGATTATCATTGAGGTCTGATCAATAGAATTTAGTTGAATGATTTTTGCTAGCAAATGATCCATTTTCTTATCTACATGATCAGTGAATGACTCCAGAAGTCTAGGCTCAATAGTACGAAGGTCATAAATTAATTTCGTATTCAAGCATTTAGTCAATAGGGCTAATGCAACTTGAGGGTGTAATGCTTTGTAAGTAGAGTCAACTGGACAAACCAAGTTCTCTAAAGCACTACATTCCTCATCAAACTCTTTTCTAATTCTATCCAATTCTTTTAGTATGTAAGAGTCAGTACCCACGGGACAACCCATAATTATCACTCCTTCCTTAGTGATAATGCATTTTTTGACTTCATTTTCAATTTCGATACCATCTGAACCAATAACTTTCTCTTTACTAATACATACTAAATCTTTAGAAACAGCTAGGCTCTTTAACTGTTCTAATTCAACAGGAGTAATAGAATTCTTAGTAAGTAGAAGCTTCATTTTACTTGGTTGAACTTCCAAACCCACTTTAGCAAACTCTTCTACAATGATGTTGAAGTTCTCGATTAGAAAACTAGGATTTCCAAAAAGGGTAAAATCGTCTGCATACATCATTTTGATGATTTTAAAATCATCATCTGTTTGCATCTCTCTTAACCGCTTTTCAATCTTTGAAGTAGCTTCTTCCATGACTAAACAAAAATATATCATCGATAGAGGATCACCTTGTTTTGTCCCTGCTTTACAAGAACCTACTTGGTCACCCTTCCAATTAATGAGTTTAGACTCTTCCTTATAAGTGGCCAAGAAAATATTACACAATTCAGGGCATTTTCTCCTTAGAATATCATAAATTGTCGACTTAAAAACAGACCCAAAACCATTTTTAATATCAAAAAGTAAAGCGCATAAATTTTCATTTCTATTCTCATCAAAAAAGCATTGGAATAGATGCTTCAATATCTCGGGACCCCCCTTAATCTTAATACCATATTGATCAGGTTGAACGATATCTAATATCTTGTCATTCATTTTGAAACTGATCCATTTAGCAACAAGTCTGTAAATGCATTCCCCAATACCAATTGCTCTATGCCCAGTGATTGTACCTTCCTTGACTTTTGGAATCATAGCAATTCTGGACATATTTAACAGTGACATGGACTCCTTAGACAATTCATTTTGAATAACGGAATTTATAAGTGGCACTAAATGATACTTCAATCTAAACATCGCAATATCCTCATCTTTTTTTTGGGTTCTATACCCACCAAAAGTGGATGAGATTAATAGATTTGAATAGCATGAAATACCATTGGAAGAATCAAGGTTCAGTTTCATCAAAACATTATTTCTAAATTCATCCAAATTTTCAGAATTGATTAATAGATCACGTTCAGCGCTCAATACGTGATCTTGGTCTTCTTCAAATTCAATCGAGTCTTCATCTCTGGCTTCAATAAAAGTAGATCCTATACCCTTCTTGAACTGTTCGTCAGTAGGAAAGTTATTTCCTTCTGTTGCACTCATAGAGACAGCATTCCAGCCTTTAGACAATTTGCACTCCTCAGTAACAAATTTATATGCTAAATTGCCCATTTTAGCTTTATTTGATTGGCCAATACCCTTAGCTTTTGGTGTAAAGTCTAAATATTCTTGAATCTTAGCAGATATACAATGCAACAATAAATTCTTATACATACCAATTAAGTACACAATTAGAGTCTTGTAGCCAGTTACGTTTATCTCTTCCATAGCATCCCATATTGATGACCGTAAATGAAGCGTTGCCTGAAATAAATCAGGTAAAGCTAAAATTAAAAACACACTTCTCTCTGACCATAGAGTAATACAATCCCAACGCGACCCATCTCTAAGCTGTCCACTGTCAGACCCTGATAATGATGCCTGAGAACCATCATTTCCATCTTGAGGTATCGAATCATCATCCTCAGACGTACTTTCCATATCAAGAACAATTGAAAGATTATTATTCTGGACTGGAAATATTATATCACCATTCACACTATGAATTTCCTTATGAGGCGAATAAGTCAAAGTACCAGAAGCCAAAGAGGTATTTTCACTATTAGCTTCCAGATTCAACTGTTGTGAAACAGGAGTAACGGGTAACATATCAAGTTTATAACCTAATTTATCCTTAATGGTATCATAGTTGTCAATTTCTTCACCTAAAATGTCCATACTACCACCCATGAAATGCCATATTTTATCCTGTATTCGATTAAAGCAATCCCAGTCACTCATTGTTTTGCCCGTGCTAGTATGAGAAAACTTGGCACCTTTATTTCTAATGTGAGTAGACAATGAAAGTAGTAGTTGCAATTCATCAATTGAAATGTCTTTCCTATTAATACCCCTTACAATATCATAATCATTTATTAAACTTATCATGTCATGAGAAATACACCTTCTATCTATTTTAATAAATTCGGGGTAATCATTGACATTTTTTCCAAAATTAAATGATTGAGAATGCTTGTTTCGAGGTAAATTCTTCGGAGGGGCTTTACCACCTTTGATGTAGTTAGGTTGATTGAAAAAAGCCTTAGCGGGGCTATTCTTCCCAATAACCACTTTCTTACCCTTGCGACTATTATTATACATGGCAACCTCTAAATTATTCAGATTACAGTACTCTCTTAAATAATTCTGAAATGAACTAGAACACATAAATGGATGAGTGTTCTTTGTCAAAATTGATTGGCCTGTCACATAAAGCTGTGATTCTTTTTTCAAAAAATCAGCTTTGACCAACGTAGGATCTATTTCACAATTTTCAATGAATTTTTTGACCAGGGCAAAACATTCCACTTTTGGCCAATTAGAATTTTTACCCCTACCCTTCTTCTTCTTCTTCTTCTTATTTACATTGGAAGTACTTGAAGAGGAAATTGACTTACTGTCAGTATAGGGAAAACTTCCAGTTAGTTGATCACTAGATTGGGTGTGACCTTTAGGTTGACGACCTTTGCCTTCTTGCCAAGAATCATCATCATTACCAGCGCTACTACCATTATTGGGGCTACCTTTAACCGTATTCTGTTTTGCTTTAGAACCCTTAAACTCATTCGTCTTAGCAAACCTACCCTTAGAATTCTTCTGTTTAGCTTTAGAACCCTTAAACTCTTTCGACTTAGTAACCCCACCCTTAGAATTCTTCGGCTTAGCTTTATCATCCTTAGACTTTTCCCCAGAATCCATAGATAAGGGAGATATAGGATCATTAGCACTAGCATTAGAGATAGTTAAGGAATTATCCACACCCTTAACTCCATCAGCAAGCTGTTCTTCCATGAGAGGAATTGAAGTAGGAACTGTTTTGCCAATAGCACTAGCAACAGCTGTCTTTGGGACAGTAAGAGAATCATTCTCTTCCTTTGAGCCAGTTTTTGCAACTGTTTGACTCGAAACATTACCCAATTCATGAACATTGAGTAGATCTGTCTGTTTTCTCACTCTGGTAGATGCTCTTCGAGGCTGATCTACACCAGGGATGAGTGGCTCCTCAACCGGGTCTGGATTAAAAGCGGCTTCACACAAACCATCAATTTCAACAAAAGTGTCCACAACTTCATCAGTCTCTCGAATTTCGAGCAATGCATCACCTGTTACAGTCTCTAGAGAACTGGATCCATTTCTATACACTTCTTGTACGGAATTTGGCTCAACACTGCTAGTGAGTCGAGAACTAAAAAACTTCCCGACAGGGCTTTGTTTAACCTGTTCCTTCACGTTCTTCATCAACTCTGCCAAAAGAGTAATAGTCGATTTTCCTTTGCTCGAATTGGATGTACCCCCAGGAGACACGTTTGAGACTGAACCGTTTCCTGTAGAAGAAGTACTTGGCATATTTGTCAAGAAATCAGTTAATTTTATAATTTTTGAAACAACAATATCTCAACCAATATGAACCTATAGAACCTCAAACTAATGCCACTCTACCCTAAAAACAATACTTGATGTTCTGTGAACAATTAGAAGTGCTGTACTAAGTTATTTACAAACCCAAGTTTTTTTTTTTTTTTTTTTTTCAT
>Ga0257127_1002373_pt1 | contig 11703 bp, 9 predicted proteins | sample SI060_135mmetaG_FD_190152 | JGI IMG/M metagenome (GOLD analysis project Ga0257127, IMG submission 190152) | Marine microbial communities from Saanich Inlet, British Columbia, Canada - SI060_135m | ecosystem: Environmental > Aquatic > Marine > Inlet | place: Canada: British Columbia | collected...
AGGACAGAGGTCATCATTATCAAAATCATCATTGGTGCTATGATACGCATAGATTGTCTGCTAACGTAGAGTATTATGAATCTAAGTACGGATTAAGCGTTTAATGGTTAAATCAAAGGGTTTTTGCTTGAGCCCATTAGTTTGTTGAGAGCAACTTATCGGCTATCTATCCGCCCTTTCAGTGCCTACCCTTATTGACGTATACATCCAAAAGGGGGACCCCAAAAGATAGTAATTCACAAGAAAACAGCATCGGCATCAGGTAGAGATATGCTGACGGCAACGGAGGAAGAATTAAACCACTTCTGAATATTGTGGGAAACGTGTTATTCCACATTAGAACCCGTGTCCTCGTTGCAGTCGCTCTGATCATTCTCATGTTGGGAATGAGCGCTTCTTTCGGAATCTCCTCACAGGATGAACGGAAATCTACCTCTTTGGAAGATGAAATTCCACTTCTTCTGACTCACTCAACAATCACCGACATCGGCTTCTCGGCCGACTCGATTTATACAAACACAACAATCGCCGCGGGCACTTACAACGGCTGTGCAATTCTTGAGAATCAAAGCATGGTTTGCTGGGGTGACAATGAGTATGGTCAACTAGGCGATGGAACTACTACCGGATCGGCGGTGCCGATTTACGTCAACGTTGCCGCTAACGAAACTCCTGTCGAGGTCACGGTTGGGCAAGTCACAGCCTGTGCCTTGATGGAATCAGGGAACATCTACTGCTGGGGCTCAGGTTACTATGGTAAGATGGGTAACGGTGAACCATGGAACGATGATTATGTGAATACTGAGATGCGTCAAGTATTACTTCCTGAAGGTCAAGGCGGTCAAACGGTCTCGATTTCCGGCGGCCACATCTGCACTATCCTCAACAACGGTGACGTCTACTGTTGGGGTCGAGGCAACCAAGGTCAACTCGGATATGGAGGCACATCAAATCGCAATATTCCAGCAAAGGTAAATTTGCCCGGACAGCGAAGTGCGATTGCGATTTCAACCGGGACCTTCATGACTTGTGCTATCACGAACGATGGAATGGGCTACTGTTGGGGCGAAAATGACGAGGGGCAACTCGGGAATGGTACTACAAATTCGAGGCAGATGACACCCGCCGAGGTCCTCTTTCCATCAGGAAACACCCCTGTTTCTATCTCGGCTGGCGATGACTTCGCCTGTGCTTTGATGGATAATCGCAAGGTGATGTGCTGGGGTGAGAATAACGATGGTCGCTTGGGACAAGGTCCTTTGGCAACCGATGATGAAACAACGCCTGTTTGGGTGAGTATGGAGAATAGTGAGACGGCTCATTTCCTTGATATCGGAACAAAATCTGCTTGCATGATTCTGGATTCAGAGGAAACCAAGTGCTGGGGTACAAATGAGGAGGGCCAAATAGGCCAGGGAGACACCGATGTCGACTATTATTCTACTCCAACTGAGGTGAACGGTAGCCACGACTTCGTCGCTCTTTCAATCAATTCAGATACTATTTGTGCGATTACATCTAACGCAGAAGGATATTGCTGGGGAGATAATGAGGCTGGCCAGACTGGACGTGGATCAATAGATACCAACGAACCGACACCAAGTGAAATTTTGTTTACTCCGAATCACCTGATGCTCGATGATCGTGATCCGGATGAAGACGGTATTCTTTCGATCTTCGACCCCTTTCCAAGAGGGTGCATTCCAGGCAGTTGGTTCAATTCAACTCTGGGTGATTGTCAGTGGAACTCCCCTGGTCATTACACAGATCAAGCAGAGTTGACTCAAGAGATTCCTTGCCCGATTGGCAGCTATCAGCCGAATACGGGCCAGTCGAGTTGCTTACTCTCGTCGCCGGGTAATTACATAGACGTTGAAGCATCGATTACACCAACTCCATGTCCAGCCGGCCAATATCAGCCAGTAGAAGGTCAGACGGCATGTCTAATCGTTGACCTTGGAAATTTTTCTCTTGAGGGTTCAGTTGAACAGACTCCTTGTCCGAAAGGTACGTTTCAAGATTCGGTCGGACAGTCGACTTGCTTAGATGCAGATCCGGGTTATTACGTTGACATCAAAGGCTCAAACAGTCAGTTCCCCTGCCCTTCGGGAACCTATTCTCAATCATCTGGATCGCATTCTTGCACTAACGCAGATATTGGATATCATGTACCATATTCAGCATCATTAGAACAATTCGAGTGCTCCATCGGGACATATTCTGACACTGTCGGATTAACTGATTGTAAATTAGCGTCTCCCGGACATTACACAGATGTTACCGGTGCTACAACTGATTGTGCCAAACAATGGTGCCACTGAACAAATTGAGTGCGGGTTGGGATACTTCCAAAGCCAATCCGGCTCAGATAGGTGTACACCAGCTACGCCTGGGAATTACGTTAATCAGACCGGAGCCTCCGCTCTAACCCCTTGTGACTCAGGATATTACCAAAACCAGTACGTGAGTACAGAATGTCGAGCTGCTGACCAAGGCCACTATGTGGCTGAAACAGGATCATTGTTGCAATCAAAATGCGAAATTGGTTCTTTTTCAGCCCAAATCGCTTCAGTAGGATGTACTTCCGCTACGCCTGGTCACTTCGTTAGTATTGAAGGTGCGACAAAACAAACAGTTTGTTCGAATGGAACTTTTCAACCAGAATATGGCCAGAGTTCATGCCTAAACGCTGAAGCGGGTCATTTTGTACCTGAATCTGATGCAAGTGAGCAAATTCCATGCCATACAGGGACATATCAGAATCTCGTCGCGATGACTTCGTGTATTGAGGCAGACCCCGGTCATCACGTTCCAGAGACAGGTATGACGGAACAGATAATCTGTGCAGTAGGATCTTACCAATTCAATTCTGGACAAGGGGCATGTCGAGCCGCAGATCAGGGGCATTTTGTTCAGACATCAGGCATGACTGAACAAAACAAGTGTATCGAAGGTTGGTATCAACCATCCGAAGGGGAAGCCGAATGCCTGCAGGCCGAACCTGGTCACTTTGCCTCAGGAATAGGTTCGGTTACTCAAACCGAGTGTGGATTAGGAACCTTCCAAGAATCGCCTGGTGCAAGCAAGTGTAAGGCTGCTCACATTGACCATTACGTTGACACTATTGGCTCGATATCACAGTCTCAGTGCCCGACGGGATCCAGTCAACCGCTCGTCGGGCAGAGCAAATGCGTTTGGCCATTCGGAGTAGAGTCACCAGCCATTCTTTTCGTCTCCACCGGTGTAATCGGTATTTTGAGCTTAATGGCATTTTTGATGATACGCAAAAAACTTACTCAGTAATTTTTCATCAAATACCGAAGGAGATTGGTGAGGAGGAAAATGATTTGCCTGTTAATTGATTATACCATGCTCTGATTATGTAATTTATCGCTACACTCTACTTTATTCTTCTTCATTAGTTTGTTGGACTGAGCTTATCGGCTATTCATCCGTCCTTTCAATGCCTACCCAATGTTATACGCCTTCAATCATCTTTTCTAAATTCAATAGACAAAAAGTAAATGAAAGCCAGAACCCAAAAAATAAACTTGAAACCCTATGATTCAAATTGAATCCATGGATATCTTATATGAGGGATGTATGAAAGGCGAATACCCTTTGCGATGAACATGGATGATGATAAATTGCTAACTTCATCTGAAGATTCGAAATATAAATTAGAGTATATTTTTGGAATTTTTTGCCTCTTACTACTACTTCCGACTGCAATATTAGCTTTCGGAGAATATATAGATATTATTGATTATTTCGAATATGGAGGAGATACCACTGATATTATTAGTTGGATATTGTATACAGCAACAATTTTTTCTATATTGCTTATCTCTGGTTTAAAATTCACTGGTAATATTAAATCAAATACTGTAAGAGTCGGTTCTGGAATTTTTATTATTCTGTTGTCTATAATTAATCTTATTTCTAGAATCTCAGACTTTGATGAAGAAATGAAAAATATAGGATTCGATGAATCTTGGTTAGAATTTCTCTATTGGTCAAGCAATCATGAAACATTAGAATTGGTATTTCTCGGTATAATAATAGGGTTCTTTATACTCAAAAGATAATGATATATTTTTACATTCAATCAAAACTTAACGGTAGGCTCTGAAAAGACCCACTGAAAGCCCAATAATTCGCAGATTGCAATCGGATGGGTCTAAGCAGAAACCTACATATTTGGCTGAAAAACGATTAATCCGGGGAAAACTTAGTGTTATACCTAGTCCTCTAGAAACCATGGGTCGGCGTTATTGTCTTCATGAACACTGCCCAAGACTGGAGTTCAGACAAACTGGATGGTGTTACAGCCACAAGGATGAAGATGTACCAATAATAAAGCCAATTGCTGACTTATGGTGGACTAAAGTAGATGAATCTTTAACCATAGAAAATATTCAACCTAGTGTTAAAATTAAACATCAATGTTCAGGAATAACAGAGAAAGGAGAAAGATGTGGGCAAATAAATAGAAACATAAAGGAAGGAGGATATTGCAGTTGGCATATACTAAGGAATGATAGAAGTATTCCAAATGATGCTCTCGCGCCATATGATGCTCTCGCGCCATATGATGGAGAACCTGACCCTCATAATTTCATTGGTCATATTGCTGTATTTGTAATCGTAATCGGACTCATCAACACCCTCACAGCGGAATACGAGAATTATGTTTATGAGTCCGAATATGATTATGGGAATTATGACCCTGTGGATTATGATTTTTCCCAAAGTCCCTATACAAACCCCTGGATTGTTTACGCGGGGAATTCCTGTTCATTCATAGGAGAAGACCTCAGAGGTGTTGATTTTACAGATTATTGGTGGCAGAAAGATAATCTAGACCACATGCGTATCTCAACTTATGTGGATTTATCTAACTGTGATTTTACTAATGCAAATCTCCGTGGAGCCATACTCAGTGGCGCGAATTTGAAAAATGCAGACTTCACGAATGCTGATTTGACTTTTGCTAACCTAACAAGTTCAGTTTTTCAAGATACTATACTGGTTAATGCAGATTTGGCAGGTGCGCATCTTTCGATACGCCCTGGATCAATATATGCCAATCATTTAGTTGATGATCACTACTATCCAATCTGTGTAGATATCTATGGTGAAGATTGGAAAGGGCGTACTATACTAATGAACAGTGCAGATTGTACTGGCCTAATTTGTCCTGATGGCCAACCAATTGGTCCGGGCGATTATTATCCTCCCAATTATCTCACTCAAAGAGCGCCTGAACCTTGTAGAGCGATATGAATTCATCAAAGCCTAGGCTCTGAAATGCTCCACTGATAGCCCATCTACTTGTTCCAAATCCTTTCGGATTTAGATATGCAGTGGAAAAGAAAATAACCTAAGTAAACGTATGATATAGTATGGAAGACCACTGGTGGGAAACAAAAACCCAAGTTCCTGTCGAGGAAAGTCTTTACTTTCTGTGCTGTAATTGGCTTAAACCCAGATAAAAAATGGTCGTATAAGCGTTAGTCTTGGAGTTGAATTATTATGTCGAAGTATAGTTTGGGGCAGATTGTATTCTGTATTATTGTATTTGTAATTATTATGATATATGAGGCGGGAGGAGTAGAGTGCTGTTTACTCGTATCCTTTGGCTTAGTAGTTGTTGTCGTTGGGATGACGTCAAAGGAAGAAAGAGGGGGCTATTCTAAATCAACTGTTGATATTGATGGAGATGGATCTATTTCTGATGAAGAGTGGGCTGATTTTGAGAAAAATGCAGATGTGTTTGAGTCATCATCCTTGAAGTTAAATAAAAATCAGAGCCAGACTGAAATGTCCAATAATTATGGGAAAGTAGGTTCCAAATGTACAGAATTAGGTTGTAAAGGTACAGTCATGTACAAAAGTAAGTTTTGTTATAAACATCGAAATTTGAAATGATTGACCATTTTATGTATCGTTATCGAACAATTTTCTTGAACTCTAGGATACCGATTAGGATTCATTCTTCTCTGGAAGCATTATCTCCAAGGGGGATATCCTATTCGCTTCAAATTTGTTTACTTCGCTCTGACTTGGATATCCGACACATATCCCACAAAGAAGGGAGTAATTTTTGCTAATTTCAAACTCCTTTCGAACCGCATCTTCCCAAACTGCGACGGAACCTTGGGCGCAAGTCCCCAATCCTTTCGAATGCGCTGAAAGCATTAGATTCTGCATGAAAAGCCCAGCATCAGAAGCTGCGAACTTTCCCAGACTTTTGTGAGTGAACAAAAACAACTCCACGGGTGCGCCGAAGAATTCGTAATTCCTCGCCCAGAATCCATCCCTCGCATCTTTGTCATCCCTATCTATTCCCATTTGAGTGAATAATTCCTTGCCAACTCTTTGGGATCTTGGCAGTAAATCCTTGTGATATTTTTTGAGAACTAACCAATTGCTAGTGGGCATCCCTTTCCTACGAATTAGAGCCTTAATTTTTCCAAAAAGCCCCTCCCCTTGTCCCGTTTTGACAAACTCAAATCGACTTAGAAATTCAGCAGATAAACGATCTCTGACCTCGCCTTCTGCTACTGCTACCACGAACGGACGAGTGTTGCTCCAGCTCGGTGAAGTCAGGCCGGCAGCGATAATTTCCTCGATTAACCCCTCTGGAACTGGAGTTGGAAGAAAGTCTCGAGTGGATCTTCGAGAAGCCGCGAAAGTGTTGAAATGTCCAGCATCGAACTCTCCTTCCATAATTTTACCAAAAGAGGTTGTTATTTCATATTGTGGTCTTGCTACTTCATCATTATATAATCAATCATAGTATAATCGATTAACAGTCTTATCTATTGGTTTCTGCATAGACCCAAGAGTTAGCATCCTCTGAATTAATGGGTTTGCAGTCCGCCCTTTCAGAGGCTACCGTAATGGATACCCTCATCTAGAAGGTAGCGTAAGGGACTTGAGTGATACCCTCTTCGTAGATATGATGACATCTTCTACGCGGGTTGTTGCGCTGTTGATACTGGCCACGCTTATTATTCCGTTAACAGCATCACAAATCAGTCCTGATAATGAAAGAGGGGGGCTAGATGCAGCAGGAGAATGGCAGCCAAGACATTCCCTAGAAATCCATGATGAATGGTGGGAAGATTGGTCAAGAGACACGAATCAAGACAAGATAGATGATCGCCTCGCTTGGTTGCTAACTCAGTCTTCTGATGTGTATTCAGAATGGTGGAAGAGAGCTGACCTTGGATATGCTAGAGTTTTCGTTGATTATGACCATCACCCGTCGACTGCCGATGTCAAGGCTTTGGAAGATCTTGGTGCAACTGTGACAATGAGACCAATCTATCTTGATAGTTTGGTAGCGAACGTTCCCTTAGATATTATACACTCTGAATCTCCTCTATTACAATTATCTGGCCTTGTCATGTTGGAAGACCTAGGGCTTGCAGTGACACATATGAACGAAGCGGCTCCAAATATGGGTGTCGATCAAGTTTGGTCACAATATGGCTATGACGGGACCGGAGTGACAATTGCAGTTCTTGACACAGGGGTACGCGGAGATCACGAAGGACTCAACGACATGGATGATGAATTGACAATAGGTTGCGAACAACCGGACCCAGACCCACTTAATCCTAATCCTATTGTCATTGATTGTGACCCAAAAATATCAGCATTCTACGACGCTGTGATAACTGATTCAGAACAACCTGCTGAAGAGTCTTACGACTCGGGTACACATGGTTCTCATGTAGCCGGAATCGCTGCTGGAACAGGTGGGGGACAGGTATCGGCAGATGGTGCTAGGTATATCGGTGTGGCTCCAGGAGCGTGGGTAATCAATATCTTAGCATGTTGTGATGGAGATATACAGGATATAATTGAAGGTGCCGAGTGGGCAATTGAGAACAAGAACTCTAAGGGTATAGACATACTGACCTCTTCTCTTGGAGAACAACAGTTCGAGATACATTTCGATAATGATGGTTCTTCTGCTTGGAGCCAACAAATGGATGCCGTGGCTGCTTCTGGAATCATTACCTTTCTGTCTGCAGGAAATGAGTTTGGTGGCGCTACATTTGCTGGTTGCAATACCATAGATAGTCCAGGAGATGCAAACCTTCCAATCACTGTGGCTAGTCTTGACAAAGATTTGGGCCTAGCAATATACTCCAGTAGGGGATACACTTCAGACGGTCGGGTGAAACCTGACGTATCAGTCATAGGATCTAACATCATGGCTCCAGATGCGGCAACCTCGGATGGGTATACAAGTAAGTCTGGAACCAGCATGGCCACTCCTTTAATGGCTGGAATAGCCGCATTGATGGTAGAAGCCAATCCTGATATTACACACGAGCAAGTCAAGGCCATTATCAGTGCAGACTCGATTGAGAGAGACTTGCAGTTGCTTGATGATCCAGGCTTCAATGATTGCAGTGTTCTGGAATCAAGACCAGATAATGAATTTGGATATGGGCAAGCAGATCCTCTTCTATTCGTACAATCAGCAGGGGCAATTGACTCATCTCTGAATATCACGATGGATCTTAAAACTCTCCAACATGTAGGTAATGAATCTAGTATTTCTGGAATTTCATCAGGAGGGTTTTCTGGAGTTGGATTCGTACAGATTAAGGTCGGAGGAGGAGATTGGCAGCAAGCAACAGACCTTTCATCTAGCGGTGACTGGTCTTCTTGGAATTTGAAATTGAAACCTCATATTGAATCTGGGAACTCTACAATATACTCTAGGTTAGTCATTAGTGATGACCAAATGTCCCCTGTAGACGCTCGTAGAGTTATATTGATTGACGAAAAAACTGACTCTAGCGAAGGCATATCAGGTGAAATGACATTCGGTTCCTATGCACTCATGATCTCATTCTTTGGCATATTTACTTTACTTGGCTGGACAACATACATGACTAGAAATAAGGGTATGAAAGATGAGGCAATAATAGATGATTCTCAGCCTAATCTTTGAAAATATCGATAATATTTCTGATTTAGAATCAAGAGTCTGATATTTCATAGAGCCGATTAGGCTCAATCACATGGGGTCTCAAGTGGTTCTGATTCAAACTTGGCAACACACAAGTTAACCAACAAATCACCAAAGCAATAGAAGGCGCCGACGAGAAGGGGGGGGTTCCATACAGTAAGACCAGTCCACGGAACTTCAGAGGCCCACGTCCAATTTCCAAGATAGGTTCCCCAAAGTTCCATGGCCAAGGCCACCCAAGCCATGACAACGTAAAGGCGGGGCTGAGGCCCCCATTTAGTAAAACCAAGGACTAGCAGAAGCAGCACGAGACCGGATGTATCACCTCCTGTATATACACCATAAGCGACCAAAGGAATGAATGGTAGAAGGCCGAGCATGACTATGCTATCTCTTATTTGAGCTGCTCCTCGACGGCCCAAGTCAAAGAGAAAATAGTGCCCCGCTGGTACGAAAAGAGGCATGAAATCTCGTTGATATTCGTAAATCAACCAGACTTCGGAGAAAAATAACTCCATCGGTGTCGCTAAAGCCACAACTGCAAGCATCTCGATTCGCTCTTTTCGATCAGTTATTACGAAAATTGTGGCGAAGACAGCCCAGCACCATACGTTGACGGGCCATTCGGCTATGTTGTCGGGAAGGTTTTCTCCAGCGCCTGTTGCAGAAATCCAAAGTCCGATTACAATGGTTACGGCATACAACCACACCCGTTGGCTCATGGTTGGGCGAAGTCACTTTGGTTTTCATTATGTGGTATTCTCAGTTGTTATTGAACAGGAGTGCAATATTTTCTATTAACAGAAAATCATGATGATCTATCCTAAGAATATGTTTTTTACTACAAGACTAAAAATTAACTCAATACACTGGGTTCAATTAAAATGTAAGTCCTACTTGGCAAGAAATTAGAGATGCTGAAATATTTGAAATATTATATTCCTTCTTTGACCGGAATTTTATTTATCTTTTTTATTTTAAAGGGAGGGGATTATCCGACACATTTTTTTATTGCTTGGTCATTATTTCTGTTTATTGGTGATTATCTTTTACCTAGAGACAAAGAAATTCAGCAATTTTCTTTTCCAGTGTTTTTAAATTTATCAATTTATATAAATTTACCAATATTATTTTGCTTGGTTTTCTTGGTTATATCAATTTTTTCAAATGAGTTACCGAATTGGTATATTGAATGGTTATATTCCATGTTGAATATTGATTTTGTCCAAATAGTTGATTCGTTTACTTCGTTAGACAAAGTTTCCATTATTTTGCAAACCACGCTACTAATCGGCATACTTGGTACAGTCCCTGGTCATGAATTGACACATCGGAAACAAAACAAAATAGATATGTTCATCGGGAATTGGATGCTGGCGTTTTCATGGGATTGTACCTTCGCGATTGAACATGTCTATGGGCATCACAAAGATGTATGTTTAGAAGAAGATCCTGCGTCGGCTAAGAGAGGCGAAAATATCTATTTGTTTATCATTCGAGCTAGTACCCTTGAACAGCTAAGTGGTTGGAGACTTGAATCTGAACGACTAAAGCGAAGAAAACATAATTTTTTGAGTGTACATAATCGAATGATTATTGGATATTCAAGAAGTTTGATAATTACATTATTGGCGTTTATTTTTGGTGGCCCAATTGGAATGGCTGTCTTTCTTCTGTGTGCAATCATTGCAAAATTATACTTGGAAGCCATCAATTACATCGAGCATTATGGACTAGTTCGCGAGAAGGGGAAACCTGTGGGAATGAGGCATTCTTGGAACTCTAACCACTTTCTCAGTAGTATCTACTTGTGTAATGTAACAAGGCATTCTGATCATCATCGATCTACAAAATTAAATTTCTGGGAACTAAATCCTATTCATGAAGATGCCCCGTTATTGCCTTACGGATATTTGTCTATGTTATATTTGGTGTTACTAACGCCTTTTTTGTACAAAAAAATAATGGCAGAAAAGTTAGCATACTGGGACCATAATATTGCTACCGAATATGAAAGAAAATACTACTCTTAGCCTCAACACTAACTGAGTGGATTGAACCATAATATTATTTAATGAGAATAATTACCAATAAACATGGCGAGTCGTAGTATTAAGGGATTGGGGAAAGTGAGAAAGATGTTGTCTAAAAAACAGCAAAAAACTGAAAAGAGTGTGCAACCATCCTGTGAAGAAACAGGTTGTGGTTGTGGAAACAATACATGATAGCAGGAAAATCCTAGATCCTTAAATCAACGCTGAGTAAAGGCATAATACTACCATAGACGGTAGTACGATCATTGGAAGAGTTGGTATACTATCCGTGTAACCTCTGAATTTTGCACCTGCAATTGTTAGGAAAAAAGCTGACAGACCGATTGCTGTACCTGTCAAGATAGCTTTGGCCGCGGCATCATCAACATTGAGGCTACAATATAAATTGATTAGTCCCAAACCCAGAATTCCTCCTCCGATAGCCATCCTGCTAGCTGACATCAGATTACTGTCAACCCCTTCAACGTCCCCAAAGATATCTTTATTGAATCCAACGGGATCAAAATTCATTTTCAGTCCGATAAGTAGCGCTACGCCACCTACTATTTGCATTGCTAGTGTATGTTCCATATTTTTAAATAAACTAGAAAGTATATTATTATGATGGTTTTAACAGAAAACTGAATTACCCAATAACTGGTCCAGGGTTAT
>Ga0257127_1002381_pt1 | contig 11671 bp, 10 predicted proteins | sample SI060_135mmetaG_FD_190152 | JGI IMG/M metagenome (GOLD analysis project Ga0257127, IMG submission 190152) | Marine microbial communities from Saanich Inlet, British Columbia, Canada - SI060_135m | ecosystem: Environmental > Aquatic > Marine > Inlet | place: Canada: British Columbia | collected...
TCTTGAATGCTGAGCTGTAGTTTGTTCGTTTTTTACTCATGTTTTTTACTCCGAATTGTTGGGTTAAGTTTAACTCGTTCGAAATAAGAAATCTTAATTTGTTGTCTTAATTTGTTGGGGCGTTATATAACATCGTAATTAATATTCATTTAAATCAAATAATAGTGACTGGTTATTTACATACTCAACATCGAAACCAACGTTATCATTTGTAAGGCAGGCAAAATACGATCAATAATACGTTAATACTGTACACATTAAAATATTATTGTGAATAATTTCTTTGTTTTTCTGATTAAATACTTAAAGAATGACCAGTAAAAACCAGGATATAAACAATTACTTAATATTAAATTTAATGGTTTAATATACTTGTAACCGGATTTATTTTTATGCACAGACATGTAGCCTAGGTCTGGTATAAAGTTACTAAGTGCAATATTTCTATATTTCCAATATTTAATGTATGGCAATCCGTTTTTACGATATTCATTAAGCGCTTCTAACAAGCGAATACTCCTGATAAGTGGGTACATAGGCGCCCATTCTCTAGCTCCACTCAAACAAACACTTAACGGATCAGGATTAAAATAAGCCTTAGATTGTGAAAATCCTTTTGCAAATATTTTGATTTGCGGAAATGTATTATCGAAGTGAGAAAATACTCTTACATCGTAAAGTGCATCATTATCAAGTACATCTGAATTCTTAAGCCAATTATCTCTTTTAAATACATAAAGAAAAATCCCCCCAAGAAAATCAAATGAAATTTTTGGATTGATAAGTTCTAAAAAATCCATTTGACCTTTTTCTCTCCATAATGAAAATTTATCCATTTTAATAGGTAAAAACTTAGTATCAAAGGGCTGAGGATAAGAAAATATCTCCTCGACTGTTAAGTGAAATGAATTAGTGTAAAAAAAATCAACACCAGGGTTATTATCAATCATTTCTTCCAATTCTATTAACGCAGATGGCATTAACAGGTCATCATCTCCAATCAACCAAACAAACTCCCCCTGTGCCATATTAACCACATTTAGAAAGTTCCTAGACATGCCAATATTCTCTTCATTTTTTTGATACTCAATGTCAATTTCACGTTGAGCAAGGCATACAACTTTTTCTGTATCATCAGTCGAACAATTATCCGATACACATATTTGTATATTTAGATTTGAAATATTTTTATTTAATATAATAGAATTCAAACAATTAGATAGATGTCTAGATCGATTATAGGTTGGAATACAAATAGATATTCTTGGTTTCATTGCTTATTTAATAAAAAATCTCATCCAATCCCATGACCCATTAATCTTTGAAGAGAATGTTTTAATATCATCTGTAGACCATATATCGGTACGATTTAAACAATAATGATCTGTGCTAAGGTTATTGCCTCCAGGTCTACTACTAGCCGCCATAAGATAACCAGCTTTTTTTACCGCACAAAGTACACGTTCATTTACATCGCCGTGTGGATACGACATAACGTTAACTGACGTTGACAGCAAATCCTCAAGCCATACTTTACTATCTTCCAGTTCAGACTTTAGTTTATTGTCATCACAACTAGTTAAACGGCAATGACTATAACCATGTGAGCCAATTGTACAACCATCAACCTTGGATAATTCTAACAACTGTTGAATATCAAGATAATGATTGTTTGATGACTGGACAAAAACTGGAGAAACAAATACAGTAAAAGGAATTTTTAATTCCTTCATGATTGGCATAACAACTTTATAAGTATCTTGATAGCCATCATCGAAAGTTATAGATAAAGTGTTTTTTTTCTTAAAGCAATCAAAAAAAGGAACTATATCAATATCTACCTCTTTCAAGTACTCCATGTGAAGCTTGAAAAGGTTTTCATTAATACTATAAATGTCATCATTTTCTCCCAAACTTTTACTAACTGAGTGGTACATTAGAGTGTGAGAATCATTTGTACGTATAACATTGCCAATAGTTTTACTAATTAAATTAGAAATTTTTAGTTTTTGTTCAAAGGGCATATTCTATATTTGTGTATCTTATATTACAGAATTTATCACCCCAAAACCTCTGACAACTTTTTAAAATTCCTTATATAGAACATCTAGGCGATCCTCTTCTTTTCTTGGTTTAATTTTATACTTTCTTGGTACACATCCATTGGTTTTTTGTAATCTAACGTTTGATGGAATCTTCGATGATTGTAAAACTCAATATAATCATCCACATCGGTGATTAGCTCATTAATTGTTCGGTATTCATTCAAATAGATTCTCTCAACCTTAGCGCTTCTCCAGAAGCGCTCAATGCAGATGTTATCTGTTGCCCGCCCCTTACCGTCCATTGATATAGTAATGCCTAGATTTTTAAGGCGCTGAGTATGTATCTCACTGGTGTATTGACTACCTTGATCGGTATTAAAGATCTCTGGATGCGGATACTTCTCTAAAGCATCATTGAGTACGCTCATCACTAGCTGGGTATCCATAGTGTTGGATATCTTATACGATAGCACCGCTTTGCTGTGCCAATCAATGATGGCTGCCATATAGACCATACCACCTGCAATCTTGATGTAGGTGATGTCAGTACTCCAGACGTGATTAGCATGGCTGATATCAAGCCCTCGAAGCTTGTAGCTATACTTTTTATGTTCTTTGATTGGAATAGTAGTATTCACTTGCTTAACAGCCAATACTGCCTTTAAACCTAACTCTTGACGGTAGCGAGCTACCGTATTTAAACTCACCTTGACACCATTCTCAAGTAATTGTTGATGAACTTTCTTCTCACCGTAGATCGGTATTTGTTCAAATACTTTGGTAATGTGATTCTTGATTATTTGTTTGGCGTGGTTAACTCGTGGCTTATAGTATAAACCACTTCGGTTAATGCCTAGTAATTGACATTGGTGATTAATAGAGATAGAAGAAGATTTTGACGTTGTAGGCTTGAGATCAACTAATTGTTTTAGTTTAGATGAGCCCAAGCTTTTTAGCTTTTTTGCAAGCCATTCCTTCTCTACGGTTACTTTACCAACCAGTGCAGTTAAGCGCTCATTTTGCTCTTGTGATTTAATAAGCTCTTCCTTGTATTCTTTAACCGCTTTAGAGGGCTCCATAGCAATCTCTGCGTTAGCAAGGAAGGTCTTCTTCCAGTTCACTAGGTTCTGTGGCAGGATGTTGTGCTTGCTAGCAATCTCTGCCAGGGTATCTGCATTTTGCAGTAGCTCAAGAACAAGTTTAGTCTTGAATGCTGAGCTATAGGTTGTGCGTTTTTTACTCATATTTTTTACTCCGAATTGTTGGGTTAAGTTTAACTCGTTCGAAATAAGAAATCTTAAATTGTTGTCTTAAATTGTTGGGGTTTTATATAATAATTTTATTATTAACTAAAGTGCTTGTATGATTTTTTAATATTATAAGATGGATAATTAACAATTTCTTTTAAGGTTTTTGTTATATTTGAATTCAACACGCCAAATACCAAAAACATTGCTGAAAAAGACATTGAAAGAAATAGCATTAAACTATTCAAACCACTAACTACTTCATTATTTATAAAGAATAAATACAGGATTTGTATTCCAAAGTATATAGAGCATAGAATAAAAATAAATGAGATGTAAAACGAAAGCTTTGTGCCAATATTTGTATAAGAAATAACGTTAATAAAAAATATTTTTAACAGATGAGCATGACTTCTATTATCTGAATATTTGTCATTAATTGGTCTATATGACATATTTCTAACATAAAGTCCCAGTAAATTGACAAGAGCCTTATTATATCTGAGCCGTTCATTTATACTTGACAGCGAATTTAATGCTTTTCGAGTAGATAAAGTAATGCGCTCTTCGGCAACATCCATACTTCTAAAAGATAGCATATTAAATAAATAATTATAAATAGTCTGATATTTAAGATATTGACCAATAGGCCTTAAGGAAATAATATCGTAACCACCAGACTTGATTTCATCAAACATATCAATTATAAAATCAGTAGGGTAGTCAATGATAGAGGACTCAAACTGATAAACAAAATCACCAACCGATTTATCGACACCAGCAAGAAGGGCAGATTCTTTATTATGTCTATACGCAAGTGAAAATACAAATGCATTTATTTTCATCTTTTCTATAAGTCCAGTTATTTTTGTATATGTATCATCGGTTGAGCCATCATCAATAAATATAAATTCATTCAACTCAAAGTTATCATTAATTACAGGCGAAACAGTACGAATAAATTCCTCAATAGAATCTGTATCATTGTGCAAATATACAACTAAAGAAATGAATGCTTTGTTTTTCATATTACAGTTCGTTTATAATTTTATCCATCTCATATATGGTGTCAATTTTTCCAGACAACACGGTCACGAACAGTGGTGACTCGGAAAATTTTCTAATAACTGTTGGTCTTGAATCGTCTACCTCAGAAGTCTGAAGAATTGGTTTAATTGCGAATAATGAATCTTCGTACTCCATTGTATAGTTTTTCTTCATATATTTTCGTGCAAGTTGGCGCATATATTCAAATGATGATTTAGGTTTGGCATTACAGGTATTACAATTATCCAAATATAATGTACTACATGTTTTACTTAATTTCTGACAGTCAAATGTTGGTAAGTCTTCCATACACGTTTTATGCGGAGTAAACTCCACAGATGTAAGTGAATGCATACCAGTTTTCCCAAATGGCATAATCGAAAAAAATGGACCGTCCATTACAGTTAATCCAATCTTCTTTAACATTTCATCAACATTACATAAAGTGATTTCTGCAATCTCATATTTAATATTAAATGTTTCAAACCCAAACTGACTTAAAACTTGGTTGATTGATGCATATACGCAACTAAAAACACCATTTGTTTTAATACTAATGCCATTGCTTAAGCTCAATATATAACTATCGTTACTGCGATCTATCTCAGACACAATCGTATTTTTAAAAAGATGAAAATTATTAAATTTATTAATTCGTTCAAGCAACATACCACTCAATATCCTAGCGTCAAATGAATATTCTTCTGTTTCAAAAGCACCTTCAATTAATCTACGATTAAAATATAATTCAGGATTAACTTCTACAGCGGGAATATTACAAGCTTTACAGAACTTCATATATTGTTGAGAAGATGTATATGAACCGCACGCTGATACAGCGTATATTTTCTTAAATCTAGCATTAATAGCATTTTCGAAATCCTGTGAAAAGCGCTGAAAATACTCTGCCGATGCGCGTCCTGTGCTAACACTACGAGGATAATGGTAACCTTGATGAACTCGAGCCTGATTAACATATGATGCGCGAGAAAATAACTTATCATCTGCTTCAATAACTGCTACTGAAAATCCTTTTTTTAACAGTAGGTATGATGTGTAAAGACCGTATATTCCAGCGCCAAGCACAACATAGTCAACATTTACATTTTTATTCATATAAACATTGTTACAAACAACTGAATGATTATCATATTTTTTGAATTTTCTCTAAATAACTTACAATCTTAAAAGCAGATAACTCATCATTAATTGGCCTTATTCCATCCTTAATACAACGCACAAAATAGCTTATTTGTCTCGTGAGTGCTAACTTATTAGACACCATAATTCTGTGAGGCTCTTCATGAATAGAATAATCTGGACGTTTCATTCCTTCATTATAATAAGCAGATTTTTCCCATACCTGAACCCCTCCAGCTTTGACACTATCCCACAATAATATTTTTTCATCACCAGAGATTACTATATTGCGTTCCTTAAAAGGATAATGCATATTAGATATTAGTTGTACATTTATACTATTAAAGGAAAATGAAGCTAGGGCAATATCATCTATATTTTTTACCACATGAGAACAGCTATCAACTACAGAATTATTTACTTCAAAAGCAGGGAATAAATCATTTAGTACATACAGGTCGTGATACATCAAATGCCAAAAAATATTAGTATCAATTTGAAATTCGCCAAATCCTCCTCTAAACGAATAAAAATTGAAAACTCTGCCAAGTTCATTTTTTCTAATAATCCCCTTAATGGCTTCATACTCTGGAGTAAAGATAAACGTATGGTCTACCATTATAATTTTCTTAAGTTTTTTATTTAAATTTATGATCTCAATTGCATCTTGGCTATTTAAGACAAATGGTTTTTCTACAAATACGTGCTTTCCATGATTAAGAGATTTCATCGTCAACTCAAAATGCGATTCTGCCTGGGTTGCAATCACTACTATATCTATACTACGATCTAAAAAGATATCATCTGATTGTGTATAAATAGAAATACTTGGAAAATTTTCTTCAACATAAGTCAGATTATCTTTATTTCTATCACAAACTGCACAAACATCAATCTCAGAGTTGTTGGAGAAATTATTGAGTAATGTTTTACCCCAATGCCCCATCCCTACTACAGCAGCCTTCAATATCATTTCAATTATCTCACACCTTCATTACTAAGAACGTTCATGCTGAATACATATCTGTGTTCATTACATCAAAGTATATTTTCTCTAAAACCTTATTATTTTTCGCAACATTAAATAATATATCGACCTTTTGCAAAGAATTTTCTCCCATTTTCTTTCGCATCTTTGATGATCCTAGGAGTGTCAAAATCCCTTTTTCAAGTGCATCAACATCTCGCACCGGTATCACCAACCCTTCATTCTGATTTACTATTACTTCTTGTGCTCCTTGGTAGTCAAACAATATTACCGGCTTAGCATGTGCCATTACTTCAAGCAATGAAATTGCCAACCCTTCAAATAATGAAGGAAATACAAAAATATCTGATAATTCTATAATAGAATCAATGTCTTTCCTCTTTCCAAGAAAGATTACGCTGTCAACAACACCTAATTTTTTGGCTAATAATCTCAGTTCTTGCTCGAGGGGTCCACTACCTGCAATTAATAACTTTGTTTTACTATTTTTTATAATATTTGGCATTGCTTCAATTAAGAAATGCTGTCCTTTCTGATAATGAAGCCTTCCAATATTTAGCAATACATTTTCTTCTGGCTTCAAACCCAACTCTTCCTTAATATTACCCATACTATGGTCAAAATTTCTATGTCTTATTTGATTTACATCTATTCCGTTATATACTAACTCAATATTATTAGACCCCATATATGACATCATATTTTCTTTAATAGCTTTATTGCCTACGATAAATGTCTTTACTAGCAATCTTCCTGTAATAAAATCTAAGCTTTTTCTTAATATAAATCGAAACGAATTATTGGTTTCTTCAGAATAGTCTATATTATGAAGCGTCGTAATAACCTTATTTACACCACCAAACCAAGACCCTAATCTTCCATATATATTTGCAAAAAAAAGATTAGTATGCACAATGTCAGGTTTTACTTTTCTTACAATCTTTCTCACTCTGTTTATACCGCGAAAAAAATCGACTATGTTATTCACGCCAACGCACGAATAAGTATCAAATATTGGACCTATTACCGACACTTCCATTTCTTCAAACTCTTTTGCTAAATCATCGTCATGAAATAAATATAATACATGCGGCTCAAAATCGTTTTTATTGAGAAATTTAACTGTATTAAGCAGTAAATTTTCAGCTCCCCCTATCCCTAACGTCTCGATGATATACAGTACTTTAATCTTCATTGTGCCATTATCCTTTGATTTCAGGAAATAAAATAATTAACCAGCCTTCCGTCTTGATCGTAACATGACTCACTCTATATACTGCATCTAAAAAGTATTAAGATTAGGCCTTGTCACTAATCACAACTAGTTGTAGAATTCGAGGACAATTTACCAAGTTTAGTTAGTAGATACTTTGACACTGAAAAAGGAAGGAACAATAGGGTGATTGCCACTATACAACTAGGCTTTGCTAAACACAATGGATAGACTTTAATAGTATCGAATACAGCTTTTCTTCCATGAAGCATGTCCAATTTGGTTATAAAAGCTAGCCCATATGATAAATAATCCTGTGCTACCCTTTTATTTACAAGGCTACCCGCTCTAGACCTTGCATTAGTAGATAGTAGTGCTTCCGTGTGGAAAGTTTTCACTCTTCTATATACAGAATGTATATTTTTTGCATCATTCTTTTCATGCTCTCTCATTACAACCAGATATTCATCAACAAAGTCAAAATCTACATATTGACTTATAACAAGATAATCATACTCTGACCCTGTCCATGAGTTATTTAGTCCAACAATTTCATAACAATATCTTTTTACAAGAGGAGAAATGGGAATAACAACATCTCCATTCAACAAATAATCTCTAAATACATAACCACGAACAGATTGCATTTTCCACTTTTCCAGTGTTTTGGTTGAATCAAAATATCTATATCCGTGGCAATAGACAACACCAACATGATTTCGAGACTTATTAAACAGTTCTATTTGTTTTTCTATTTTATTTGGCAGATACCAGTCATCTGCATATAACACACTTACAAAATCACCACTAGATTTATTAATTGCGATTCCAACAACTGAACTTGTCTCACAGCCCGGGGGAATATTCTCTTTAATCTCAATAATTACAACCCTTGAATCATACGAAAAAGTTCTAATTTTTTCTAGGCTGTCATCTGTAGATCCATTGTCTACTACAATGACCTCTATTTTACTGTATGTTTGATCTAAAACGCTCTGTATACATTTCTCTATATACTGACCATAGTTATAACACGGAATTATGATTGATACCAACTGGCCTGTATTTTCTTGATTCATTTCTAAAAAAATAGTTATTAATTAGTTAAGTGTTAAAAATATATTAATTACATCAAAAAAAATATGTAATTTATTCTGGAATCTCTGAGGAAAAATTTAGAGAAATTATTCGCTATTTTCTGCTAATCTAACAGCTACTCAGATTGCTAACTTTACTAACCTTAAATCAATATCGTTAGCAAAATTTTACATTTTTTAAGTCAAAGAATCATTTTTTTGGGTTATGCCAAAATAAGACTCTTATAGTTTAGAGCAATGAATAAAAATATGTTTGAATTGCACCTTAAAGAATGTGAATTTAGATTCAATTATTATAAGAAAAACCTTTAAAAAGTTTTGCTTGGTACTTTTAGAAAAGATCTGATAACTGGTTAAATCATCTGCTAACACTCATTAAGATAGACTCCTTAAGCCCATAATTATCATATAAGCCAAACTTATTGATGGCTTTTTTTACAGATGGAATATATCGATCTACAGGCCTACTATTGTTTTCAGTATAAACAACACTAACATTAAATATGTCTGCAACTAGATTAGCCAGTTTCCCAATTTCAATCTCTGTTTCTGAAGCAACATTATAAATAGGACATTGAGGCTGTGAATTTTGCGCCAAGATCATTAACCATTTAACTAAATCATCTGCATACATATAACTTCTGTACACTTTATTATTGGCTTTCACTTTAATATCTCTGCCAGCTACACCATCAGCAATAAAATTCCCAATTGCAAAATGCTGGTCTCTAGGCAAATACTTTCCAACAAACGCAAAGCATCTGGCTATGCTTACATTTAATCCATTCTGCCCTAATTCTTGTATAGCATACTCCGAATCTTTTTTAGCATAGGCGTAAGACTTCTTGACAAAATCAAGTCGTTCTATAGTACCAAGATCCATATCTTCAGTCAAGTACTTGACATTTTCTGGCTGATATCCATAAACTGCACCAGAACTACAAAAAACAACTTTACTATTTTTATGAAATTTTAAAGCAAGACGGCAATAATTGAGCGTAGCGCTAATAATATTTTGTTTTTCTTCTTTGTTATGGCTTAAATAACGAGATGCATCGGTTGATGCGGCTGCATGAATTACAAAATCTGCATCAGGTAAAAAATCAATCTTGGAAATATCCCCGTTTAATAATTCAACCTTGTCTGATATCAACTCGGGGCAATCATTGACAAGTTTCTTTGTATTTCTTGACATTACAATAATTTTGCCAATGTCCCATGACTTCAACAACCCTCTACGGTGTGCATCTAAGATAGATTTTCCAAAAAAACCTGTACCCCCAATAATTAATAATGTAGCCATGTATTATGCTTGTTTTGCGATTAATAATCGTTCATCCAACATGTTAATTCTACTTTGGTCTTCTAATTTGATGCCAGAATAATATCGCTGCTTACTTTGTAACCACAGCAACTCAAACTCTATTCCTTTTACCAATCCTGCCTGAGGGTTATTATAAATAGCGTCTGCGCTATAAACAATTTTCCTAGTTTCATACTTATCAATAAGATTTTTATCTGCAAGGTATTTTATAAAATCAATAGATTTAGATGAAACAGCTCCTCCCAAGCCACAATGTAAATTCTTCTGTCTCACTTTAGAAAAAATATCTTCACAAATAAGCATCATTTTTTCTGAATTAGCCATATTTCTGTCGCCATTCATTGAGCCAACAAAGTCTACTCTCCCTATCGTAATTCCATATAGTTGGCTTATATTATCTACCGATAAAATATCATCTATATTTTTATACGCTGTAATTGTTTCAATATTTATTGCAAATTCAATTTCTTCGGCGTTATCCTTTGCTATAAAATTTTCTATTGCGTTAGTAAATTTTGAGACTGCAAATGCTGTTTCTGCCATAGGAGCAACTATACCTTTAACGCCTATAGATAAAGCGTTGTACATATCCGTCACAGCCTCAACTCCACCAGTTTTAAGAATAATCGGCATATCTAATGCTGATGTTATATCTTTTAATCGCATCATCTCTTCGATGCGACTACCTTCTGCCTCAAATTCTGCTTTAATTTCAAAAACACCGTGTTCTTCTTTTAAACACTTAAGAACTTCAATTATTTTTCTTTCTATTTTATTCATACCTTTATCTTTAACCTAAATATTCAAACACTTTAATCTTAATAGACTCTTCTAATTCTGGAGTCATGACATGCAAAGGATTAGATTCCATCTTACCGTCGTCTGTAACCCTGCTGCTAATCTTAGGGAAGTATGTTTGCTCTGGATCTACAGATACAATAAATGCAGAAAATCCCTCTTTTTCAAAAGATTCAATATAGCTTCCAGAGTTAAACACCTCTGGACTAATTCTAATAGCCTCAACCCCCCAAGCATTGAACAATACTTCCCAATCTGGCAGACCCAATCCAGTTGCAATATCACAACCTACATATTTTCCAGAAAAGTAATTTCTCTGTGTCATTCTAATGGAAGCATAACCACCATCATCCAAAATAAATACTTTGATATTACAATTATTTATCACTGCAGTACCTATCTCTTGGAGGTTTTGTGCAAAACCACCATCACCCTCTACCAATATAACTCTTTTATTCGGATTGGCACTAGACGCCCCAATTGCACCTGATAACCCATATCCCATCGATGCAAGCCCTTTATTTCCCACCATTTTTTGACCGTTTTTTTGTTCAAAGACCGACATCATTGTTGTGAATGCCCCACCACTACTACATGGAATAATAATATCTGAATCTTTCGTAATACTTGATAATTTTTGTACCAATTTATGAGGAGACACGTATTCATCATCAACTTTGTTAACTCCATCTTCAACAATAGGGATGGTCTGCCTAACTTTCTGACAAAATTGTAACCAGTTACTGTGATTGCCCAAATCTTTATTAAGTAA
>Ga0257127_1002382_pt1 | contig 11669 bp, 9 predicted proteins | sample SI060_135mmetaG_FD_190152 | JGI IMG/M metagenome (GOLD analysis project Ga0257127, IMG submission 190152) | Marine microbial communities from Saanich Inlet, British Columbia, Canada - SI060_135m | ecosystem: Environmental > Aquatic > Marine > Inlet | place: Canada: British Columbia | collected...
CAACTAAATTATAAAAAAAATGAGGAGACCAATACCAATATAAAAAATTTACAAGTAGCATTAAACAATATTACAACAGAATCAAGATTATTAAAATTAAATAGTTCACATAATATATTTTCAGATAATATTATTGAAAATTTATATAAATTAATATATACATGGGAAAGTATCATTTGTAGTATTTACAAGTATAAATCGGGTATAGAAAAATTAATTGAACAGATGGTAGATAGTGTTGAAATCACACCTTTAGAATTAGATATGAATTTCAAAAATTTTTCTATACTTATAAATAGTTTTATTAATGAAATAATTATGGTCTCAAAAAATACATTTACCAATAATAAAAACGTATTTTCTATTTTTGTATCTAGAAATTCAAATAATGATGGATGCAATAATATACAAGATAACAGTAATATATTCACACATATTATTAATAAGCCAAAGAAATTTGCATATTATTTAAATGCATCAAATACACTAACTTTATTTAATATTCCTATCTTTGGTATTAATATTAATGATCATAATAATATGTGTATGCAAATATCAAGACAGGAGGAATCTGTAGCAACAACACATAAATATAGTAAAATTGAATCGACCTTTTATTCATTATCACCAAATATACCGAATAAACAAGAATTTATGAGAGATAATATGGGTAATATAACATATGATGAAAAATTAATTAATATGGACAAATCGGTTACTTATTTAAATCATTATTATAGTTCAATAATTAATGATATAGATATATATCATTATCCTAAATCAGATTTAGATAAACTATTAAATGATATTAATAGTGAATTACAAAAATTATATTATATTAAAAAAACCTTCAGTTTGTTTACCGAATAATTTATAATAATATAAAAATATTATATTATTATAATTAATGACCAATAATATATATTATGATCTTAAATATGATAAAGATGTTAAACAATTTCAATATTTACCTTATCTCTATAATATAAATCGAAATTATATTGACGAATTTAATACAATAATATTAAAAAAAAAATCAGGTTATTTTATAGATGAAAATAATCCAAATAATTATATAAAAGATAGTAATCGCTATATTAATGATAGCGATAGGATGTTATCTTATAGAAAAAGATATACGGATAATGATATATTATATGAAAATTTATCTGTAGAATTGAATAACATGATAATATATTATAATGGTTTAAAGGACTATAATAATCAAAGAATTTATGATGGTTATTTATATAAGGTTCAGTCACATATATATAATGAAAATAAAAGAATACTTAATATTATAAATGAAATAGATGGGATACTAGTAAAAAATCAACATGGTATAGTAGATCTAAGAACAAAAATAATAAATATAAATTACTTATTATTAATATTACTGGTTATTTTTATTACATATATATGTATCTATAGTTATACATATGAATATACATAATTAAGAACTTTCGATTTTACATATTTGTACAACATATTTATGTACATTTTCAATTTTAATAATTGAATCATCTAAATATACCATTAAATCAAATATTTGATTTCCAAAAGAGGAAACACTATTATCTAAATCACAATTGTTTACTATTTCCTCCATAAAATCACGTGCTAAATCAATATTATCAAAAACAGTCATATCTAATTGATTATCACTAATATCATTTTCACATAAATCAATATTAGTTAAAATAGAAGGTCCAATTTTAAATGTTTTAATAGTATCTATATTATTATTTTTATTACGTTCAATATTACATACATCTAAACTAGTATTTTCACAAACTCTAAATTTCATTTGAACCTCTTTTGAATTTTCATTATATTGGATTAAAATACCAGGTAGTTGTGCTACTACTATAATATTATCCTGGTTTTTATATTTTTTCAATTTTAATACAGAAGATTCGGGAACACATTTATATTCTTTATAACAATATTTACTATATGCACCATTTATTATTGCTCTATCATTATATGATACCTTTATTGCACTATATATTGCCAATATTAAATTATTTATAGAATTTATATATCGTTGTTTCATATTGGATAACATATCTGAAGTTAATGTTGAATTAGAAACCATTTCATCGAATAGTATAGTACATTCATCAATATAATTTTTAATCGCCGTTTTTATAGTAAAAAACGAATTGCGTATTTTTTTTGTTTTATCTAGAACATCACATATTTCATAATCATTATTATTCGAAAATAACGAATCTATACACAATGGTTTTAAATATTCACATTCACATAATGCTGGTTTATTAGTTGGGTTTATGCAGGAACATTGATTATTACAACTTTTCATTATTATATTATATAAATATATTATAATAATAAACTGCCTAAAATAAAATAACTATATATTTTATAAAAGTCACCTAAAATATAAACGCACTATAATGATAAATAAAAATTTTTATCATCATCTGATAAATTAAAATCATCTAATGTTAAATCTGTAAGTTTACCATATTTTATAAATTTATATTTATCAACTGTATTTGTAGTATGTGCAATTACTAATATTGCTTTTTTTGAATCTATTTGAATCATATTATTTTTATATCCCTTTAAAAAAACTCTTTCTTCGGCTTTATGTAAATCTGGAAATTTATTATTATTAAAATACTCTTTTTTAAATGCTAGTGTTCCGCAAGTACAATGATTCTTCCCATATGGTCCAAATCTATATATTAAATTTAATTTAGTATAATATACATGCATTATAGAACTACCTGCTAATAAATATTCAGATTTATTAAGTTCATTTACATATTTACTTACTTTATCTACTGGGTAATAATCATCATCGTCCATAAATATTATTATATCACCTTTTGCACTTTCACATAATTTATTTCTTTTTTCACCCAGTGATATCTGATCATATTTTATATATTTTATATTAGATATATCTTTTGGTAGCATATCTTCCATTAAACATTCACCATCATCTCCTATAATTAGTTCCATTAATTCTTGAGGATAATCTTGTCTATTAAAATTTCTTAATATATTTTCCATAAATAAATGTCTATTTTTAGTAGCAACTAAAATGCTAATATTATTTGTTTTATCCATATAGTTTATAATAAAAATAAATATAAACTATATAATATTATTTTTGATTTATTTTTAATTGATTTATTATAGATGAAATTAGATTATATCTAGTATTAAAATATAAATATACTTCTTTAGCTTCATTAATGATATTATCAATTATTGTCTCTTTGTTTATTTCATCATATGTATTGTTAACTATATAATTATATAAATTATCATTTTCTCTAATATTTATATTTATTTTATTATTATTTATATTGAATTCAATCTTTGGTATAAAATATAAATTTATATTTTCTATGGATATATGTTTTAATATATCATTTACTAGATATTCATTATTATTAAATTCTAATATAATTAAATTAAATAAATTTTTTACAGAATGATTTATATTTATTTGGAATTCCTTATTTATTTTATTAATCAAATTTTTTGATTCGTTTAAATAATTAATATAATATTCAATGGTATATCCTAATTTTTTATAAGTTTCTCCAATTTTATCAAGTTTATAAACAGTGTTATTTATATTACAGTTTTTAAATATTTTTATCTGTTCATCTTTTGATAATATTTTTGAAAATTCAATATTATTAGGAATTCTCAAATTTGAATGTTCATTAAAATTTGATATATCAAATAATTTATTATTATCTTTAAATGATATTTCTTTAGTATCATTATGTAAATTATAGAGTTTATTGATATTATTCGCACCTAAATAATTTATAAATTTGATTTTACCTAATTTAATTTTATCTAATTTACTCATTATTTATTATTAAGATATTTAAATAAGTATAATTAATATAATTTAAATGAGCATTGAGGTTGCACATCATAAATATGAATATTTAAAATTTCAAAAATCTCTTATAGTTGAATATTTACTTCTTCAAGAAAAATATTCAGATATTTATAATAAAGATAAAACTATTGTATTAATGCAAGTTGGTGGCTTTCACGAAGCATATGCTACCAAAACAAGAGGATATGATTTACATAAATTAGGTACCATGTTAAAAACAGTAGTATCTAAAAGAAATAAGAATATACCAGATGTAAGTGAATCAAATCCATATATGATTGGGTTTCCTATTGTAGCTACACCTAAATATATTCAAATGTTGATTAATTATAACTTTCATGTTATAAAAATAGACCAAGTTACAGAAGTACCTGCACCAAAAAGAGCAGTAACTGCGATATATTCACCTGGAACATATATAGATGAAATAAATACACAGGATTCCAAGTATATATTATCTGTATTTATTGAAGAGATAAAGCAATTAAATAATTCATATATATTGCATATTGGATTATCAATTGTTGATTTATCAATTGGTAAAAGTATTATTCATGAAATTTTTGCAAATAAGGAAGATGATAAATATTCTTTAGATGAAACATTAAAATTTATATATAATTTTAATCCAGTTGAAACTATTATATATTATAGAAACCTAGTAACATATACAGAAGATGAATTGTTATCTTATTTAGAATTAAAAAATACAAACTGTTTAATATATGAATTTAAATCATCATCCAAAGAGGAAAATATTGACTATCAAAATAGTTTATTAAATAATATTTTTAATTGTCAATCATATTTATCACCTATTGAAGATTTAGATTTGGAAATATTTAATGTTGGTCGTTTATCATATATTTTACTATTAGAATATTGTAAAAAACAAATTAGTGATATATTATTAAATATCCAAAGACCTGAATTTTATGATAATTTAAATTATTTACATCTAGGTAATAATGCATTGAAACAATTAGATGTTGTTAGTTATAAAATGGATGATAAAACCGAATCTTTATTTGATATAGTAAATTTTACGAATACGTCTATGGGTAGAAGATATCTAAAATTTAATTTATGTAATCCATTATGTAATAAAGAAACTTTAAATGATAGATATGATAAAATAGATGAAATGAATAAGAAAAATATAAATTTGAGTGAAAAATTAAAAAATATATTAGATATTGAACGTTTACATCGTAAAATATCACTTCGAACATTAAATCCATGTAATTTTGTAAATTTACATGATTCGTATGAGATAATATTATCTTTATATGAAGATATACAAAATACGAAATTGAGTACGATATTTACAGAAAATACAAAAATAGAGTTAGAGAATTTTATAAAATATTATAATATTTTATTTAATTTTGATGAAATGAGTAGATATAATTTATTAGATATAGACGGGTCATTTTATAAAGTTACAGTTAATAAAGAAATAGATGAATTACAAAATATGATAAATAATGATTATAAATTAATAGAAAGTCTACGTAATATGTTAGAAACATTTATAGAGAATAAGAAAAAAGATTATTTTAATTCACATAATGAGGATAAATCAATGATTCAAATAAATTATAATGATAAAGATAAATATTATCTGTCTTTAACAACTAAAAGAGGTGAAATGGTTAAGAAAGGATTAAAAAATAAAAATGAAGTTAAAATTATTAATACTAAGTTGAAATATGATGATTTTAATTTTAAAAGCCAGACCAGTTCTATGAAAATTAACTGTAAATTTATAGATAAGCTATCTAATAATATTACATTAGCTAAAGCAAAATTAATACCATTAGTTAAAAGTACTTATCAGAATCACCTGAGTGAATTTTATATAAAATATAATAATTTATTTTTAAAATTAAATAAAATAATTTCAGAACTTGACTTTTTGAATAGTGGTAGTATTTGTTCTATTAAAAACTGTTATTGTAAACCAAATATTGTAGAAAATAAAAATTCATTTGTTGATGTTAAAAATATGAGACATCCTATAATAGAAAAAATTATATTTAATAAATATGTTCCTCATGATTTAGTTTTAGGTAAAGAAGAAATTGGAATATTATTATATGGATTAAATGCATCTGGTAAATCAAGTTTGATGAAATCTATTGGGTTAAATATTATTTTAGCACAAATTGGATATTATGTACCTGCATCATCATTTAATTATTGTCCTTATACTTCCATATTTACGAGAATTATTAATACCGATAATATGTATAAAGGGCTATCAGCATTTGCACTAGAATTAGTCGAATTAAAAGCAATTTTAAAAAGAAGTGGTAATAATACTTTAGTATTAGCAGACGAAGTATGCAGTGGTACAGAATACAAATCTGCATTAATAATTGTTGCAACAATGTTAAAAATGTTACTAGATTCTAGAACTACATTTATATCTGCAACACATTTACATGAATTAGTAAGACTACCATGTGTTAAAAAATTAGAAAATATTGGCATATATCATATAAGTGTTAAATATGAAAATGATAATATTATTTTTGATCGAAAATTAAATAAAGGTAATGGTAAAGAAGAATATGGATTAGATTTTGCTAAATATATTATTAAAGATCAAACATTTTTAGAAATTTCTGGTAATATTAAAAATGAGATTGAAGAAACATCTAATAAAATTAAAAAATCTAGATATAATAAAAAAATTTTAGTAGAAAAGTGTGATATTTGCGATTCTATAGATAATTTAGAGACACATCATATCGAATTCCAAAAAAATTCAAATGAATATGGATTTATTTTAAATGATGATAAAAAACATATTCATAAAGATCATACTTCAAATCTAGTAATACTATGTAGCTTGTGTCATGATAAAATTCATAATAATTTAATTATAATAGAGGGGTATGAAGAAACAATAAAAGGAAATATATTAAAATTTAAATATATAAAACCAGATAGTAATAAGAAAAATCTAAAATATACAGATAATGAAATAGAATTTATTAATAATTATAAAAGTAAAAAACATAGTCAAAAAAGTGTTAAAACATTTTTTGAAAAGGAAAATAATAAAAATATAAGTACATCAACAATTAAAAAAATTTGGGATAATTCTTATAAATAATTACAACCAACTAATATTTATAATATTATAACTATTAATGTGTAATAATTGTATAAATAGATATCAGAAATGTAGACATCATAATGGAAATCTAAAATGTGGATATAATAATGGACTGTGTGAATATGGACAATGTGGATATGGACAATGTGGATATGGACAATGTGGATATGGACAATGTGGGCATGGACAATGTGGGCATGGACAATGTGGGCATGGACAATATGGACATGGACAATGTGGGCATGGACAATGTGGGCATGGACAATATGGACATGGACAATGTGGACAATATGGACATGGACAATGTGTACAATATGGACATGGACAATGTGGACAATGTGGGCATGGACAATATGGGCATGGACAATGTGGGCATGGACAATATGTGTTACAAAAACACTATCATTATCCCGAAAAATGCGATTGGCAACTATATTATTGTAAAAAATGTCAAAAATATAGAATTTATCATTAAATATAGATGTATTATATTATAAAAAAAATTGAAAAAATAAATTTATATGTATTGAATATATAATAGGTACATAATAATAACTTCAAAAAGAAGACAAAAAAAAGACAAACTAAATACATACATAATAATGGTAAGTGGACGAAAACACTCAAAAAAAGAACAAGGGATGAATATAATCTCTAAGATTAATAGATTTAATGGTGTAACGCCTATAAAAACGAACTACTGTAATGGTCCTGATAATTTAAATATTGCAGGTGGAAATTTTGGCAATGGACATTTTGGTTCTGGTGGATTTTTAAATAGCGGAGCTGGAACTAATGGTATTATAAATACAACAATATATTCAGGAGGTCAAGGTGTATTACCTAGATAATGACCAATGTATGTTAACACGTAACATATTTAAAAAAAAAACTCATATATTTCAAAATGCTATATAGTATGTAATATTGTACCTACTATAATTAACACATATTTTGTGATTCATCGATACATGCAACAATAAGGAAGACACTTCCCTTATTTATTTTCTTGTTATTTAGGACAACATTCGTCCTTATTTATCGATACATGCAACATTAAGGAAGATATTTCCCTTAATTATTTTCTTGTTATTTAGGACAGCATTCGTCCTTATTTATCGATACATGCAAGATTAAGGACAATATTAGTCCTTATTTATTTTCTTATTCTTTTTCTTATTATTTATAATATGAAGAAGAATAATTTTATATATTAAAATTTTAATATATAAAATTATTGTATTAAAAATAATAATTTTATTTCGATAATGATTTATATTCTTGAACATAAATAAGTAAATCATTAATTGATGGTCTTTCTTGTGGATTTATTATCAAACATTTTTTTATTATATTTATAATAAATGGATCAATATTATCTTTATTGCGAATAATAGTACTAATATCAACACTTTCGATATTTTTTTTACATTTTAACTTATTTTTTTTAAAAAATTCATCTTTCTTTGGTGATCTTTTAATTATTTCTTTTGGTATTTTTCCACATAATTCTTCAATTAAATATAAATGATGAAAATCTCTACTAAAATCACTATCTTTATCTGGATCGAATAAAATTCTACCCGTATATAACTCATATATTATACAACCAATTGACCATACATCAATTTTTTCAGTATAATGTGTACCTAATATAACTTCAGGAGCACGATAATAACGTGTTTGTAATTCTTCATTATCTAACTCTTTAATCTTTATATTACTACCAAAATCAGTTAATGCTATACTACAGTTATTTAAATACTTTTCATCTATTACAGAATATTCATGACGACTATCAGACGAAGAACTATTATTTACAGTATCTGAGTCAGATTTTGTATTATCTATAGAATCAGATTCTGAATCTGAATCTGAATCGTTATTTAATGATATAATATTATCTAATATACTTTTATGACATTGGTGTAATATTTTAGATTTTATTTTTCTAATTTTCTTTTTATGTTTTAGATTTTTGATATCTAATTTTTTATTCGTTAATTCATTACTTAAATTCTTATCATATATTGACTTTAAATCAACCTTCATATATTCATCTATTAGTTCGGATACTCTTACCGACATACCACTTACTAAAATATTCTCTGGTTTTAAATCAGTATGACATACCTTTAACTTATTATGTAAATCAAAAGTTGCCTTCAAAATAGTATCTATACATAATCGTAATAATCTATTATCTAATCCATTCTTATACTTCCCCTCTCTAATTAATGAATATATACTACCAGCCATTAAAGGTAAAACCATACATACAAATTTTTTTGTATCAATTGTCCTCTTTATAATTATTTTTTTGCCCTTCTTTATTTTTTTTTTAATCTTATCTTTTTTTATAATTTCAAATCCTTCTACTAAATGAATTAAATTATTATTATTTAACTCTTTAATTCTTCTTAATATTTTTAATTCTTCTAAACCATCATCATAATCTTCAGCATTTTGAATTTTAATAGCATAAAATTTATTATCAGTTATTGAATAAGCTAGCCATACTGACGAGTAAGAACCATAACCAATTTTTTCAATTAAACAATAACGATTATTGAGGACATTGTTTCTAAATTCCTCTCCATTATCGCCATAGTATTCATCATCACTTGACAATGAAGCATTACTACTATAACTACTACTTCTCGACATTTACTATTATATTCTTTTTTATTTCCAAAAATTTACATAAATCAATTTTTTTATATAATTATATATATAATGTCTAATAATAATTTTCATAAAACTATAGTTAAGATTATAGCACATAATGTTACAAATGACTGGTATGCCCCATTTCGTTCACCTTATGAAAATGAAAGTATTGGTTCGGGATTCTTTTTTAAAGAAGGAGGATATATTTTAACATGTTGTCATGTTATAGAAGATGCTATTAAATTGGAAATTACAATTCCATCAGAAGGTAAACATTTATATTCTGCAAAAGTAATATCAATGAGTCCTGATTATGATATAGCAGTTATTCAAACAACATATGATAATAAAGAAAGTCTTAATATATTTGATTCTGATAATATTAAACAAGGTGATCTGGTAAATGCAGTCGGTTATCCCTTAGGACAAGATAAACTAAAAGTAAGTCAAGGAATAATAAGTGGCTATCAAAATCATCATTTTCAAACAGATGCACCAATTAATCCAGGTAATTCTGGCGGACCACTGGTAGATATAAATAATAATGTTATTGGAATTAACTCTCAAAAAATATCATCTAATGTCGCTGACAATATAGGTTATTCAGTTCCCATTAAATATTTTAGTATTTTATATGATTTTTTCTTACCAAAAGAAACATTATATCCAAAAATTATTAGACATCCTCGATTATTATGTCAATTTTCTCAAATTGATAACCTCATTAAAGAATATTATAACATGGACAATGATGGATATTTAATATCTAAAATTCATGAAAATTCATGTTTATATAAAGCCGGTTTAAGAGTTAATGATATTCTAATGGAATTTGGCGAATATAAATTAGATAAATTTGGCGAAGTTAATGTTCCATGGAATAATGAAAAATTTAATATAAAAGATATTCTTTATAGATTTAAAATAGACGAACAAATAAATATTACATATTTTAACAAAGACGTTGGCATATCAAATGTACAAGTTACGCTAGATTACCCTGATTTTATAATTAAAGATGTATATTTAAATTTATTTAATCAAAAAATTGATCATGAAATATTATCAGGACTAGTATTTTGTAATTTTAGAAGAAATCATCTTTATCAATATCAAATTGGACCTCAAACTAATATTGATCCAAATCTTAAAAATAAATTACTTGATTATAAAGATAATGATACAAAAAGATTTGAAAGTAAGATTATTTTAGTTAATATATTACCAGGTTCCTATACTAAATCAAATAGTGATGTAAATGCCGGAATTTTTTTAAATAAAGTAAATGATATCAAAGTTACTAATATTGACGAATTACGAAAAAATATAATTAATAATAATGATAAATTTATAAAATTATCATTTTCCAATGATCAAATAATAATTATGACAAATGATATTATTAAATCTCAATATGAAATATTATCAAAACAATATAATTTCAAAGCAACACCAATATTACAATTTTTATTAGGAAAATATTCTATACCATACTCTTTAAAAAAAATAAATAAATATACAAAATTATCTGAAGTTGAAAATAATATGCAGGACATGCGCTGGCCCACCCTAAATACATACGTACCAACCATCCCTATGATTGAAAATCAAGAAAATAAAAATGATATAATTAAAAATGAGAAAAAAGCATATGAATATATATATCCAGTAATAAGTTAAAAGAATAAAAATTAGGACTAAAGATTATTATTATATTATATGTTATGATATAATTTTTATAAAAATTGAAATATATTATTTATGAATATATATATCCAGTAATAAGTTAAAAGAATAAAAATATTTATGTTTATGTATATCATAACATATAATAATGATAAATATATAAGTTTAAAATTTTCTAATAATGATATTTTAGAAAATAATATATCATTAAATGAATTATCTAATAATAATATCTATTTCGGTATTGATAATATTGATCATAATTCTTATATAAATATTTTGAATTTA
>Ga0257127_1002395_pt1 | contig 11627 bp, 10 predicted proteins | sample SI060_135mmetaG_FD_190152 | JGI IMG/M metagenome (GOLD analysis project Ga0257127, IMG submission 190152) | Marine microbial communities from Saanich Inlet, British Columbia, Canada - SI060_135m | ecosystem: Environmental > Aquatic > Marine > Inlet | place: Canada: British Columbia | collected...
TAAACGAAGCAAAGAAGGATAACCTGTGTAATCAAGAAGGGTTTGCAACTTATAATTATCAGGAGTGAAGGAAAATATATGCTGATAAATTCAAATATTTTAATAACTGGCGGAACTGGTTCATTTGGTCATGCCTTTGTTAGAATGACACTGGATAAATACAATCCAAAAAAAATAGTCATTTTTTCACGAGGCGAGATGAAACAATGGGAGATGGCCAAACTATTTGAAGGCGATAACAGAGTTCGATTTTTCATTGGCGATGTGCGCGATAAGGATCGTCTTTATCGTGCATTAGACGGTATAGATTATGTTGTCCATGCGGCAGCTACTAAAATCGTCCCCACGGCAGAATACAATCCATTTGAATGCATTAAAACCAACATAATGGGTGCAATGAATCTGATTGATGCCTGTATCGATCATAATGTAAAGCGTGTTGTTGCTCTGTCAACTGATAAGGCCAGTAGTCCTGCTAATCTTTACGGTGCAACAAAACTAGCATCAGATAAGCTTTTTTCTGCCAGTAATTCCTATTCAGGCGAGCATAAAACCAAATTTGCCAATGTTCGTTATGGCAATGTAATGGGCTCTCGTGGTTCGGTTATTCCATTTTTTATTACTCAGCACCAAGAAGGGGTTCTGCCAATCACAGATGAGCGCATGACCCGTTTTATGATTACTCTTGAAGAGGGGGTTGGACTGGTCTGGAAGACGTTTGATGATATGGAAGGTGGCGAGACCTATGTTAAAAAAATCCCATCGATGAAAGTTACAGATTTAGCTCGTGCTGTTTCACCTAATGCTAAACATGAAATAGTTGGGATTCGTCCTGGGGAAAAACTCCACGAACAGATGATTAGTGAAGAAGATGCGTTCTACACCTATGAATATGACGATTATTACAAAATCTTACCAGTTATTAACAACTGGTCAAGCTCCAAGGAGCGTATCAAAGACGGTAAAAAAGTAGCCGAAGGTTTTAGCTATACTAGTGACAACAACAAAGAATGGATGAGTATCGATACCCTACAACAGTGGATTGAGAATAACAAACATAAAATTGGAAAAATTTAAACACATCCCCTATGGTCGTCAAAATATTAATGAAGACGATATTAAGGCCGTTGTAGAAATTTTACGGTCAGATTTTATTACACAAGGTTCAGCAGTCCCCACTTTTGAGAATAAACTGTGCGACTATACTGGAGCAAAATACGCTATTGCCGTTAATAGCTGTACATCTGCATTACATATAGCATGCCTTGCATTAGGACTAGGCAGTGGAGACGTACTTTGGACATCTCCAATAACATTTGTGGCCTCTGCCAATTGCGCACTATATTGTGGTGCATCGGTTGATTTTATTGATATTGAGCCTGATACTGCGTTAATAAGTGTTGAAAAGTTAAAGGATAAATTAATATTAGCAGAATCAAAAGGGAAGTTACCAAAGATTGTTTTGCCAGTGCATTTTTCTGGACAGCCATGTGATATGAAAGAAATTCATGCATTGAGTAAACAGTATGGATTTAAGATTATTGAGGATGCTGCTCATGCTATTGGAGCAAAGTACTATGGTGGAAATATTGGAAATTGTCATTATTCTGATATAACTGTATTTAGTTTTCATCCAGTCAAAATTATCACTACAGGAGAGGGTGGTATGGCAATGACCAATGACTCATATTTAGCTGACAAGATGGAATTGTTAAGGAGTCATGGAATAACTAGAGACGTGGATAAAATGTATAAAAATATAGGTGAGCCTTGGTATTATGAGCAGATTGACCTTGGATTTAACTATAGAATGACAGATATTCAAGCGGCCCTTGGCATTAGTCAAATGGATAGATTGGATCAATTTGTGCGTCGTAGATTTGAAATTGTAGAATGGTACAATGACAAGTTCCAATCTATAGAAGCTGAGCCTTTATTTCAAAAGCCACACAGAAGTTCTGCCCATCATCTTTATATTATTAAAGTTAAAGATGGATGGAAGAAGCGCCAAGAGCTGTATAATTTTCTGAATAATAACAATATTGGAGTAAATTTGCATTATATTCCTATTAATCAACAGCCTTTTTTTCAAACAAAAACAAGTTGCAGCACTGGGTTTGATGTAGATAATGCTAATAGATATTACTCTGAAGTTTTAACACTGCCTCTATATCCTGGTTTAGAATTAGAGCAAATGGAGCACATTGTTCACAAGGTATGCAGTTTTTATCATAATGATTAGTTTTGAAAGTGACAGGTTGAGTCTAAAGGAGTTGACTGTAGAAAATGTATCTGCAAATTATATATCATGGCTAAATGATAATGAAATAAATCAATACCTTGAATCACGCTTCCATAAACATAGTTTTGCCGATGTTGAGAAGTTTGTTAAAGATATGAGTCAAGAATCATCCAATGTTTTACTTGGAATATTCATTAAAAAAAACATGAAGCATATCGGTAATATTAGAATCGGACCAATTGATCGAAATCATAATACAGCGTCAATAGGGTTGCTTATTGGCGATAAAGATGAGTGGGGAAAGGGGTATGCGTCAGAGGCAATACAATCAGTTACTAAGTTTAGCTTTGAAAAATTAAATCTTATAAAAATTTCTGCTAGTTGCTATGAGAGCAATATTGGATCAAAAAAAGCCTTTGAAAAATCTGGATATAAAATAGAAGGATTTTTGCATAACCATGTTGAAACTCAACGTGGAAGAGAGGGGTGCTGGCAATTATGGATAGATTCTTGTTAAATATGTCAGATATTATTTTAGGAGCCGTGCAGTTTGGTGTTGATTATGGCATATCTAATACATTGGGTAAAACTAACAACGTAGAAGTTGAAAATATACTTAAGTACGCATTTGAACACAATATCAATACATTGGATGTTGCAACATCTTATGGAAGTGCTGAGAGTGTAATTGGTGACTCTATTCGCAGTCAAGATAACGGGAAATATTGGAATGTTATAACTAAAACACCACACTTTAAAGACGATAATATTGGGTATAAGCAAATTGATGAGTTGCTTATAAATTTTGAATTATCACGAAAAAAAATAGGAAAAGGTGTGAATTATTCACTACTTATACACAATTGCGATGATGTATTCTTGCCAGGAGGAGATAGATTGTTGCAGACTATGGAGCGTCTTAAAAAAGAAGGTGTTATAAGTAAAATAGGCATATCTGTTTATAATGGAGATCAAATAGATCGTATTTTAGATAGCTATCCAATAGATATAGTTCAGCTCCCAGTTAATATACTTGATCAAAGACTTATAGATAGCAATAAGTTATCAAAATTAAAAAAGCATGGTGTAGAGATACATGCAAGAAGTGTTTTTCTTCAAGGTCTACTTCTAATGCCTGTTAATGATATTCCTTCTTGGTTTGATCCTATTAAAAAAACATTAAAAATGCTCAATGATGAGGCTAGTAGAAGAAATATGAGCACAATGCAGCTCGCTATAAATTTTGTTAGAAGTATTTGTGAAGTGGATAAGATTGTAATTGGAGTTAACACATTAGATCATTTTAGAGAAATTATAGATACTAAGAAGGTAAAAATTAATATAGATGAGTTTAATTGTCTTTCAATTAACGACCCTAAATTTGTAAATCCATCGAATTGGAAAATATAAGTCAGTATAGTGATTAAGTTTATATATAGATATGCACATTAAGTGCAAAGATGTACAAAGTTCTACTTCAGTTGACTTATCTAAATTTGGAGTTGTATTTTGTGACAGTCTTCAAGCATTAGAATGGGCGTATAACAATGGATTGCCTAGGTCGGCAGTTATAAAATCAAGTGCTCCAGCAGTATTATTAAGTAATAAGAAGAATATATATAATGTTGAGTCAAGATGGACATCCACGGAATTAAATAAATTTCAAAATTCAATTCCAGGAATGAGCAAGGAACTATTTAATGCTGCATTGGGTGTAACTGGTATTGAGAGGGAGTTAGCTCTTTCTGTTTCTAATTTTGCATACCATTTTCAGAAAATTATTTATAAATCATCATGTTTAGAGGAGGGTGATTTTAACAACCCCAGGCTTTTTATTTATACTAAAGGGGAGTGCGGGCCAGCAGGCAATATTATGAATTCTCCATGGGATAAGTTGATTAAACCTAATGCATTATTTTCAACTGTTCAATACACTCTTAAGAATGACAAATGGAGTTTGCTTACCACACAAGGTGTTTCTTATTGGCAGCGTTTTAAAGTTGCTGGATATGAAACTATATTTTATCGCCTTATAATAAAAATAATGAAATTTTTGCCAGACTGGATGTTTGCCAGAGAGGTTATTATGCCGAATGAAAATGAATTAAATATAGAGATAGCATATTCATTGATATTTAGTAGAGTAAAAATTACAGAGGCCAAATTAGAAACTTTACCTGATTCAAAAAATTTGTATTCAGATAAAAATACTGTGGATCTTTATAAAGCAATCTTCCCAATAATGTGCAAAAGAATTGAAGAGTGGGTGACGCCGTCTGCTGTAGAGGTTACTAAGATGTTATTTAAATCACATTTTGAAAAACATATTGAAAAATTTAATTTGCTGGTTGACGCCTGGGATAGATCTATTGTAAGTAAAGATAATATTAAGCAGGCTGTGTTGGTAAATGCTCCTGGAAATATAAAAGGGCACTCTCTATCTTTTATTTGTAGAAAAAAAGATATATTGCTTATGTCAAGTCAACATGGTGTAACTATAGAAATTAGTAAAGCGCATAATATACTTGATATTATTTTTGACAATAGTGTGGCAGATGTTATGTTCTCGTATAACTCTAAAATTGTGGATATTGAAAAAAAAATATATTTTAATAATGCTAGACATCATATTGTTGGAATGCCTATGCGCCTTATAAGAATGAAGAGCGCACAAACTATAAATAGATCAACACCATCATTTGTTTATATATCAACTAATTTATACCATATGGGATTTACTGAAAAAGCAATAACAGACTATGAGAAAGCAATATTTGAAAAAGATATTATTATAAAGGTTTTGAGTGAGATTCCACACAAGGTGCGTTATAAAACATATCCAGAGGATAACCGTAGATATGCAGATGAAGACCCTGTTTTGAAAAATATTAGAATTGCTGATAACATAGAATTATTTTCAAATAAAATAGATATGCGTTATTTGATTTCTGAGCATAGTGTTTTTATTACTACCGGTGCTACAAGTACATTAGGTTGGGTTGTTATGTCTGGAAAACCAGTTGTTTTTATTAATCAGGAACACAATTCTCCTTTGACAAAAGATGCACAAATTAGCATATCAAATGGGATATTTGTTTTCAATAATAATGATAAAAACTTTCATAAAAAATTGAAAGATTTTCTTTCACAATCTGTTGATGATATTGAGAGATTGTGGCAAAAAAAGAAAAGTGCTCGTGAAGAGATGATTCAGAACTATTTTTCAGAATATAAAGGTGGAGCAGGTGGGCGTGCAGCCAAAATAATTCTCAAAGAGTATCTTAATTAATGTCATGTATATTGTTGCAATAATTCAAGCACGCATGGGATCAACTCGTTTACCTGGAAAGGTGATGTTGCCTATTAGTGACGACATTCCAATGATTGGCGCGCTACTTTTTAGATTGGCTAAATCAAAAGAGATTGATAAAATTGTAGTGGCTACATCAGTAGACCCGCGCAATAAGCCTTTGATAGATTATGTTGAAAAAAAAGGTTATGACGTATTTCAAGGTAGTGAAAATAATGTTTTGGATCGTTATTATCGAGCTTCATTAAAATATAAGCCTGATATAGTGATAAGAATTACAGCTGATTGCCCACTTATTGATTCAGAAATTATAGATGATGTTATTAGGAAATATAAATCAAGTAATGCTGATTATGCATGCAATACAATTCCACCAACATATCCTGACGGGTTGGATGTTGAGGTGTTTTCATTCTTATCATTAAAAACTGCATGGAGAGATGCGAAAACATCATATGACTGCGAGCATGTTACATCGTTTATTCGTAATTCTGGAAATTTTAAGATTAAAAATATAGCTAGTAGTGTAGATTATTCAGATGAGCGTTGGACGGTTGATGAGTGTGAAGATTACAAAGTTGTTAAATCTATTTTTAAGCACTTCTATCCACGTTTAGATTTTTCTTGGAAAGAGGTATTGAGTCTTACACATTCAAATCCAGATATTTTTTTTATTAATAAACACTTAATTCGTAATGAGGGGGCAAGTATGGGTACAGGGCAAAAACTTTGGAAACGGGCAAAAAAAATAATACCTGGTGGGAATATGTTGCTATCTAAAAGGCCAGAAATGTTTTTGCCTGAAGGATGGCCAGCTTATTTTAGTAAATCAAAAGGGTGCAAGGTTTGGGATTTAGATGGCAAAGAGTATATAGATATGTCAATTATGGGCATAGGGACTAATACATTGGGGTATGGCCATCCAGAGGTGGATGAGGCAGTATCAAGAGCTATTAAAGATGGTAATATGTCAACTTTTAACTGCCCAGAAGAAGTTTATCTGGCCGAAAAGTTAGTTGAGATTCATCCATGGGCTGATATGGTGCGATTTGCTAGATCTGGCGGTGAAATAAATTCAATTGCTGTTCGTATTGCACGTGCAGCTACAGGCAGGGATAAGATTGCAATTTGTGGCTATCATGGCTGGCATGATTGGTATTTATCTACTAATTTAAATAGTGATAAAAATCTTGATGGTCATTTGTTGCCTGGTTTGCAGCCTAATGGAGTTCCAAGAGGCTTAGTCGGAACAACGTTACCTTTTGATTATAATGATGTTGATCAATTAGAAAAAATAATTAAAGACAATCATGGCGAAATTGCAGCAATTAAGATGGAAGTCTCAAGAAGTGAGGGTCCTAAAAATAATTTTTTACAAAAAGTAAGAGATATTGCTACAGAAAATAATATTATTTTAATTTTTGACGAATGTACATCAGGATTTAGGGAGACATTTGGGGGGTTGCATAAAAAATTTGGAGTTAATCCAGATTTGGCTGTATTTGCCAAGGCACTTGGGAATGGTTATGCAATTTCTGCATGTATTGGTAGAAAAGAATTTATGCAGGCGGCCCAGAAGACATTTATTAGCTCTACATTTTGGACAGAGCGTATTGGTCCTGCAGCGGCCTTAAAGACATTAGAAGTTATGGAACGCACAAAATCATGGGTAAAAATTACAAATACCGGTCTAAATATAAGAGGGTATTGGCAAGATTTGGCTAGAGAGTACGACCTTGATTTGAAAGTTTTTGGACTTCCGGCAGTTCAATCATATGCGTTTGATAGTGAAAAAAATTTAGAGTATAAAACACTAATTACACAAGAAATGTTAAAAAAAGGATTTCTTTCTACTCCATTAATTTTTTCAAGTACCGCGCATAGCAAGAGTGATGTTGACTTGTATATTTCTGCTTTAAGAGAATGTTTTTCATTGGTTAAAGATTGTGAAGATGGTATGGATATAAACTCTATCCTTGAAGGCCCTGTATGCCACAATGGGTTTGTACGTTTAAATTAATATACATATTGTATAAAAGGTGAAAGGCTTTCAGAAACTATAGCATCTTTAATTTAGGTAAGACTTATGTCAATATTGAAAAAAACAATGATAGTTCTAACTGAAGGTGGGAAGAAGAGCGGCTTTGGGCATATTACTAGATGTGTTTCAATTTGTAATGAATTTAATAAAAAAGGCTTTAAGATTAATTTTATTGTTTATGGCGATCACTCAATAAAAAATACACTTAATAATTTTAAATTTTCTGTTACTAATTGTATAGGTGATTTTTATAAAGACGAGTTAGCAATTAAGAATAGCTTGGTTGTTTTGATAGACTCTATAAAAATTTCCAAAGTAGATATTCTAAAAATTTTATCTTTAAATAATAATGTAATTCATATTGATGATGAAAAGCAATACAATATTGTGAATAATGGTTTTATTTTAGACTGGACTATCAATAGGTTTAAGAAATCCACCGTTAGTCATGCAAGTAAAAATGTTACTTACTTGACTGGTAGTAAATATATTCCACTTAGGAAAGAATTCTACAATTCTCCTAAATACGTTGTTAATAATACTGTTAAAAAAGTACTACTAACATTTGGGGGTAGTGACGTAAGAAATATAACTCCTAAAATATTAGGGTTTTTGGTTGATAATTATACAAATATTGAGAAAAAAGTTATTATTGGAAGTAGCTGTAAAAATATAGAAAATATAAAAAAGATATCGGATAAAAATACAAGTATAGTTATTGGAGCAAGCGCTGAATCTATGGCTAGGAGTATGTATGATAGTGATGTGGCGATTGCTAGTGGAGGTCAAACTTTATATGAATTGGCTAAAATAGGGGTTCCAACAATCGCTATAATTTTGGTTGATAATGCGGTTGATGATACTATCGGTTGGGAGAGTGTTGGTTTTTTAAAAAATATCGGCTGGTTTGATGATAAAAACCTTTTAAAAAACTTGAGCAACGAATTCTTTCTTTTGCAAGATGAAAAAGAAAGAAAAAAAATGAGTAAAGCTGGAACAAGTTCAGTGCAAGGTAATGGTGCCAAGCTTATAGCGGACGAGGTAATGAGGAAGATTAGTGGTATTGTTTGAAGTAAGGGCTTCTGTAGTTTTGTATAATATTTTACGATCCTTAGTAAAATACGGGCATATAAAAAAAGACAGTATTTTTTTATTACCTTTGAATATTTGTCCAATAGTTCCAGCTATTTTTTTGAAAGCAGGCGTTAAGTTTGATTTTATTGATATATCTTTAAAAACATTATGTATCGATGAGGGCGTTCTATTAGAAAAGATAAATAAAAATAAAAATATAAAAGGAGTTCTATTTGTTAAAAGCTATGGAACAAATTATGATGCATCAAATTTATTTATAGAAATAAAAAAGATAGATGATAATATTTTTATAATAGACGATTCGTGTTTAAAGAAACCTGATTTTGATTATGATATTGAACAATCACAAGCCGATTTAATTATATTTAGCACCGGCTATTCCAAATATGTTGATATAGGGTGGGGAGGATTTGGTTTTTTAAAGGATAGTTATAAATATGACAAGCAGCATATGTTATTTAGCAATAGCGATTTGATGCAATTAACAAAACAAATGAATAGCTCAATACTGCATGGAAAAAGCTTTTATTATGTTGATAATAATTGGCTTGGAAGTGATACCCATTTATATAATAGCTTTACTGAATACGCTAAATATATCAAAAATATTTTACCAAAAGTCACAAAACACAAAGAATTAATTAATGATATATATAAAAAAGAATTAAATTATAAGGTGCAAATGAAAGAAGAGTTTTCAAATTGGAGATTTTTAATTTTTGTAAATAATAAAGAACATATGTTGAAAAAAATATTTAAAGCAGGATTATTCGCAAGCTCACACTATAAAGATATTGGAGCCATGTATGGTTGCAATTATAAGGACAAATATACCAATGCAAAATACAGTCATTCTGGAATTATAAATTTATTTAATGACTTTAGGTTCTCTAAAAAAAATGCCTATAAAATCTCTAAATTGATAAATAATAGTTGTTAATCAATGTAAAATATTTTTTGACAACTGCATTTTGTTGATGTATAGATATGTATATAAAAAAGATTAAGGGATTAAAGTATCCAGATGACTACTTTATAAAATTTTTTTTTAAACACAAACTTCACTTAATAGATAATTTAAATGTATTGGAGCTTGGAAGTTCTAATGGTAATAATCTCATGTTGTGTTATGAATATGGTCACAAAGTATTTGGTGTAGATACAGATAAATTACTAACTAATTATGCCAATTTTAATTTTAATTTGTTAAATGAAACTAATGGTTTTGAATTTTATAATTTAGATATGAGAAGCTTTTGTAAAAAATATAAAGATATTGGTGCCGATATACTAGTTCTAGCTAATTGTATCTATTACATATCAAAGCATGAGTTTAATAGCCTTCTAGCTAATTTAAAAAATAATAATCTTGTGAAGCCTGGTGCCTTGGTATTTTTAAGGTTTAGAAATATTGATGATTATAGAAATGGAAATGGAAAAAAAATTGGTAAAAACTCGTATGTTTTAGATACATTTGATGAAAAAGGCGTATTTTGTACATTCTATAAAGTTAGTGAGATTGTGGATATTTTTACCAAAGAGTTAAATCTGAGAGATTTTAGCGTTTTTAATATAAATTATCAAAATTTAGAAAATAATAAAATAGTGAAAAATAGTGACGTGGTTGTCTGGGGGGTTGTGAATTAAATGACTGGAGTGATTCTTCAGCCAACGTATATCCCATGGCTAGGATATTTTGAAATGATAGATAGAGCAGATATTTTTGTAATATATGACCATGTTCAATTTGTAAAAAAAACATGGCATCATCGTAATAGAATAAAGAACAAAAATGGAGAGTTGCTTCTATCTATACCTACAAAAAACACACATCTAAAGACACCTATTTATGATATTTGTTTATCATCCGAATATGAGAAGGTATTGGTTAATCACTGGCTGTCAATATTCTACTCTTACAAGAACTCTAAGTTTTTTTATAAATACTCTGATTCTCTTCACGCACTATATACGAACAAATATTCTACGCTTATGGAGTTAACGGTTGAGTTTATTAAGTATTTTTGTAAACAATTGGGTATTAGCATTGACATTGAATATTCTTCAAATCTAACACTAGATGGTAAATTAACAAATAGCACCGAAAAGGTAGCAGACATATGTGATCAAGTTAATATATCTACACTTTATGACGCAAATGGTGCGAAAAGCATAATTGATAAGACGGTGCTGAATAAGTGTGGCATTAATGTTGTATTTCAAAAATACAAGCATCCGGTTTACACTCAAATGTTTGGTGACTTTATACCGTATATGTCAATTATTGATCTTATTATGAACGAAGGGGATAGAAGTCTAGATATAGTTAAATCTGGAAGCTTGTTCAATATTTAAAAAAAAATATGCCAAATGAAAATAGGAAATAAAAATATAGGCTTAAACTCAAAACCATTTATTATTGCTGAAATGTCAGGTAATCACAATCAGTCTTTAAAAAGAGCACTAGAGCTTGTAGAGGCGGCTTGCATAGCTGGAGTACAAGCACTAAAGCTACAAACTTATACTGCTGATACAATCACACTTAACGTTAATAAAAATGATTTTTTTATTAATGATAATGATAGTTTGTGGAGTGGCAGTAGTTTGTACGACCTTTATGAAAAAGCTCATACTCCATGGGAATGGCATAAACCAATTATGAAAAGAGCAAATGAATTAGGAATGCTGTGTTTTAGTTCGCCTTTTGATGAATCAGCAGTTGATTTTCTGGAAGATTTGAATGTGCCAGCCTATAAAATTGCTTCATTTGAAAACAACCATCTGCCTTTAATTAAAAAGGCATCATCAACTGGTAAGCCAATAATTATTTCGACAGGAATGGCGACAGTTTCAGAAATACATGAAGCTGTTGTAGCGGCACGTGAGTCTGGATGTAAGGATTTAATCTTACTAAAATGTACTAGCACTTATCCTGCCAC
>Ga0257127_1002398_pt1 | contig 11623 bp, 27 predicted proteins | sample SI060_135mmetaG_FD_190152 | JGI IMG/M metagenome (GOLD analysis project Ga0257127, IMG submission 190152) | Marine microbial communities from Saanich Inlet, British Columbia, Canada - SI060_135m | ecosystem: Environmental > Aquatic > Marine > Inlet | place: Canada: British Columbia | collected...
ACATTGCACAAATTCTGAATATAACAGAAAAAACATAGAAACTATTATATTAATAAATACAATTTTGTAGAATAATTCCATTTATTATCCTCCTATGGAAAGTATTAGAATTGTAGAGATGTTACAACTGATAATAGAAAAGGTGTCGTTTCAGTATACAATAGTTATAGTTATAGGTTTTATTGTCATGGTTTTATCCTCTTAGTTTCCTTTGTGGCTTGTTTTAAATAAATTAATGCTTTATACCCTGAATACTTTGCTAAGTCTCTTACACGCTCAATTTGATAGCCTTCTATCTGATATTGATAGTATTTGTTATCAATAGTAACAGTTATCATTCCGTAACTATCTGAGGAGACTATTTTAAAATTGATTTTTTTCTTTGTCATTATGTTTCTCTAGTAAATCCTGAAATGGATTCTAAAAGGTTTAAATTTCTATAGCTACTCTTGACAGGTTATAACGTGAACTGGTAGCGTTATAGCGTGAATCTGGAATAAATTTCCATGCTGTACTTATTACAATTTTGATTTTGGTTATATCAAACATTTTCCAGACTTGCCCTTTTTCATTGTCTAGCTCTACAGAATCCACTAGAATAGTACCTTTATAATTCTCAAACAAATTATGCGGATTTATTACCCTTAATGTACTTTCTTCATTTGGTTTTTTATATTCAATCTCTATAGTTTTTTTATTCTGGATTGCATGAGTAATCTTGTCAATTATTTGTTGTTGTGTGGTTTCCATTGTAAACCTCTTTTTATGGTTGTTACTGGATAGACTAGCTTTATAGAATAGAATCGTTTCTAGTCTATCCAGTACAGATTGAAATAGTAAAATAAGCTATTATTCAAAATAGCTTACATTAATTCAATTTCTGATTTTGAAGAACCTTTACTTTTCTTACTAGAATCTTGCAACAATAATTCTACTGGAACTGCATTTCCATTACTATTAAGGACAACGTGTTTTTGTCCTAGCATGAGTGCAAATTTAGCATGTCCTCTATTATCGGAATTTCTAACTTCTCTTAGCTCTTCTAAGTCTATGGACAACTTTGCAGAAGGTAAACCGCTAATAGTAAGATTAACTTGATTAGACTTTTTTGCAACAGTTTTTTCAGTACTCATAGTATTATTTTTTCCCTTCACTAATAACCATACGTGTTACCCAAAACACGCAAATATAGAATATAGTTTTTAAAATCTTAATTGTAATTGACAATAGGTTTTCAAATAAACCTTGAAAAATATCTATTGTATTTGAAATACTGGTTTTATCGCATATCACATATACTCCTAAAAAGTACAAATATAAAATACTTTTCGCATGTGCGAACACTTGTCAATTTTCAATCTTGAGTCATTAAAGCTATTTCTTTATTAATACTACTTATAGCGTTAAAAGTAGTTTCCCAGTATTTTGAATGTTCTTTACTATTATTGTATCTTTTCATTATTTCAATGCTATCGAGTAAAGTTTTTACTTGATTTACTTTTTTCTGATACAATTCATAATCCCATTTCATTTTTATTCTCCTAACTAATTGACAAGATTTATAAAATTCGTGTTTCGTTTCGTGTTATACTATTATTTTACCAGAAAAAGTTTGTTTGTCAATAGTCTGGGAGAGGTTGATTTTTTTTCTTGTCATAAAGCCTTTTATTATAATGCTTTATAAAAGCAAAAAAACTTTACTTTTATTTCATGTTTTTTATATCTCTAAAAAACTCAAAGACAAGTCATAAGTAACCATTTGATGGTACTTTACGACTACATTGTATACACACTTAAAAAATAGTCATAAGTAACTGATATAAAAGAGTTTACAATGTATTTAAAATTGTGGATAACTATTAACTTTGTAAAGTACCATAGAATAAGGGTTTATGACAAGGAATTATGAGAGTAAAAATAGTTGTGTTTTACTGGTTTTTTGGTATGGTTTTTGCATCGCGTGTGCGTTCCTTATATACGCAAAATCAGCCTATATTGTTAGCTTTATTAAATGTTTACAATTACAAACAATAAATCTAATTGAGTCTCAATTAGATATCACACACATTTCCTGGTGTAAAGATGAGGAAGATATTTTAGGAAGATATTTTAGGAAGATATTTTAGGAAGATATTTTAGGAAGATATTTTAGGAAGATATTTTAGGAAGATATTTTAGGAAGATATTTTACAATGTCTCCACAATACTATTTTATTATTTGGATATTTTGCTTTTAAGTACATATAATACATTTCATAGGTATAGTTTAATAAAAGATTTAATTACAAAGTTATAAGATTGCTCTGCTGGTATATGTTTGGGAATACTATTACTACATTTTTTACATGTATTATCATCCCAAGGTGGTGATTGATAAAGTATGCACCCTTTACAAACTTCTGGTTTATAGTTATTTTTCATAGGTACCCCTTAAAAATTTTCTTTAGGTATTTTATTACTTGTTCATTAGGTATATGATTAGGTACTAATTTAAGTTTACAACCAGTTCTACAATAAACTGAGAAAAATTCTTCATGATCATTTCTATTAAAGCAATCTCTATAACCTCCTACGTTTATACAAGTTTTACATTCTTTAAGTTTATTCATTATGTTTCTCAATAGATAATTTAATATATTTAAATACTTGTGATTTGTGTATATGTTTAGGAACTATTCCACCATCACAAGAAGTAACACAGTATGAAGTATTGAAATCCACATAATTATTAGTTCTATAATATTCTTCATCACTATCATCACTTGTAACACATAATTTACATCTATTTATTCTTATAGTCGTTGACATAAAAACCTGGCCCTTTAAAGATAATGTTAGGTTTACATATTAATCTCTGTAACTTAAATTCTTTACAAGATTTACATTTTCTAATTGGTTTACTGTTAATCTTCTGATAGTGTTCAAATACTACTTTACAGTTATTACATTGATAATCATATATTGGCATTATTTTTCTCTCTTATTTTATCTTTATATTTTTGTATTTGTTTATAAGGTATATGTTTTGGTATATCTACAAATACCCTACCAGATCCTATAATATTAGGATTATATTTATTACAGTTATTACACATAAAACTGTAGAATGTATATCCTATGTGATCATACATTATTACATCTGAAGAACCACATACATAACATTTCATATAATATCCTCACTCATATTTCTCCTTTAGTTTTTTCAAAGTTTCTAAATCATTTTTCTTTCTTGCCATATTTCTGTCTTGCCATATTTCTCCTTCATATATTTCCTATGTTGTTTTGATGGTATGTGGTCTGGAATATACACATGTTTCATTAAACCATTAGGTTCACACATACACCAATATAGATAATGATTGCTAAATTTAGTTATATTACATACTTTACAACAATCTTTACAGGTTATTTGTAGATTCTTCATTTAAACCTTCCAATACTAGAAATGCTTTCACAAGTGCCTCACATATATATTCATTAGGTATATCAACTGATAATCTAGGTCCTTCATACTCACAATGAGAATTAGGACATTCTATCTCACAACTAACTTCTGATCCAGCAATAACTAATCTTTCACTACATTCAGGGCAGTATATTCTCATGGTATTTCCTTATATAATTTGTAACAAATTTAAAATGTTGTTCTTCTGGTATATGATCTGGTACTACATAAGTATCACAATCATTACATGTAGAACTATTGAAATCTTTTACTGATGTACACTGATCTAAACACATTTTACAATTCATTATTTTATCAGCTTCATCCATAGTATTTCCTTTGATAAGCCATTACGTATTTACCATATTGTAAATCGTTATTGTTACTGGTAGGTATATGATCTGGTACAATATTTAATCTACAGGAAATACAAAATTTTATATCTGGTGGCTCATATTTTATATCAACAATCTTTCCATCAACATATTCTTGTGTATTGAATGTATCTACATAATATTCTTTACATTTAACACATATCATAATACATTAATCTCCTTACCAAATCTAGTTTTAAACCTTTTCTTAATTATATCACAATATTCAGATGAAATCTCTGACATAATAAACTTTCTATTATTCTCATATGCCATAATACCTGTGCTACCAGAACCACCACATATATCGTAAATTATATCATTCTCATTACTCCATGTCAATATATGGTCATTAGCAAGTAACTCAGGCATAATAGCTGGATGTTCAAATGCTATTTCATCCTTAGTACTACAATACTTACCTGTAATATATCTCCAAATATTATTTCTAGGGCTGTGAGATGGAACTGGCTTTTGTATTCTAGATATTAATGTTCCTTCTTTATCTCTATACTTAGTTTTATGTGGTTTATCACCTCTATAGATATTTTCCTTATCACACAGAAGATTAGCTGTCTTTGGTTTACCTTTAGAGAACACAAACATAAATTCAAATATTTGTGTGTACCTATTACCATCTCTTCTGGCTGGAAATGTGGCACCATTCTTCTCATATATCATAGTATCATGTAACTTAAATCCCTGATTGATGAATTCTAGAGCATGTATGAAACTTGTACCAGATTCAGAAGCATTTATAACTTGATCATTGACTACCCAAACAACCACACCACCTTTTTTAGTTACTCTAAATAATTCTTTGATTATTGGTTTATAATCAAACTTAAATCCTTTGTAATCCCTTACAGCATCGTTAATAAGGGGGTGACGTAATAGTTAAATCTACAAAATCATCTTTCATTCTGTTCATAGAAGAAAGACAACATTCATTGTAGAGTATACCACCAATCACCCCCGACTCCTTTTTAATATTTGTCAATTATATATTCCTTATTAATATTTTTACTACTATGTACCCAAAGATGACATGGTTTACATAAAGTTATTAAATTACCTAACTCATATCTAGTATCTTTATTTATAAAAGATATTAAATGATGAATATGAATTTTTTTAAATATGTTATTACATCTAAAACACTTACATTTATCCCTAATGTAAACTTCTCTTTTTACATTTTAAACTTTCATATTTATTAAAATAAGAAATTATATAATTTCTATGTTGTTTTATTGGTATGTGATCTGGTATCTCATGAATTACATTTTCACAAACAGAACAAGATAACCATTGTGTTATAATACCAGTTGTGTAATGTTTGGTAGCACTTATTCTAGGTTTATTATTATTACAATATTTACATTTCATATTTTCTTTCTAAGTATTTTTCTTTTTGTTCTAAAGGTATATAACTAGGAACTAATTGAACACAATCACAACACTCAAGTAAACTATTAAGTCCATACCATTTTTATTAAGTTGTAATAATTGTGCAGTTTTTTCATTATTAATAAATATACATTATGTAAAGTGACGTACAGCTATATCTCACAACTATTTGATACGCACGCCAGCGTCTGTGATGAAGTAGTATTATCTTCTTCCTCAAACTTACTCAACTCTCTCCAATCTACATCTTTAGGCATTATCTTAGTTAATTCATTATATTCATCTTTGTTAAATTCCTCATAGGGTGCTTGCTTGTAAGAATGTTCAGAATATGGTAAGAAAGCAACACCAGATATTTTATCAAAGTTCTTAAACACCCAACTACCAACCTCTAGCCATTCATGTTCTTTAACATTAATAGTTGTAGATGGGTTGTGGTCACAATAATGATCTTTATATATTAACCACAATTCTAACTGTTCTATAGCTGTTTTGTCTGTTCTTGTTATACACCCTTTAGGTGATTTAATAGGAAACTTAAATATAACTGTAGTGTCTGGTTTAGTTATGTCTGGTTCATTAGGAAATCCTTTACTTATCATAAACTTAGCTATAGGATCATTTTTATTAACCCTTACAGATCTTACATAATACTCTGAATGTCTAGCATGAATACCTGATGCTGAATTAACCAGTTGGCTAACATTACCTGATGGTTTAACACATGTAATAGCAGCAGCAGGATTTATTCCTATCTTCTTAGACCATTCTTTATTAACTTCTGTAGCATAATCTCTTAACTCATTCAATAATGTAATCAACAGTTCCTTACCTTTATATCCATTAGTTAATGAGTTATCCATAATACCTGTCATAGATACACCAAGTAATGCTTCCTCTTCACAATTTTCTTTCCACTTAGATGAAACATATTTGAAATCTGTAAGAGATGCCTGAAATGTACCTATTATTGTAGCTATCCTAATTTTTTCTTTAAGTTCTATTATTGTATCTGTTGACCTTACAACTAACTCTGACAAATTACAACATTCTTTGCTTGTCAAGAGAATTTCACCACATGGATTGAGTCCATATTCTTTATCTAATGATCTTCTTTCTTCACCTGCCCTATTATTAAGATTCTTTATAGTTTCAATGGCTGCTATTCTATTGAATATTCCCCTCTCACCAGACTTAGAGTTATATAATGATAACCATTCTTCCATAAATATACCTATATCTGGTTTCTCTGTATAACAAACAGAGTTGTTAGATAATGCAAGTTCAGGATTTTCTACCCACCACTGACCAGACTTAGCATGTCTCATTCTAATATCTGATAGATTACCCAAAGATATTAATGCAGCCCTACGTACACCACCAACAACAACAACATCTGCAATCTTACAAAATACCTTATGTACCTCAAATGATGTTAACTTCCTGCTTTTAGCCTCTTTAAATGTATGAATAGTGAATCTAAATAATTCATCTAAAGGACCTGACCCAGAAGCTCTACCACCAAACACTTTCAATCTTGCTCCTGCTGGTCTTATACCAGACATATCCCACTCAGGTATTTGACCTGCAAGTAGTAGAGAAATAAGTTCTTTATATGCTTTAGCCCAACCCATCTTAGAATCACCAACAACTATAGTGGTCTTTGTATTATTAAACTCTTCTGACATTGTAGGTAGTTTCTGCACAAACTGTCTTTCTACACTAAATCCTACACCAACACCATTAAGTAATATATAAAGCATCTCATCAAAACATCTTATCTTATCAGCAACAATATAACTACAATTATAATTTGCTAAGTTATCTCTCTTTAGTGCTTCACCAGCAGTCATTAACGCCCTCATAGATGGCATCACTTTGAGCCGAATAATAGCATATTTCAACTCATTATAGATATTATTCGGCATGTTATAACCACAATTATCTCTAAGATGTTCAACAAAGAAATCCATATACCTAGTTACTGTTTCTTCCCACGTTTCTCTAGATAATTTATCATCTAACCACCTACTATATCTACTGAGATGTATAAACTTTTGGTACTGTGATGGTAACTCTAAGTTGCTTTCTGTCATTTGTTCCTTCTTTCTCTAACAATTTTTTTAGCTGCTAAGTTTATATATTCATAATGTTGTTGTATAGGTATATGTTTAGGTATTTCTAAACAAACAATAATATTAAAACATATACAACATAAATCAAAATCTTCTAGTGATCCAACTATTTCTTCACATATTCTACAGTTCATTTTTTATGTACTTTATTAAATAACCTACGAAATATAAAACCACGAATGAAACTAATTGATGTAAATATTGCTGAAATTTGTATACTGTCTTTAAGTGTGAGTGATTTGGAATCCCATAAAGGGAGTAAATATAGGATTAATAATTGTGCTATTAGAAATCCTATAAATACATTTATAAATGATTCAATTGCTGACCATTTTATATTTTGCATTATTCATCTTTGATTTCAAATTCGCCTTCTGTGTCTAGTAATTCATCTATAATATCAAAATTATATCTTCTCATCTTAAAAGATGGATCATTAGCTATTATTTTCTTTACCTCTTTCCTAAGATTAGATATAATACCATACTCATTAGGGAATTCTTCTTTATCAGTTGATATTATTATATTTATGTATACATTATGTGCCATATTATATCCTTTATAAACTCATAGTATGAATATGAGGATTTCTACCATTTTCTACTGTACCACAACTTACTATAGGTTTTTCTTTAAATCCCATACCATAAGAAAATGCCATAGCACTACGATCTATCCCTGTTCCTACTGACATACCAAATATACAGTCTCTTGGTGATGCAGAATAAGCTATTGTTGCTGTAGTATGTCCATGACCTTGAACAGTACTCATACGATTATATATAGCAGATGTAATAGCAGCATTTTTTGTAGCACTAAAACCATGATTATAAAGTACATCATTTATTATAAATTCATAACTTACTTCCCATCTTTTAGGTATTTCCCAAATTTCACTAAAAGTTCTCATACACATTTCAGGAATACCATGTTTAGATGCTTTTTTGTAAATTCTCAAGTCGTGATTTCCTAATGTAAGTTTAGCATAAGGAAATGCTTTAAACCACTCTTTTAAATGTTTTCTTGCAAGTATTATTTCGTCTCTTGCTGAGATAGAATTTGGATCCAAATCTCTTAATGATATTTGATAACTATCAACTAAATCCCCAATTATTAATACAGTACCACATTTTCTATCTTTCTTTACTCCCAAACAAAAATCTATATAACCACCTTCTGTAAAAGGTTCATGAGGATCACCTATAATTAAAACATTTTCTTTTTTGAATTTTATATTAGACACTTTTCACCGCCTTATGAAATTCTCTATGATGTTTCATACATAAATACCTAACTTCTAAAGGTTTACTATAATCATCATGGTGTTTCTCTCCAATTATATTACAGTTTTCTACTTCACAGTTTCCTTTTGGAAGCTTTCTGTTAGCTAAACTAACAGCCTTAACTCTTTCTGGATATTTTTGCTTATATTTTTCTGAACCTAATAAATGATTCAATTTTCCTTGTTTAGATTTTAAATACTCAACTCTTTTAATCTTACCAGTTGGTGTTTGTAAATATGTCTTAGAATTTCTTCTTGAAGCAATTTTTCCTTTATCAGTTTGTAAATATTTTCTTTTAGTATCTTTACCAGATTTAGATTTTTGATACAGTTTCTTACATAATTTTGCCTTATTTAAATGATTTCTGAATGAGTTACCACATTTTGATGAACAAAAAATGTGACTTTTATTTATGGGTATAAATGTATTAATACAACTACTTAATTTACAATGTGTATCACCTATTATTAATACATTCTTTTTATCTAGTTTTTTCATAATATTTTCTAAATTGTTCTTTTGGTATATGTTGTGGAATTAAATAATTGCAATCAGAACATAACTTTCTTACCCAATTAACCCAAACAGACATTTTACCACAACCTCTACAATTTAACCAATCATCTTCATATTCATGTTTGTATATATCACAATAATTATTATCACTCATATATTTGGATTCTTATAAACTTTAACAATATAAACTAAAGAACTACCCATTACTAAATTACATTTATTACAGGCTCTATTGTGATTACCACTGGATAAAAATCTATCACCGCACACTCTACAGTTTCTAATCTTCTTAATAAAACAACTATTTATACTATCTAAATATCTTTGTGTTTCTTCTTCTTTTCTTATTTTATTGTTTGTTATTGACCTTCTGATAACAAGTGTATGTCTTACTTTCTTACATTTTTCATGAAGATATTTTTGATTAAAGTATGTTTTGTCACCGGTTTTACCGCAACATTTACAAATAGCTTTAATAGGTATGTAAAGATTCTTTCTTTTTGACATATTAGTTGGGCAAGGAATGAATGCCATTTATTTTACTTATATTCTCCATTTGGAGATGAATTTTTTGCAATATTCCTTGCCCTAATTTCATAACTTAAACATAAAGCATTTATAACTTTACTATTAATTAATGTATTTTATAAGTAGTTGAATAACTGCATATAAGTCTTTATTATTCAACTACTTATAACCACATGAGAAAAGACTTATGATTATATGTTTATAAAAATAATATATAAGTTAAGTATTCTTTATTTTAATACTTTTTAAATATTTTTTATACTGTTCTACAGGTATGTGATCTGGTACTTTATCAACACAACTACAACACATATGATAAAATTTATCAACTTTAGAAATTTTATCATAACTTACTGTTTTACTACATATAATACACACGCACTGTATGTTGATAAATCACCTTTTTCTTTTCACATTTATTTTACGAAAAGATAATTTTCTTTTAGTTTTCTTACATAAACTACACAATCTTTCACCTTTATCTAATTTAGAACCACATTGACAAGTTCTAATTTTAACACGTTTTATTGTATTATCCACATCAGAATACTTATTTAATATTTCATTATAACACATTCTATGCTTAGAAGTAGGAATTACACAATCTTTAAAATAATCACAATGTTTTGGTTCTTCACCAATAACAACACATATACCAGTATTATTAAACATTCCTGTAGAACTGACACCAACACAGCTATTTCTAACAAAATTACAACACTCTAAAACTATAAAGTTATGTAATGTTTTATCTATTTTCTTCTTTTTAACTAATGTTTTCATAATATTATATAGAGAGGTGATACGTCACACTGTATAATACCACCTCTCTATTTACTAATTTTCTACTAAATCTCCAAACTTGTCATAAACTTTAATAATTGCAGTAGGTTTGTTCTCTACACAGTCTATAACATCCTTCTTACTATCTACATTACTAAATGTATTACATGATACGCAACACATAAGTAATACAAACACAACTAATACTAATCTATTCATGTCTCACTCCTTTCATTCTATATTAAGTATCCCAACTTTCACCAATTAAATTTTGAATTTCTACGGAACAACTACCCATCTGTAGGAATCTATTAACTTTAGCTTTCAAATCACAATTATTACACTTACCAAAATTTTTACAATTTCTAAATTTATACTCTAATTTAAACTCATTATCTAATAAACTACCTAAAGAATATTCATTAGTGTACAAATCTCTATGACATTTAAACACATTACCACTAGGATTTATTAATAATTCCTTAGTCCTACACAAAACACTTTTAGTATTACCATTTAAACCATCTGGATATTTATAATGTCCTACCATTTTACCATTATACTCACCAAGATAATCCTTAATAAATGTGTATACCATATTCTTTCTAGCTTCCTCTGCTAATTTAAGGTTTTGTTCTGTACTATTAGGGAAATTCAATGGTAATATACCAACATTAAAACCATTTTCTTGTAAAAGAGCAGCCTTAGAAACAACTTCTTTTACATCCATAAACTCTGGATGAAAACTAATTCTTACAGATTTATAACCCTCTACGTCTGAGTGAAACATTTTCTTAGGATTTACATTCTTTATAAATTCAAATACATCAAATTTAGCATTAGTTAATAAATCTATAGGATGTTTTATACCATTAACTATCTCATAGAAGTCTCTGTGCATGGTAGGTTCACCACCACCAATAGTTACAGCAACATCATCATGTATTTTTACTCTATTTATACAATCAATCCACTGTTTAGCTCCTAATTCTGGCATACTCCTAGATATTTCACCAGATTTCTCATTAACGCAATATGAGCAAGAATAATTGCATCTGAGTGTTAGGAACAATCCTACATAATTATACTCATTTGGTAATACTATTTTTTTCAATTTTACTTTCCTTCACCAACTTTGAATAATCCCTC
>Ga0257127_1002404_pt1 | contig 11598 bp, 14 predicted proteins | sample SI060_135mmetaG_FD_190152 | JGI IMG/M metagenome (GOLD analysis project Ga0257127, IMG submission 190152) | Marine microbial communities from Saanich Inlet, British Columbia, Canada - SI060_135m | ecosystem: Environmental > Aquatic > Marine > Inlet | place: Canada: British Columbia | collected...
ACAAGCCACCGTTAATGGCTCCCAAGCTAGACCACTCATTCAAACCGTTTTAAATCCATGGATACAAAGTTCCAAATATGATAAAGATGCCCAATACATTAAAAAATGGCTTCCTATTCTTATTGATATTCCATCCAGAGAATTACACGCTTGGGATAAACATCATTCTAAATATAAAAATATAGACTATCCGAAACCTATTGTGGACTACAAAATAAACCGCGAACGGATGCTCCAAGCCTATTACGTTGCTGCTAAATAATATACTTTATTGTCGATATTTTGTCTTTACATTATATTAAAATGAAATTTAGTTTATATAAAAGACAATTTATTATGTTTATCATAATGGTCATTATTGGTATGCTATTCAATCCTATGAACATATTAGCATATAGATTTTCAGACTTATATATATCACTAACACTGTTTTATGGTGGTTTATTAATGGCTTCAAATATGATATGGGGTCACGAGATTATTCATTATTTCTCTATGGGACATTTTAATATGTTAGTTTTCTCTGGCGGAATTATTTTATCTATTAGTATATCCATATTATTATTGCGACAACAATTATTAGTTGATGATAAGCACTGGTTGAAAAGAATGATACCGCATCATTCTACAGCCTTAACCACTACTCATAAAATTTATAATAAAACGAGTAATCCCAAAATAAAAAAATTAGCAAAAGAAATAATTGATACACAAGAAAAAGAAATACAATTAATGAAATCTATGTTATAAGTTCTTGCGAGATTTATTGCGAGATTTATTACGAGATTTATTGCGAGATTTATTACGAGATTTATTGCGAGATTTATTGCGAGATTTATTGCGAGATTTATTACGAGATTGTTTTTTACAAAATTCTTTGGTAGTTATTACAGAAGAACATATAAAATTAAAGTTTATTAAAGCAGATTTATATCCATCGCCAATCGGTAATAATGCTCCCGCAGTAGCATCCTTAATAGCATTAACTTTAAACCCACATTCTAAAAGGTGTCTTATATGGGACTCTACACATAGATTAGCAGACATACCAGCAACAAATACCTCATCTATACCGTTTTTTCTTAATTGTAAACTTAAATCGGTTGTTTGCGGACCATAAATTTTATGAGAAGAACATATAACCGCATCTTTTAATCCTTCTTTTAATTCTGCTATAATTTCACATCCAAAATTAGTAAAAAACATTTTATTTTTTAACATAAAATTTTCTATAAATCCACCAAATTTCCAATTCTTATCTTCTTTATTTGTATAACAATGTGGTGATACAAATATTTTAATATTATTTTTATTTGAATACTCTATTATTTCTTGTAAATTCTCTATTGTTTTATTTTTTTTGACGGATTTCTTAACCGCGCCCCAAGCAACACCCTTTATATTTAAAAAATCATTTAATGGGTCTACAACTAATAACGCTTTCATTATATATAATAATAATAATATTATTTACTAATATCTATCTACTACTATTTAAAATACTCAATATAACCCATGCTATCACAAACATAGGCATTCCTGGACCATCAACAACATTATTGGTTCGTTGATACGGCAATATTTTCATCATGCTCAATAATACCAATAAACTTGCGAATATTCCTATATATTTTTGATTACCTGATAAATGATTTCCAACATTTAAACCAAGAATTATCCATGATAGAGCAAATATTAATGGGAACATCACGGGTGGCGTTTGTTTTTTTACCATATATGTTTTCATCATCATTACCGCAATAACAATTCCTACGGATGGAAGTATAAACATTAGTTTATTCGGTTTATTTATAGATAATATATAAGCTACATATATCCAACCCATTATAAACATTCCCATTCCAACAGGTTTCCCAATTGGATGATTAGGAAACCCTAATTGTTCGGATGAATTTTTTGTAACAACGCCAAATATTACTAAACACGATGCTATTGAGGTTTGAATTAATAAATTAGTATCGACACGCATTATAATATATATATATATTATAATATGATGAATTTAAAAACAATACTAAATGTTTTTTTAATTTCCAGTTTTATTTCTATAATTACCCTAGGATATACTGGAATTGCTTATAATAATATAACCCGCCCCTCAACTATTCCGTATGAATTATTTCCAATTTTTATACCATTATTATATGGTATATTTGGAGTAATCAATTACTATATTATTTCCAATTATGGTAATAATTATAGTATTATAGTTGGTATGGTATTTGGTATATTATTATCTATTGTTGGTAGATTTGGTCTTGATTTACCTGTAAAGTTGTTTAATTTTACCAAAAATACCTCGTATAAAGTTCATATATATGCTATAATAATATATGCTATAATATTTAGATTGTTTGTTACATCTTTGACCAATTATATTATTTTATAGATATGAAGTTGTTTTATGATTGCGTATATTAATATTTTGATGAATTAATGTATCCATACTAATAATAATTGTAAATAATAAAATATTTGGTAGAGTTCTTTCTTTTTTATTAACACAGAATAAATACAATATGTATATCACTAATAATAATAAAATATTATGCATAATACCTTCCCATTTTGGACATTCGTAAAAGTTTTTTAATGTGTTTAACATTTATGATATATCTACATAATATTAATGTTAATATTAATGTTAATGTTAATGTTAATATTAATTTAACTATATTTGGTAAATATAACTTGTATAAAATATTATCTATATATTGAATTACCTGAATATAGAAAGGAACATCATGTTTATAATGTTCAACATTATGTTTATTGTACTTATCTAATATGTAATTAGCAGTTATTTTACCACTTTCTATAGCACCTTCCATCGACCATATATTTATACTTGTTTTTGTATGAGCGCCTGATAAAAATAAATTATTATATTCTGTTTTTTGTAAAGGACGGAATTTTTCATTATAAATATTATTAACCCATTTTTCATTAGTTTGTTCTTGATTGCCGTTATTGAATTTCCATTCATACCAGATTTCAATATATTCTATATCTTCCTTATTTACATAAAACCCATTGTTATCATATATTAATTTTCTAAAGCTCTTTGAGCGTAATATTTGATAGATAATTTCTTTTTTTAATTTTGTAGTATCTAATTTTTCAGCATTTTTACCAAAAAGTTTACCATTTTTCTCAAAATCTATTATTGTCCCACTCCATAATGACATCATTTTGGGTTTTTTTTTCCAATGTTTATCTTGTGGATACCAGGTAATATTAAATTCACTATCATTCATAACAAAGGCAATATTGTCAATTGGATACGTTATTTCTTTATTTATACCTATTCGAAATGATATGTGCTTACTTTTTGTATTATCCGTTAATGATTTAAAATTGTTATATAAATCTTGCATTTTACTATTTTTTAATATATCTACTGTATTAAACGGATTAATTGATAATATATATTCTTTGGACTTTAATTGACTGATTATTCCATTTTGTTTAATATCTACAGAAGTGATATTATTTTTTTTATAGTTTATTTTTACCAGCTCCGCATTAGTCAAAACATCAACACCATTTGCTTTTAAATGTCTAATCCACGGGTTAATCCATACATCGCTTGTAGGACCGTTCATTACGTGCCAATTATCTGTTGATTTATGGATGTAATTAGTTCCAGTTCCATCTGAAGAATGTGTATGTATATAGTGTTCTTTATTTATATATGATAATATTGGAAAATGAAATAAATGTCCCATTGAGATTTCATTTTTATTCATTCCATATCCTGGTCCAGTTACAAAATTAATCATATGATTATATCCAGCCTTTGATAAATATGTTTTTAGAAATGGTTGTATATTATAAGAATAATAATACTCTCTTCTATTATCTGCTAATAAATAATTAACACCTATATAGTATAAAATGAGTCTATCTGTAATCGTTAATGATGATTTATAACCATATTCTTTATCATATAGTAAATAAAAATCTATAGGAATGCTTAAATTATTAAATACATTTGTATCATAATAAGGTATTTCTTTCATTATTTGAAAAGTATTTTTATAAAATGGAGCATAACCTCTCCACGAGTGTTCTGATGGAAATAAACTCCTTTTTGTATCACTTCGTACCATACCACCCAATTCATTATCCTTTTCAATAATTAATATTTTAAAATCTTTTTTTATTAATTCGTGTGCTATTGTTAATCCTGATAAACCACCACCAAAAATAATTATATCATACATTTATATTATATCATACATTTATATTATATAAATTATAAATAATTTGTATTCTCATAAAAGTAGTGAATATAAAGTATCAGTAGTTAAATACTATTAAAAATCAAGTCCATACCTGTAAAATATTCAATTGGTATGAAAGAAGATTAATGAGAAAAATAGATAAATATAAATACACTAAAAACTATATGGTTTAGGTTAAATCCACCAAGCCTATTACGTTGCTGCTAAATAATATACTTTATTGTCGATATTTTGTCTACATAATGGACATTCTGTTTTAGTATCAAACGTTTTCTTTATACACGATTTACAATATTGATGTCTACAGTGAGTGATAATTGTAGATAAATTATCCATACATATACAACATTCTATGGGGATAATATTTTTAAACCGATTAAGTGGTTTCTTGAATAAACCTTGTCCGATTTTCCCATAATCAATAATACTATCTCCCGAGTCTTCTAGTTCAATAAATATATCATTTGGGAACATTTCGACAAACATGTCACAATAATCGATATCTTCATTTTTACACGCTTCAATGAATACCTTATAAGGTACGTCTATTTTGACTACATCTTTAGTTTGGGAAAAAATGTGTTTAATGAAATTGATGTCTTCGCCATTTATTAGGATATTTTCAACAAATAACTTACAACTACTTTTCAATTCAAAATTGAATTCTAATAGATCAACCTCACTTAAATCATATAACATTTCACATATTTCATAGAAGGTTTCGCTTTTATAGTTGCCATATTTCAGCAATTTATTCAGGGATTCTTGAAAATTTACAGTTTCGTGATAATTTATAAAATAAAGCATATCCGTATGTTCATTAATACATAAATAATCAAATAATTCCTGGTCTAACATTATATCATCACTCGTAATATCAAACCGATATTCCAAATATTTTAAATTTTCCAATTTATTATTTTTAATCATTTTAACTATACGTTCATTTAAATCTTCAATACCCGTAACCAGGTATTCATCATTAAAAAATAACGGGAAGGTCGATAATAAAAATATGATAGTATCCGTATGTCCGTTATAGAGTATTTTCCAAAAATAATCACGAAGGGTTTTCATTGAAAACCGCATATTTCTAAGAAAGTATTCAATCATATACAGATTATTGCTCAGAAATAGACTTTCCATTAATGAACTATCTAACTTATTCAAATCTAATTTCGGGAATTTATATTTCATTTGTAAAATAGATTGTATGTCGTTATGACTATATGGTATATTCGGTGGTGACGAACGTACAACAGCTTTATAATATTGTTCATAATTATGACTATATATATCATCGATAATATCATTTGTCTGGGCTAATTCATCGTCGCTGGTTATATTCATAACAATATTACGATTTTTAAAGCGATATATACATTCTTCCAATACATCAATATTCATTTTCATTAGTCCCGGAAAATCCATTTCATAAGTCTCATAACATTCTTCGCAAAACATACAGTCACTATCTTCATCTATATCTACATACACTATATCGGTTGGGTCAAAAAACATATGGCTATTTATTTTTTTTTTACAATCGAAATTATCGCAATAATAATCGTTTGTTACTTTATTAATTTTTCGTTTATAGCCCGGTTCTCTATACATTTCAATAGTTTTTTCGTAGCAAGGTTCGCAAATAAAATACCCATCATTATGTTTATTGTAATAGGGCTGTAATGTATATATTTGATTTAGACATTGTTCACACTTTTTTAAACAATTATCATCGTAACTATGATTAATAATAAAATCATTATCATTATCAATCACAGGGACTTCTTTTAATTTAGTGTTTTCTATATTTAATTCTTTGAAACAACTTGAAAACTCTAATATGTCCAAGTCCTCTAATGGATTATTATTAAAACTTAATACTTCTAAACAAGGTGGCATTTTTTCAACCGACACCACCGTAAAATCATTGTTTTCAAGAATCAGAAATTTTAATTTTTCTAAATTACTAAAATCGGGCATTTCGAAAAAAGCCATATTTTTAATAATAAGCGTTTCTATTTTGTTTGAAAATTTACTTAAATCTAAATGTATAATATCAGAAACATTTTCTATTTCAAAATGCCGTATGTTTTCTAGATTACATTCAAACAATTTACTTAACACACAGTCTTTAATATAGAGTTTTTCAATACTAGTTGGTATATAAAACGATTCTTTATAATCAATATCATTTAATACTAATGTTTCATTCTCTCGAAGTTCATTAATCAATTTATCCATCTTTGAACGTTGTTCGTCCATCTTTAAATAAATTAGTAGCAATTCTATTAAATAAAAATAAAAAATATATTTGTATTTATTTTTAAACCCATCTTAAGACCATTAATAAGTAATGGATTATGTAATGGATTATGTAATGGATTATGTAATGGATTATGTAATGGATTATGTAATGGATTATGTAATGGATTATTAATAATTATCGAAATTCAATACCTTTATTTTTTCAATGATTTCATTATTATTAACGATTTCATTATTATTAACGATTTCATTATTATTAACGATTTCATTATTATTAACAATTTCATTATTACCTAAATTCTCTAAAATAGAGTCCTTAAACTCCTCAAGATTAGTATAATTCTTATTTTGAGTAGCACGCCGCACAATATCATAACCATTATTAATATTATACCGACGCAATATCATTTGAATTGCTTCACTCAGACATTCTGGGTGACGATTGAGATCCCTTTCTATTTCTTCATTATTTACTTCTAGTTTTTCGAATCCCGATTGAATATTTTTATAGGCTAATACACAATGACCCAAATAGGTACCGACATTTCGTAATACTGTACTATCCGTTAAATCGCGTTGAAGCCTTGAAACTTGTAATTTCTCAATCATAAAGGTTAAACCCGCATTGGCTAATTTAAGATTGCCTTCAGCATTTTCGAAATCAATTGGATTGACTTTTTGGGGCATAGTGCTACTACCAACTTGTCCATTTGATTTACTCAATTTGAAATATTTACGACTAATGTATAACCACATATCTTGACATAAATCGACGAGCATATAGTTCATTCCTACAATCAGTGAAAACAAATGGACAATATCATCATAATTGGTAATTTGTGTTGTATATGTCCACCGATTAAGTCCATAATTTTTTAGAAACTCGCCAAAGAATTCTTCCCAATTAATAGTTTCAAATGTGAATGTATGGGCACTTAAATTTCCTACAGCCCCACCCATTTTCGTATAGTATTTATGTTTCTTTATTTTCGCCATCCAATATCTGAGACGTTCGCTATATACCTTAATTTCTTTACCTAATTTTGTAGGAACCGCCGGTTGTCCATGGGTATAAGCACACATTGTAATTTTATCCCACCGTAGTCCCATAAAAAATAAATGTAAAACTAATTTATTTATACACGGTACTATGGCATTCTTCATACAACCTTTCAATTGAATACTAAATGCTACTGAATTGATATCTTGGCTTGTTAATCCATAGTGAATAAGATTATTTATTTTATCTAATTCCGAATTATATAAATCCGAATTGCGAATATAATATCCAATATAATACTCAAGTGCTTTTATGTCATGTTTGGTCTTCTTTTCTATTTCCATTATCTTATCATAACCATCATTTGATTTATTATAATCGTCTAGTAGATTATTGAGTATAGTTAATATGGAAATCTTGTCTTCACCATTTAAAACAAATTCGGAAATCGCATTCATATTTAATACACGAATGAGGTTTTTTAGGTATTCTACTTCAACAAATAGGCGGTAATATACCCACGATTTCAAAGAAAAATACTTGGAAATTTCTTGAACTTTCGAAAAATATCTATTGTCTAATGGAGAAATCGTTTTTTCCATACTAGTATGATTGATATATAAAAGAAATAATTTAAATAATAATAATATATACATTATGAGTTTTCCTCCAATTCGGACTGATTATATAATAAAACAAAGTGATCAAAACAACGATTATATAAATAAAATCATAGACGAAGCTATAAAGAGTTATAGTTCTCAAGTAATAATCTATAAAAATAATACTAAAATCCTAGATATAAGAAATAAAAATAGTGATGATTTAATTGAAACCTATTCCATCACCAAGTCCTTTTGTGCTATAGCGGTTATGTTTTTAATACAAGATAAATTAATAAAGGATGAAAATGACCTAGTATGTAAATATATCAAATCGTGGAATTATGGAAAAAAGAAAGATATAAAAATTAAACATATACTAACCCATACATCTGGATTGGATACATATTGGAATTACGACGAATATATGGGAACCGATGTTACATCACTATCGTTAGCGATTAATAAAACCCATAACCACAATACCAAATGGTATTATAATAACACCGCTTCCCAAGTGATTCCAACCTTAATAAAAATAATAACAAAGATGAACATTAGTAAATACTTGAAATTAAAATTATTTGGTCCATTAAATATTAAATTTAAATGGAATCGCGATAACAAAGGTAATGATTATGGAGCAAATGGACTAAGTATAAGTGCTAATAGTTTATGTAAAGTTGGATTATTAATTGCCAACAATGGTATATGGGAAAATAAAAGAATACTAAATGTCGAATTAATCAATAAAATGACTAGAAAACGCATTAATCAAACTCAAATGAAACCCTGTCCCTTATTTAATAAGAAAACCTTTACCGGATATGGCTATTTATGGTATAAATATAATGATATGCTTATAGCGTATGGTTTTTTAGGACAACAACTCATTATAGATAAAAAAAGAAATATGGTTGTTTCACGAATAGTACAACCACATTGGGATAATAAAAAATTTATTGCCGAAACAAAAAAAACAAATATTCGTTTTAACAAACTAAAAGACCATATTAAATTAATTTAGATTAAATTAAATTTAGATTAAATTTAGATTAAATTTAGATTAAATTTAGATTAAATTTAGATTAAATTTAGATTAAATTTAGATTAAATTTAGATTAAATTTAGATTAAATTTAGATTAAATTTAGATTTCTTTAATTGCGCCTTGGTCCAAGAAAGACTGAAGGACATTTTTCTTGAAAAACCAACCGTGAGCATTGGCATTCCACCACCCTCGATTATTGTTAATATATTTATCCCCATAGTTAGTATGGTCAGTAGGTGGAACCATTACATAGCCCTTTCCATACTTTCTGATAGTCATATCAGAAAATGGTGTTACAAAAACCGGTGTAGTTCCACGTGAATCATCGAGTAGTTCAAATTCCATTGACAATTCGGTTGTTATCGATGGGTTCCTTCTCAATGACCGGGATAGTCGCGCCGGGGTAGGTGGCATCGTCGACCGGGATAGTCGTGTTGGGGTAGGAGGCGGTGACGGCGAAGCCTGTGACGACGGTGACGGCATCGGAGTCGTCATTTCCGAAAAGGGATACAGAACATCACAACAACTTGTGCGATATACATGAACATGACTAGATTGATTCGTAAACCGGTCAATGTAGTCATTGACATCATTGCGACTAAGGAATTGAGCTGTCAAAACCAAACCATCGTGGGTAGTTTCATATATAGTATAACTTACTAGACTTTCATAACTTTCGTAATTCGAAATGGATTGAGACATATTAATTGATAATTTATTATCAAAATATATTTTTAAATACAAATAAAAATTTGAATAAAATCAAATCAAATTTTTAAATATAAAAATATTTATAAAAAGATGTTTCTGTATCACGGAACAACTAAGGAAAATGCTACGACCATCATTTCTCAACAAAAATTCAACTTGAACCTATGTGGGAGTCAATGGGGTTCTACCTATGGGAAAGGCATATACTTTTCACCATCTAAAACGGAAGCTAGTGTATATGGAGAAGCTATTATAGAAATAGAAACTAATGTGGAACCGATGAAACTACAACGGTATTATAGTCCAAATGACCGAAATCACAAAAGACAAATAAAAAAAATAGTCGATACATTAGGTCCCGATGCTTTAGTATCGTACGATAATAAAGAAGTGGTTATATTTAATACCGAAGACACTATACGAAATATTAGAATCGTTTAAGTTTTAAAGATGTTTTGACGACCTTTTCACGAGTATTCATAATTGTATCCATAGCATCTTGTGTTCTTTCTTCGTCAGCATTAAAAAATGCGGTTAGTCCATTTATCATAACTTTTTTACTAAGACCCTTGAATCCTTCCTTTTTATTATAAATCAAAACCCCATTTCTAATATTGACATAATCAATTTCATTTTCGGACATTTCTTCCATAATTTCAGTTGATAATTCTTTCATACGATTCCGACGTTCCTTTACTAATTGTGCTAGTTTTTTTATTTGTTCGTCCAATGTAATGTATTCTTTCACTTTTGAAGAAAAGTCATTTTTTAAAATTTGATTCTCTTCCATATTGCTGTAATTATAATTATATTCTTCCATAATCTTTATATATAAAAAAATGGAAAGTTTAGCAATTTTGAGCCGCATCATAAAGAAAACTAATATTGACATGATAGATAAATTATGTGAAATGCATAATATATACCCTGAAGAAAAAGAAAAGATTATTAAAGAATTTATCAAACCCAATTACTATAATGTTTCTTTAACAAAATATTCTAGAAATGAAACTAAATAAAAGCATTTAATCGTTTTTTATTGTGTTTATAATATGGAAGAAGAAGACTCACAAGTACTTATCATTGTTGACGATATCGAATATCATAATTATATTGAAGGGTATCCACCTTCAGAAATAATATCAACCGAAGAATTGGAAGATTTCAATCAAATATTACCGAAACATTTTATGGAAATTCCTGAACGAAACGAAATTATTTTTAAACATACCGATAATAAAAGATTTTATAGAGGAACTATATTAAAAAAAATAGAACCACACTCATTTATAATGAAGAATAGTATATATTATAAAATATGGCCATTTGAGTTTAAGGGATGGGAAATTTTTATGAAAGACTACGACAAAATGAAACAAGATGAAGAAAAAAAAGAACGATTATGGCAATTATATAAAGCCAATAAAGTGTTTATTGATGACGATGAAACTACCGACGAAACATGAGTTTTTTGTTTTTTGTTTTTAGTATCTAAAATAAAATAACTCTAATATTTTAAATTAAATAATGGATGCTTTTGAAAAGTCAATAGAACGCGAATTAAAAAAAATTAGCAATTTCGACATAAAATCGTTTGAAACGGTTAATAGTGATATTAAAATGGTAGTGAATAAATTATTTGAGAGATTCAAAGACTATACAAATAATACAAACGAAAAAAAAAAAGAAATCGTTA
>Ga0257127_1002405_pt1 | contig 11598 bp, 8 predicted proteins | sample SI060_135mmetaG_FD_190152 | JGI IMG/M metagenome (GOLD analysis project Ga0257127, IMG submission 190152) | Marine microbial communities from Saanich Inlet, British Columbia, Canada - SI060_135m | ecosystem: Environmental > Aquatic > Marine > Inlet | place: Canada: British Columbia | collected...
TTCGTATTTTACTATTGGGACACTGCCCATGTATAAGGCTTCCCATAATCTATGAGTGTCAATTCCATTTCCTCTTGGACATAGGGTGAATTTTGAGCGGCTAATATCTCTTAGAAAATTCTCCCTGCCCTTAAGCGTGGCTTCTCTATCGCCAACTTTGACATATGGTAGATTATTAAAAGAATCATAAATGGCGGGGCGCGTTGAATGAGAGTCTGGATGAAAATTTAAATAAAGTAAATCGTTTTTTTGATTACCTTCATTGAGAACCTTCAGCATTACTTCCTTGTTCCCGTAAACCCTATGGATATTTGTATCATCACAATCATTGGTTAGACCTAGCGGCAGACTGTATGTATTTTTATTAGAGGCGGTTTTATTTGTACAAAAAACCTTATTAAATTGATTAGCAATGTCATTATTTACCTCATAGTCTGAATGACCAATAACTACCTTATTTGAAAGGAATTTCGGATGATTCCCATTCCTCCAGTTGTTGTTTAGGTAATTGTCGTTAAGACCGTGATAAAAATAGTCAGCCTTAATATAGCATATATTATTCGATAGGCAAAATTCTAAAATACCGTCGCTTGAGATAATATCATCTTTTCTATAGGTGAAGTTTTTAATTTTCATTTCTCGAAGGGATTTGAACTAAAGAATTTAAATCTGCGCCATGCTCAGACCAAGGGTGAGAAAATAAATTGTGCATTTCAGAATTAAAGCTTCCGTTTCTTTGATATAGAACTAACTTCTCGGCTTTTAATTTTAATTTCTCACAGAGCCAAGTTATAGAAGAACCTTCCATCCAGATTTCTTTAGCATTTTCGATCACTTTCATCCAGTCAAAGAGAGTGAATTGATCTAAAAATTCTACAGATATATGCCTTAGTCCTTTTTTACCCGAGCTACTTTTTAGAAAATTATCAAGAATGAAGCCAAACTCCGAAACAAAATGAGGAGGAGTTCCTAAGAAAGTATTAACCAACGCATAATCTTCTCCGTCTTTAATTTTTAAGACATTATAATATAGATCGTTTTCTTTGTCTGTATTGCGATTAATGTGGAGATAATCAGGCCAGTCGCTATCAGATATTCCAACAAAAGCGTACTTTCTTTTTTGTATCGTCCCTGGGTTTGGCATAACCTCTGGGTTTGCCGGGTCAACGTGTTTAAGATGGTTTGTGGGGATTATCTTTAGGTCAATATCCCCAACGATACCGCTGTAAATTTCACCTCTTTGCCCAGGATATTCATGATATAGTTTGTGTATGTTTTCGTTTAAGCTGTTATCAGCGAAGCTTTGCAAGTCATCCCCGCAAAAATAATTAAAATTATTAAGGTAGTTCCTTATGTAATCGCAATAAAAGGGGTTGACGGGCCAATATATTTCATACCCCTGATCTTGATAATAATAGCCTATTTTTTGAAGATATAAAATATCCCCCAACCCTTGAGGTTGGTTAATTATACAAATTTTTTTCATTTTTGCAAAAACATTAAACAATCTCTGAATCTGTCTGGAGAAACATCTGCGTAAAAGTTGAATTTAGTATTTCTCAAAATTTTACTTATGGTTTCAGAATCATTCCAAAACCAGCCTCCAAAGGTGTCAAATTCTCTGTATTTGTTTTGCAATTCATAGTCCAACATTAAAGATTCTTCTTTGTCAAAGTGTCTCGCAGAATATTTAAAATGTCGAAAAAAGTCAGCAAGCATAATTAAGGCTTTCCCCCCTGGCTTTAGCTTATTATAGATAGAGTTTATGTAAGTTTCCACAGCTGAATTTGGGAGATGACAAAAAACTCCAAAAGAAAAAACAAAATCTACAGAAGAGTCTTCTACTCCTGTACAGTTGTAATCCTTGTTCGCAAGTTCTATATAGTTAACATTGCTTAAGTTTCTTTTGGACAGCGCAACTTCATTTTTTGGAAGAATATCTAGCGCTATGACTTTTTTAAAATTAGGAGATAGAAACTCTGAAGTCCAGAGGCCTGCCCCGCAGCCAACTTCTAAGCAGGTATGATTTGAATTATAATACTTAGATAATTCTGAGATAACCTGGCTTTTATGTTCACCCTGATATCCGCTAAAGTCTTCCGTATAACCAGTTTTTCCCCAGGCATTTATGAAATCTTGGCTACTTAATCCTGGTGAAAGTTTTTCGTTTTTCATATTATTTTATTTAATTTTTTCTAGCCAATAGTTCAACAAATCTTCTAAAGTTTTATCTATATTATGCTCCTCTTTAAAATCGGTTAGATCGACAAGATTAGTAGAATCTCCGTGTTGATAATGAATGTCGTGAGGTCTCCAGAATTTTTCATTTATTTTCTGCTCAACACTATTTAAGCCCGATAGTTCTATTAATTTGTCGGTAAAAAATTGCATTTTTCTAGGAACATCCCCGCAAACATTAAAGATGTGGTTGTTTACTTCTGGGTGAATCATTGCAAGGTAGTAAGCTTTTATTGTATCTCTAACATCCATAACTACTCTTACGCTATTTAAATTCCCGATAGATAACACAGGCTCTTGTAATCCTTTCATCATTCTTGCTATTTGATAAGCGTCAGAAGATATGGAGAAATTCTTGCCTCGCCTTGGCCCAGTATGAGAAAAGGCTCTTGTGATAAAACCTTTTATAAAACCATTCTCCATTCTTTCTTGAAGATATAAATCAGTGGCGGCCTTTGAAGCCCCATATGGATTAGCTGGAAACATCTTATCTTCCCAGTTAATCTTTCTACCATCCATGCCTTCATTTCCGTACACCTCAGAAGTAGAGCAAAACATCAGTTTACATTCTGGTTGGTGATCTTGAATTACTTGAATTAAATTCGCGCTTCCTATAATATTGTCATCAAAAGTCCCAAGGGGATCTTCAAAACTTGAGGGAGGATGGGATTGAGCAGCTAGATGAAACACCCCGTCAAAAGAATTATTTTCAAAGATGTTTCTAAGAACTCTATAATTCCCAAGATCAGAGTGGTGAAAGCTGATCGAATTATAAACTTCATCAGAGACGACATCTAAAATGTCAGCTTCCATTCCGTTAGTCCTTCTTATCAAACCATGAACTTTATGACCTTCTCTATGCAATAAATTTGCTAAATGTGGACCTGCGAATCCAGTTATACCTGTAATTAAAAAGTTTTTCACATTATATATTATACTATATATATTATTATTTTAAAGTTTATTTAAGTTATTTTTATTGGCCTAGATTGATTTAATAAAGATAGATCATCTGTAAGCCTATTAAAATAGCTAAAAACATTGAAATGAGTTCTTAAAAACTCTTTTTGAAGTAATAGCTTATCTCTCCTAACCATATACTCTATAGGCAAATTCTTTTTGTCAAGCTTTTCCACATCTGAAAGAAGTATGTAACTGTCTTCAATAAAGTAATCGCTTAAATTTGGAGCGCTTTGACATATTGGTATTGACTCGCATAGTATTGGATCTGTAACTTTTTCTGTTATATAATCTTCCTGAGAATATTGCGCTGTATTATTTTCAATAGCAAGACTAAAGAGATAAGGCTGTAATGAAATGTATTTTTCATTTAGAAATTTTGAATTGGTATTGTAATGGTATCCGCCTAAACTTTTATTATATCCGCCGCCAAATAAATCAATTTTATTATCAAAACTTTCAGAAAACTTCCTAATCATCTCTTTTCTCCAGGGGTACATTCCGCTGTCAATTGCTGAAATTAAATTAGGGGGATTGCTCAAGCCCGCAAGCAAACTTAAGGTGGATTCATTTTTGCTAATAGGCGGAGACCAGCAACACATTGTTGGGGCATATCGAATGTAGGGATCGTTTTCATTCGGTCTAGCATCCTGGACAAAGCTATGACAATTATCTAAAACTGGATGCCTTGTATGAGACTCGGCGGACAATAAAAACTTCTGTGAATTTGTTTCCCCAATTTTTTGAAATGTTTCTACATTATTTATGTAAACCCCAACAGTAAAATCAGGAGTATTTTCTGTATGTTCATAATCTCTTATGGCCCAATCTAAGATATTCTTTTTGAAAAAATTTAAGTCATGATTGTATTGAAATACCCAATTAATAACTTTATTTTTAATTTTAATATTAATTTCATTATCAAATTTTTCTTTCTTTTTTATAATAATATTAATTTTACCCCCTTGATCTTCTTTATAATTATCTATAGAGCATAAAGTCTTACAAGATTTGGAGGCTACATCAAAAGCATCTGAGATTTTTCGAGGGAGATCTTGTTCTAGATCACCCAAGGAGGCATCTTGATTTTCTGGAACTCCATTAGAACAGATTCTTGGAGAGAAATTTATAAAGTTGGGTTTTGCTCCATATCTTTTTTCAGAGAAAATTAAAGCGGCTTTTATAAAATCTGAAGTTAAGTCATCTTGATTCTCAAGAAAACAAAGAGGTCTAACCGGCAATACATTAAACAGATTTACCGATCCTCCAGCAGCTACAAATTGCCAACCTTTAAAAAAACTTGCTAAGAGTTGCACCCCCATAAAATGATCTCCCGCTTCCTTAAGCAAGTCTCTTTGGAAATTTTTATCCAAACCTATTGCGTCGGGAAAATTATTTTTTATTATATTTGTTAATTTAGGATAAAAATGAGTTTTTACCTCGCAGTAGATAGAATTAGAGGGTAAAGATAAAGATCTAAAATAGTCAATGGTTGAGCTTCTTATGTATATATTTGGAAAAATAAATTCATTTATCACCTCATCTATGGAAACTTCATTAGCTTCTTTAAAGCCATGCATGCCCATTCCGCCACCATATATATCTTTGAAGTTTGGAATCTGGCTGAAGTAGCTAGCGTCAGTACCAAAAGAAGAGTAGTCACTCGAATAGATATTATGCAAATGAGTATCTTTCAGACATATAACTTCGTCAGAGAATAAACCAAAAAAAGTAAATTGATTCATTGATCCGATTGAGGTGATCTTTATTCTGTTTTTCTTGCAGTATATACTTAATTTAAACAACTCCAAACTAATATAGGTTTCATTATAATGAGGAGCTATAACGATTTCCTTATCGTAATTATCTAAATTATTAAATATATATTTATACCCAATTTTATCTCCTTCATGAGCGCTTTTGGGAAGATTGATTTCTGAAAAATCAGAATCGTTTACAGATTGTATTGAGAACATTAATCTATAAATACCTCTTTGAATTTTTTCATTACTGAATCGGGGTTATATTTTTCTGAATAAGCATCCCAACTTCTAATAGAGCATATATCTTTTGAAAAGTTTTTAAGTATATTATAAACTTCGTCATAATTATTATAATATAAAGCTTTATTTCCGAGCATTTGCAAGTGAGCTTTATCATTGCCCCCGTTTAAAGTTATGACTGGCTTATTTTTAATTGAAAATTCTGCTATGGCAAGACCAAAAGATTCTCCCATGTTTCTGGCGTGTATCATTGCGTCGCAAGAATTTATAAATTTAGCTTTAAATATTTCATCGCAAAACGGAGCGTAGTTTATTACTCTTGGATGTTTTATAAACTCATCGGTGAAGCCAAAAAGAAAATATACATCTTCTCTTTCTTTTAGGATGTTAGCGATAGCTTCTTGGACGTAAGGAATGTCGAACTGATCGGGGCCTCCAAGCCTGCCAAAAACAATAGCCTCTTTAGGTATGCCTAGCTCGCCCCTTAAATCTGAATTCTCATTTGGTAGATCCACCATATAAGGCACAAAGGGATGCTTGCCTCCGTCCATAACTTGGCTGAGCCATTCTGAAATGTAAGCGTATTTATCGCCATGAGGGTCGCACATTTGAAAAACAGAATGGATACAAGTCTTTACCTTCTTTGAGAATTTGCCATCGTTATTTCCTCCTTTATGCATATAAAGAATGTCAATATTTTCAAAGCTTAAAATGTCGTCAACGTTATCCCAGTTGTCATACCTGTAGACTTTAAATCTTTCGGAGAAAGCTTTGTGCGATTCTGGGCGCTCAAACTGAGAGGTTGTTGGGCCCGCTATATAAATAGATTCGTTTCCTAATGTCTTTTCGTTATAATGCGCATATTTATAGGTCGCCCACTCTGATCCTCTGACTCCAATTTCGTTTGTATGAAAAGCTATTCTTTTTTTATTTTTATTAATATTAAAATTATTAACTTTAATATCTTCATTTTTTTTATTATATACCCAGCTATTATCTTTGAAAATATCTATAGGCTCTGAATTAAAGAATCTTCTTATAGCTTCCGTTTGAGAGTGGCCTGTTTTACCTAACTCTCCGAAGCCCCAGTCGTGGCCACACATAAATCCATCAGGTTTTAATTTGGGATTATATAAATTTAAATATCTTTCGTTAGCCTCGTAGGTGTGCTCTCCATCTAAGTAAACCAAATCAATGGAAGAGTTTTTTATTTGTGCAAAAGCATCTTCAGCTCTCATTTTAAGCTTTACCAACTTGTCTTTGAATGGTTTTATGGACTCATCAAACAAATTTTCTACGAAATCCATAGGAGCTTTAAAAGAGCTTTCGTCAGAATTGTCGTAATCATTTGCCCAAGGATCTATGCAATAGATCTTATCTATTTTTCCAGTCTCAAGAAGAATTTTTGTAGATTCTCCTGCGTAACAACCGATCTCAACTACTACAGAATTATCTTTTAAGTATTTTTCCCCCATTTCTTTTAAGCCGTCAATTAAAAACTTGTGGGTTTTTTCTGGTCTCTGAAGTATTCTATCTAGATTTAACTTTCCATCTTTAACCGCAAAATCAGAAAAAGAAGAAGTGTCTTCAACCTCAATCAAATCTAAATCCGGAGAAACCCCTAGATTTCTTTTTAGTTTATTTAAAGCGTTTAAGTCTGAAACAGGCAGGAGATCTTTAGGCGTGTCGGGAATGATAAAATCTGATTTTTTTTGAGAAGGCTTTAAGTCGGCTTGAACATAACAACAATCTATAAAATCTCCACAATTAGTAACTTTTTTTCCATAATTCCCTAAGCCAAGAAAAGAAACCACAGATCTATCATAATTTTTTGAATAAATGTCTACCCCATCGATGTTTCCTTTTAGCTCTACGAACTCCAAATTTTTTAAGTCAGACAGGCAAAATTTAATTAAATTTAAATTGGATACTCGAACTGGAAAATAAACTTTATCAAATTTTTTGCAAAAATATCTAATTAGCCCATTAAGAGGAAATTGATCTTCCATTGCAAGGTGAGATTGAATAAAAATCTCATTACTTTTTTCGCTGGAGGTTGAGTTTAAGAGTTCCGAGGCGAAAACTCTATCTCCCACAAAGCTTCCATATTTTATAGGATCATGTTTTGGGAAAGGAGTTTCATCTCCATGCTCTATATAATCGTTTTTAAAAAAATTAAAAACGACATCTTCTAGAAATAATTGATCATCAAAATAAACGGCACTTCCGCTCCCCCAGTCTGAGGTTGCTTGGTTTTGATCAACGGGAGAGTAGTTTTTTTTGCTAAAAAACTTATTTAATTCAAGCTCGAAGTTTAGGCGGCCTTTATTGATAATTCCCCACATGCCCGCCATAACTTTATGAAAATGGCCTATTTTGCAATCATGCATTAAATGTAGAGACTTTCCCGAGCTGAGCCAATCATCTACAGCAGCCTTCTCCCTGGGATTTACAATTGAGTCGCAATCTCTTTGAAGACAAATGTCAACGTCAGGGTCATCGCAAGCTAAAAACCGCCAAAAAACAGGAGGGGAGTCTAAGTCAGGAACAATAACCTCACAGTCGAGCTTCTTTAGAACTTCTAGGTTAGGGACATCTTGAGCGCAATAAAATCTACATATATAATCTGGGTAAATTTCTTTAGCTTCTTTTACATTTAGTTCTGCGCCCAAGTAATAAAGAGGTTTCTCTCCATAAAGAGAAAAAGATATAACTTTTTTTCCACTTCCTGGGAAAACTTTTTTATAATGAGTCGGGAAGTTACTCATCATTAAATATTATGTTTTCGCACTCGTCTTCGCCTGTAATGCATAGCCAGTGTGGATGGTTTCCCTCTTCAAAATTAAAAGACACTTCTTCCTTAAACGTCTTTTCGTTAGCATAAAGAATCCTCTTGTCTATTCTTGGAGAATAAATTTTAGGAGGATTCTCTCTACCCTTGGAAAGGGTTGAGGCCCAAAAACTAAAAGAAGAGTTTGCTCTAAAAATACTTCTAGCGAAATAAATTCTCAAAAAATCTGGAAGCCAGTCAAAGATAATTCCAGGAATGAACTCTGAACCAACAGGGTAAGACCATTTCCCTCGAGTTTTGATTAAACCGCTAGAAATAGAATTGCCAACTCCCCACTGCCCAGTCCAATCGTCCGTAGTCCATTCAACTTTTTCTGGATCAAAGCCATACTCCTCAAAAGCTTTTAGATAACTGTCTTTAGAAATTACAGAATATCCTCCATTATTTTTATAATTTACATTTGAAATATCATCTCTTCTTAGATGAGCTATATCATAAGTACCCTGCTTATCTTCTAATTGTTTATATATATCTAAATTTTTAACTTCGTCTGAGAACTCATACAAAGATAAAACATTCTTTAAGCTCATGTTTTTAAAAATAGAAGAATTGTAAGCCGATACACTATCAATACAAACATCCTGATCAAACTTTTTAAAGTTTTCTCTTGGCATATCTGCGTTTACATACCTAAAATTAAAATCTTTAGATCTTTTATTGAATTCTTCTATTTTTTTAAGTCTAAAATCTAAATTATCAAAAGGCTGTACAGATTGATTTATATTCAACCTCAATTCATCATCCTCAATGATTTTATGATTTAAATTAAAAAGCTTATCCCCTTCCCAGCTTGAAGGCAAATACAATTCTCCCCCAAATTTTTTGGCTCTTTCGTGGGCATACGCATAAGTATGCATTCTGTTTCCGAATCGACCATTCCAGTGGATTATTAATACGTTGTTTGATTTTTTATCATTAGGAATTTCTTCTATTATTTCAGCGTCTACTATATCTTTTATTAAAGATTTTAATTTTTTATTATTTTTTCTTTTTTTCATTTTAATTCCAACACTTCATTTTTTAATAAGTTATATAAAAAGTCGCATAGCTTTGAGTCTTGCTCTAGAAGAGATAATAGTTTTTTCTCTCCTTGGAATTTATCTGGAAATTCAAATTTATTATCTAAAAGCTTTGATAGTAAATCTTTATCTACAGAAATCCAGGGACCTTTTTGCTCTATGAAACCCCAATTCTTCATTAGATCGATAATTTCTTTTTCCAGCCAAATTGAATTACCATTAGTTCTTCCGTATTTTATTGGATAATTAACTTGAGCTCCCGTTTTTTCGTTAACGCTTTTTCTGAAAATGATTTTGCAATAATGGCCTATAGGGTCACCCTTATCTTCTATTCTTGTCGCAGATGGATTACTGAACATTATATCGCTTGAGTATCTCTCTCTAAATTCGCATATATAATTAGCGTAATGTTTTATTGCGTTTCCTCCAGCTTCTTTTGCTTTTGGGCCACCTCTAGACGCATAAGGGTTTGTAGCTACCTCTACGCGAACCTGGGAGGTTAGTATTAACATGTGTCCCATTTTTGTAAGGGGTAAGATTACCTTTTTTAAAAAAACTGATGTAACTAGCGCACCTCCTGCCACTTGCTCGCTATCTTCAAAAGGTTTATTAAAGTCTCCAAGTCTGCATAAAGCATCAACGCTATCAATAATAAATAAATACTTTTTATTTTCCTTATTTTCTTGAATTAACTCACGAAGAAGTTCAAAAACTTTTTCGTAAACATTGCAGTCAAATCTAAAGAATCTATCCGGATCTTGATTTACACCTGTTCTAGCAAGCATCTCAGGACTTAACCTGCCTTCACTTTTTACATAAATAACCATTCCCGATTTTCCGAAAAAATCTTGAAAGTTTTTAGCAACAGTTAAGGCGCAGCTTGTTTTTCCTCCCTCATTAACGCCAGTGAATCTATGTGCCCCCGGGGTAAATCCGCCATTTAGTGCAATGTCTAAATTTAAACTACCCGTCGGTATTTTATAATGAAGTTCTTCGTAATTATTATAGTGGTACTTTTGATTTTCTTTGTCGTTTAGAAACTTATCTATCTGAGATATTGTTAGACTCTTTTTCTCTCCATCTAAATTATCAGAAGTTTCGACAGGTTTTTTTATTTTAGGCATTATTATATAATACCATAAAAGATTAAATTAATCAAGAGAAAAAATCTCTAATATGTCTTTTTCTTTTTTTGTAGTCAATTTTATCAGAGCAATTTTTATCAAAAACTTTATTTTCAAATTTAACGGGTTTCCAATTAAACTCTTTCCATTTTTTAAATAAATAATCTTTCCAGTAATTATTATCTTTATCAAAAAATAATAAGAAGGATGGTAGTCTCTCCTCTTTAGATATAGAATCTTTAAATGTTACCCTCATCCAGAAATCTGGATTATTATATTTTTTATATAATTTTTTAAAAGTAGCGCTTTCCCTAGGCCAAAAACTTTTAGCCTCTTTTTTTCTATTGTCTTTTGGGCAAATTAAAAGCCTCTCTATTACAGCTGTGTAGGAAAATTTTTTATTACTCATTCGCTTATTTGAATAATATAACACGCGAATTTTAAAAAGTCAATGTTATTTTGGTATTACGTTAAAATTTTCGTCTGTTTCTTCACCTTTAGAATTATACCATTTCTGTTCTCCTCTTAGGCAGGGATCTTGAAAAATAGCTTGTTGTTCCATGTCCAAGTTATATGGTAGCTTAGCCGAGAGTTTATTGACTTGGGGACCGATTTTTATTACTTGTCTTAAGTACTCAATTCCATAAATCCATTTGCTGTAATTCGATTTTTTGTACTTATAATAATCAGAAATATGCTCAAGGAAAACTTTCCACCAATTCAAGGGATCATTTAGAAGAGATTTTTGATTTATAATAGCGGTTGTCGATGCGATAAGTTGATATTCTGTTAATTTAGTTGATTCTGCTTTAACGACTATAAAATTTCCTGGTGCTGAGCCTTCTGTAATTCTTACCCAACCCAAGTTTGCGCAATTATTAATAATAAGGTGTGCTCCACCGGTGTTGACGTTTGTTCTAAATACAAAATCTTCTTTCTCAACATTTGTTGCAATGTTAACGAGGCCTCCACTCTCCTGTTCAGTTCTTGTTGTAAGAGGTTTAGGCTTTTCAGTAATAGTGTAAACTTTTTCATCGTATATAAACATATTGCTTATCGGCTCAGAAGCACTAATTTCTGGACTTCCGGAGCCGCCGGGGTCCACCGGATTTATATCAGTCAAATCTTTCCAAGGGGGGTTGTTTAAAACACCAGCTACTAATGTTTTCGCTTCAAGAGCTAAAGCACTCATGAGTGACTCATCATTTAATTCTAGCTCGATCATAATTGGCTGAGGGTCTGAAATCTCTCCGCATTTTTTCGTTTCCAACGGCTCGGCTAAATAAAATCTACATTTTATCTCAAAGGGATACTCTGTTGGCTTCGAGCCTGTTATGCTATTTCCTGAGACTCCCACCGAATTTAGTGCTGGTATTCCTTTTTCCGCCCAAATCGGGTTGACC